>Ga0102589_1000070_pt1 | contig 292105 bp, 284 predicted proteins | sample AraplaMF_Col_mLB_FD_76858 | JGI IMG/M metagenome (GOLD analysis project Ga0102589, IMG submission 76858) | Arabidopsis root microbial communities from the University of North Carolina, USA - plate scrape MF_Col_mLB | ecosystem: Host-associated > Plants > Roots > Endosphere | place: USA... | reverse complement strand
TCTATCCGGGCTTTGCCGCAGCGGAAGTGCTCTACAATGACGCGGGCGCGGTGATCGGGGTCGCCACCGGCGACATGGGCATCGAGAAGAACGGCGAGCCTGGACCCAACTATACCCGCGGCATGGAGCTGCTCGGCAAATATACCCTGATCGGCGAGGGCGTGCGCGGCTCGCTCGCCAAGCAGCTGATCGCCAAGTTCGATCTGCAGAAGGATCGTGAACCGCAGAAGTTCGGCATCGGCATCAAGGAACTCTGGCAGGTCAAGCCCGAGCACCACCGGCAGGGCCTGGTGCAGCACTCCTTCGGCTGGCCGCTCGGCATGAAGACCGGCGGCGGCTCCTTCCTCTATCACCTGGAAGACAATCTGGTGGCGGTCGGCTTCGTCGTCCACCTGAACTACAAGAACCCCTATCTCTATCCTTTCGAGGAGTTCCAGCGCTTCAAGACGCATCCGGCCATTCGCGGAACCTTCGAGGGCGGCAAGCGGCTGTCTTATGGGGCGCGCGCCATCACCGAGGGCGGCTACCAGTCGGTACCGAAGCTCACCTTCCCCGGCGGGGCGCTGATCGGCTGTTCGGCCGGTCTGGTCAACGTGCCGCGCATCAAGGGCAGCCACAATGCGGTGCTGTCGGGCATGCTGGCGGCCGAGAAGCTGGCGGCGGCGATCGCAGCCGGCCGCAGCCATGACGAGGTCGCCGAGATCGAGAACGAATGGCGCAAGGGCGACATCGGCCGAGATCTGAAGCGGGTGCGCAACGTCAAGCCGCTGTGGTCGAAGTTCGGCACGGCGCTCGGTGTGGCGCTCGGCGGCTTCGACATGTGGACCAACACGCTGTTCGGCCTTTCCGTCTTCGGCACGCTGAAACACGGCAAGACCGATGCGCAGTCGCTGGAGCCTGCCGCACAGCACAAGCCGATCGCCTATCCGAAACCGGACGGCGTCCTGACCTTCGACCGGATGTCCTCGGTGTTCCTGTCGAACACCAATCACGAGGAAGACCAGCCGGTGCATCTCAAGGTCAAGGACATGGGCCTGCAGAAGGCGTCCGAACTCGGCATCTATGCCGGCCCGTCGACACGCTACTGTCCGGCCGGCGTCTATGAGTGGGTGGAGAAGGACGGGCAGGACACCTTCGTCATCAACGCCCAGAACTGCGTGCACTGCAAGACCTGCGACATCAAGGACCCCAACCAGAACATCAATTGGGTGCCGCCGCAGGGCGGCGAGGGGCCGGTCTATCCGAATATGTGAGGCGGATTATCCCCGCCGCCGCCAATTTTCACGTGCTGACGCCTTCGTGATCGCTTATTGCGGGCCGTCGTTAGTCGTTCGTTAACCATAATTTCCTTAGCTTGCGACATCATGTTGACGCACTAAGGACACATTCATGACGATCTCCCGCCGGGGCTTTCTGATCGCTCTGCCGCTTTTTGTCGCCGGTTGCACTTCGACCGGCCTGAACAGCCAGACGAACTACGCCGCACTTCCGGAAGAAAAATTTCCGCTGAAGCAGGTGCCGATCGACAAGATCAAGCCGGAGCTCCGCCGCCAGGAAGTGGCCTATGAAACCACGCACGCTGCCGGCACCGTGGTGGTCGATACCCCGGCGCGCCGCGCCTACTATGTCCTCGGCGACGGCAGGGCAGTGCGTTATGGGGTGGGCGTCGGCCGCGAGGGGCTGGCCTTTGCCGGCGACGCCTATATCGGCCGCAAGGCCGAGTGGCCGAGCTGGACGCCGACCGAAAACATGCAGCGCCGCGAAGAACGCTATCGCAAGCTTGCCGGCGGTATGCCTGGCGGCCCGAACAACCCGCTCGGTGCGCGGGCGATGTATCTCTACCGCGGCGGCGGCGACACGCATTTCCGCATTCACGGCACCAACCAGCCGCAATCGATCGGTCTTGCCATGTCGAGCGGCTGTATCCGCATGATGAACCACGACGTGATCGACCTCTATAGCCGCGTCGAAGTCGGTGCCAGGGTCGTTGTCATCCAGGCTTGAGCGACTAAAATCTGGTTCATTGAAAAAGCCGCCGCAGCGATCGCTGTCGACGGCTGTTGACGTGTTGGTTCCCGCTGATGGTCAATGGCGCGGCGCGGCAATACCCGTCGAAAGCGCCACCCCGATGCCGGTGATCACCGCGGCGCTGATTTCGGTGATGCCGATCGCTTCGCCGAGCAGGAATCCGCCGCCGAGGGTTGCGAGCACCGGTGTCAGCGCCGTGAAGGCGGCGGCCTGCGTTCCGCCGAGTGTTCTGACGGCGGTGCCATAAGCCAGCATGGCGATCAGGCCGGACAGAATGCCCTGGCTCAGCACCTGCAGGCCGATATCCGGGAGAGAAGCCTGCGGCAGTGAGATGCCGAAGACAAGGGCAAGCGCGCCCATGATCAGGAAGGACCAGACGGCGATCAGGGCGCTCGCCTGTACGGCGGTCAGGCCGGAGCGGCGGAAGGCATGTGTATAGCTTGCCCACAAAACGGCGCCGGCCGGCAGCAACACGAAGCTCGTCCAGGGCAGCGAGGCGTCCGCAAGGCTCTGCGTCAGCAGGATCAGTACTCCGGCGATGATCGCGGCGAGCCCGGCGATGCGCGTGCTGTCAGGTCTTTCGCGAAACAGCGCGATGCCGATCAGCGCCGCAGCGAGCGGCATCGAGCCGCCGAGCAGAATGCCTGAAGAGGCGGCGGGCGTCGAATGGATTGCCAGCGTGGTCAGCAGGAAGAAGACGGCGCCGGAACCGGCGACCATGATCGCCAGCAGGTGGAGCGGCAGGGCCTTCGGCAGCAGTCCCGTCTTCAGCCAGACGGGTGCAAGCACCAGCGCCGGAATTCCGAAGCGGATCAGTCCGATGTCGATCGAGCCGAGTGGCGTTGCGGCGCTGTGGCGGGTGACGAGAAACCATGTCGCCCAGATCAACACGGTCAGAGTGCCGCTGGCATAGCCCAACGCCTGCGACGGCGACTTGTCGTTCGTAAATGCAATGGTGGTCATCGTCCTGTCCTTTCTCTCGTCCGGAGCCTCTCCGGTTGAGAAAAGACTAGCGCTAGAGGGCAGGGCATGTCCTTGCTATCTCTGGCTCTAAAATCATGCTAGACGCAATCTTCTGCCAATCCGTGCCGACAGGGATCGCGAAAATGCCAAATCTCGATAAATTCGATATTGCCATCCTGAAGTGCCTGCAGGAGGATGCGCGCGCCACCAATGTCGAGATCGCCGAGAAGGTGAACCTTTCACCGTCGCCCTGCCTGCGCCGCATCCGCAATCTCGAACGCTCCGGCGTCATCCGCGGCTATACGGCCGATATCGATCGCAAGGAGGTCGGTCTCGGCTTGACCGTCTTTGTCGAATTCAAGGTCGTCCATCACAGCCGCGAAAATTCCGAGACGCAGCAGAAGGCGCTGCTCGCCATCCCCGAGATCGTCTCCTGCTTCCTGATTTCGGGCACGGCCGATTTCCTCGCCGAAGTGGTGGTGGAGGATCTCGCCGCCTACGAGCGGCTTCTGACAGAAACGCTGCTGACGCTGCCGAATGTCAGCGACATCCGCTCCAACTTCGCCATCCGCAGCATCAAGACGCATGGGCCGTTGAAGCTGCCCGAGGGGAAATAATTCTCCTCGGGCTTGCCGTTTTGGGCGCTACAGCAGCGTTCCGCTGAGGATGAGCAGCGCCACCGAGAAGTAGATGACGAGCCCGGTGACGTCGACCAGCGTGGCGACGAAGGGGGCCGAGGCGCTGGCCGGATCGAGCCGGAGTTTCTGCAGCACGAAGGGCAGCATCGAGCCGCAGATCGAGCCGAAGGTGACGATCCCGATCAAGGCGGCGAATACCGTGACGGCGACCATCTGCCAGTGCGGGCCGTAATCGTAGAGCCCGGCCGACTGCCAGAAGACGATGCGGACGAAGCCGACCAGGCCGAGGATCGCGCCGAGCACGATGCCGGTCGGCAGCTCGCGCAACAGCACCTTCCACCAGTCGGAAAGCTTCAGCTCGCCGAGCGCCAAGGCCCGGATGATCAGCGAGGTCGCCTGCGAACCGGAATTGCCGCCGGAGCTCATGATCAGCGGGATGAACAGCGTCAGCACCACGGCCTTTTCCAGCTCGCCTTCAAAATGCTGCATGGCGCTTGCCGTCAGCATTTCGCCGAGGAAGAGCGCGGCGAGCCAGCCGGCGCGCTTGCGGATCATGCCGGCGAAGCTGATCTTCATGTAGGGCTGGCCGAGGGCTTCCATGCCGCCGAACTTCTGGGCGGCTTCCGTCGTGTCCGATATCATCGTGTCGATCACGTCGTCGACGGTGACGATGCCGAGCACCTGCCCATGTTCGTCAATGACGGGCAGGGCGAGCAGGTCGTGCTTGCGGATCAGCCGGGCGACATCTTCCTGCTTCATCAGCGGGTCGGCCGAAACCGGCGCACCCTTCTGCGCCACCGTGAGGATCGAAGCCTCCGGCTCGCCGGTGATGAGCCGGCGCAGCGTCACCACATGCATGAGCGCGTGGCTGATCTCGTCGAGCACGTAGATGGCATAGACGGTCTCGCGCGAGCGTTCGACCTGGCGCACATGGTCGAGCGTCTGGGCAACTGTCCAGCTGTCAGGCACGCTGACGAACTCCGTCGTCATGATGCCGCCGGCCGTGCGTGGCGGATAGCCCATCAGGTGCTGGATCGCGATGCGCACCGGCTCGTCGAGGCTGGAGAACAGCCGGGCGCGAGTCTCGCCGTCGAGTTCGAGCAGCACGTCGGCGACGCGGTCGTTGGACATGCCGTGCAGCAGCCGTGCGGCGTCCTCCGCGCTGATCAGTGCAAGGATCTGTGCAGCGTTGCGAAGCTCCGGCCGGTCGAGAATGTTGACGGCATAGTCCAGCGGCATGCCGGACAGCACACGCCCGGCATCCTGGACGGCGAGCGCGTTCAACGCATCGACGCGTTCGGCGATCGTTGCGCCGCGGCTGTTGTTGATGAAGGCACGGGCGGCATGGCCTGCCCGAAGAGGGAAGCGATTGATATTCATGTGAGGCTCGCCTTTCCGTCGATCCGCCGTAGCGTCCGATCGGGCGAGCCGACAGGAGTCGGTCAGCGCACGAGGGCCGCGTACGGCAAAGGCAATCGACTGCTACTGTCGCTTGGCATCGTGAAGATGGCTCCGTTGAAATCCGTGGCTGACAGGTGTCGGCCACGTGTTTGCTAGGTGGTCCCGAATGCGGAAAAAGTCAAGCGGGGTCAATGCTTAACGCCAGAATGTCGCACCCCACGATGCGGCATTCCGGGCGGATGGTTTGCATGACCTTGCGGTTCCGAAAAAATACCGGCCATGCTGGCGATCTCAGAATCCTGCAAGCACCGCCTTGCCCTTCATCCTGCCGCTTTCGACCATGGCATGCGCCTTCTTGAGATTGGCAGCATTGATCGGCCCGACGATCTCCGAAAGCGTCGTGCGAATCTTTCCGGCGTCGACGAGTTCGGAAACCTTGTTCAGCAGCTTGTGCTGCTCGATCATGTCAGGCGTGCCGTAGAGCGGGCGGGTGAACATCAGTTCCCAATGAACGGAGATGGCTTTGCGCTTGAAGGGCACGATGTCGAGCGTCTTCGGGTCGTCGATCAGCGCGAAGCGGCCCTGCGGCGCAATCGCTTCGACGATGTCGCCGATATGGCTGTCGGTATTGGTGGTCGAGAAGATGAATCCCGGCGCGCCGATGCCGAGCGCTGCCACCTGTGGCGCGATCGGTTTGGAATGGTCGACGACGTGATGCGCACCGAGTCCCTTTACCCAATCCTGCGTTTCCGGCCGCGACGCGGTCGCGATCACGGTGAGATCGGTCAGGGCCCGGGCGATCTGGATGGCGATCGAGCCGACGCCGCCAGCGCCACCGACGATCAGGATGGAGCGTGCCGCTCCCGACACTGCGTCCTGTACCTTCAGCCGGTCGAACAGGGCTTCGTAGGCTGTGATCGAGGTCAGCGGCAGGGCGGCCGCGGCCGCGAAATCCAGGCTCTTCGGTTTGGCGCCGACGATGCGCTCGTCGACGAGATGGAATTCGGCATTGCTGCCCGGGCGGCTGATGACGCCGGAGTAGAATACTTCGTCGCCTGGCCGGAACAGCGTGACCTCTGCGCCAACAGCCTTGACGATACCGGCGGCGTCCCAGCCGAGCACCTTAAGCTCGTCAGCGGGTGGTGCGGAATGGGCGCGGACTTTCACATCGACGGGATTGACCGAAATGGCCTTTATTTCGACGAGCAGATCGTGACCCTTGGCCTCCGGCATCGGCAGTTCGACATCGATCAGCGAGGTCTCGGCGGAAATCGGTTGGGGCGTTTTATAAGCGACGGCGCGCATGGGAGACTCCTGTGTTAATTGCACGGAAGCTAGATGCGCACTATGTTCTGACAACGCAAGAATGCACAAATTCTGTACGTAGTACCCAAAAGGATACCGTAAAATGTCATTGCCGCGCGCCAAGCTCGTCAAGAACTTTCCCGGTTGCCCGGTCGAGGCGACGCTGACTTACCTCGATGGGAAGTGGAAGGGCGTGATCCTCTTTCATCTGATGGAAGGAACCCTGCGTTTCAACGAACTGCGCCGCAAACTGCCGGCCGTGACCCAGCGCATGCTGACCAAGCAACTGCGCGAACTGGAAGAGTCCGGTCTGGTGTCGCGCACCGTCTTTCCGGTGGTGCCGCCGCGCGTCGAATATGCAATGACGCCGCTCGGCATGACGCTGAAGCCGGTCATTCGAGCGCTCGCAGCCTGGGGCGATGATTATGTCTTCTGCAGCCCGGAAGGCCGCGAGTTGCGCATGGCCTCAGACGGCCTGCGCGCTCCGGCTGCGGCGCTCGAGGTGGAACGAGGCTGCAAACACGAAGAGGCCGAGGAATGAGAGCGCTGCGCCGACATAACCGGTTGCCGCAAAACCGTAACCCCAGGCGATGACGAGGCCGCCGAGCCAGGCGCCGATCGCATTGGCGATGTTGAAGGCGGAATGGTTGGAAGCGGCGGCAAGCGTCTGCGCATCGGCGGCGACATCCATCAGCCGCGTCTGCAGCGCCGGGCCGGCGGCAAAACCGCAGCCGACGAGGAAGACGCAAAGGCCGAGCATATAGGGGTTGGCGGCGGTCAGCGAAAAGGTGGTCAGCACGACAATGTTATAGACCAACGACCCGCCGATCGTGCCGAGCAGCGACTTGTCGGCGAGCCACGAGCCGATGAAATTGCCTGCGTTCATGCCGACGCCGAAGAGAACAAGCATGATCGGGACCGCACTTTCCGGCAGCATCGCCACTGCAGTCGTCGTCGAGGCGATATAGCTGAACATCGCGAACATGCCGCCATAACCGACGGCGGCGATGCCGAGCGTCAGCCACACTTGCGGCCGGCGGAAGGCGCCGAGTTCGCGCAGGAACCCCGCTTCCTCGGAAACCTGGTCCTTCGGAACGTAGAACCAGATCAGCGCCACAGTGAGCAGGCCGAGCACGGCAACCGACAAAAACGCCACCTGCCAGTCGAGCGACTGGCCAAAGAACGTCGTCAGCGGCGTGCCGAGGAGGGTAGCGACCGTCAGGCCGAGCATGACGCGGCCGACGGCACGGGCGCGGCGGTGCACCGGCACCATCGAGGCGGCCACAAGAGCCGCGACGCCGAAATAGGCGCCATGCGGCAGGCCGCTGATGAAACGCAGCAGGGTGAAGGTCTCGAAGGTCGGCGCCATGGCGCTTGATATATTGCCGGCGGCAAAGATCAGCATCAGGGTCAGGAGCAGCGTGCGGCGCGCCATCTTCGCGGCGAGCACGGCGATGACGGGCGCGCCGACGACGACGCCGAGCGCATAGGCGCTGATGACGTAGCCGGCCTGCGGTGTGGTGACCGAGAAAGTCTCGGCGACATTGGGCAGCAGCCCCATGATCGCAAACTCGCCGGTGCCGATGCCGAAGCCGCCGCAGGCGAGCGCCAGTTGCACCAGCGCCACTGTCGTTGCCGACGGCAGCTCTTCATCCCGGCTATCGACGGAAATATTGACGGCAATCTCACTCACGAGAGCTCCTCGAGGCGGTTTCTGCTTGGAAATGGCCCTTGGCGCAGGCGCGGCCGCGAGCCGATCGTAAAATGGCGGGAGGTGGAGACCCATGTCCCCGATACTTCATCTATCCCTAACGCTCAGGCTGGCGTCGAGTGCATTTTTTGCAGTGCAGCGTCCTGCTATGTGCATACGTCTATTGCAAATTTTGCATTTCCGTCATTTCTGCGGGGAAGCGGTGGCGCTTGAAATCGCCATGATCGCAACCATCTGATGGACAAAGGCAGGATTATCTCCACGCCAGGGACTGGAGCCCATATGAAGCTTGTAGGCTTTTTCAATCGCGACGGCGGTACCTTCAAGACCACCGACATGCTGGCCTACGAAAAGAGGGCAGAGGCGGCTTTCCGCGAAGCGGGGCACGATTTCGATGCTATCGTCTTCTCCGGAAAGGAAATCATTCCCGCCATGGAGCGAGCGGCCAAGCGCGACGATATCGACGGGATCGTCGCCGGCGGCGGCGATGGCACGATTTCGGCGGCGGCCTCGATCGCCTGGAAAAACGGCATTGCGCTCGGTGTCGTGCCTGCGGGCACGATGAACCTCTTTGCCCGCTCGTTGCGTGTGCCTCTCGACATCTGGCAGGCGCTCGATGTGCTCGCCACCGGCGAGATCGACAATGTCGATATCGCCAGCGCCAACGGCCGGCCCTTCATCCACCAGTTTTCCGCCGGCCTGCATGCCCGCATGGTGCGCTACCGCAACGCTTACAGCTATCGCTCGCGGCTCGGCAAGATCCGGGCGAGCACGAAGGCGGCCTTGGGCGTCGTGTTCAATCCGCCGGAATTCGAGGTCGATTTCGAGGCGGCCGGCATGAGGGAGCGTCGCAGGGTGTCGGCGATTTCAGTCTCCAACAACCCCTTCGGCGAGAATGCGCTGCTCTATGCAGATAATCTCACAAGCGGCGAACTCGGCTTCTACACGGCAAATCCGCTGAAGCCTCTGGGTGTCGCCCGTCTCGCCATCGATATGCTGCGCGGCAAGTTCCGCGAGAATGCCGACGTCATGGTGATGCACCCGGCCGAAGTGCACCTGCATTTCCCGAAACTGCGCTTCAAGGCCAATTGCGTCATGGACGGTGAGTTGCTGCCACTCGAACGCGATGTCTCGATCCGGCTGCATCCGGGCGAATTGAAGGTTCTCGTCAAGCAGGGTCTTGCGGCGCAGGTGCACGCAAGCGAACGCCGCGAGCCCGCCGCGTAAGTCGGCGGCCGCGTAGATTTCAGAGCCGCGGCAGGTAGGTGCGATAGTCGAAATCCGAGACGGTGCGCAGATGCGCCAGCGCTTCCTTGCGCTTGGTGTCGCCATAGAGCGCCTGATACCGGGCGCCGAAGATATCGGCGATGAAGGGCGAGGTGCGGAAGCTTTCGACGGCGCTCAGGAAATCATGCGTCAGGCGTGCGGTATTCGCCGGCATGTGCGACGGCGTCGTCTCTTCGCCGGGGTCGAGTTCGTCGTCGAGACCGGTGAGCATGCCGCCAAGGATCGCCGCGAGCAGCAGATAGGGATTGGCGTCGGCGCCGGCGACGCGATGTTCGATGCGTGCAGCCGGCCCGTCCTTGTCGGGTATGCGGATCGCCGTGCCGCGATGGCCGCTGCCCCAGGTCAGATCGACCGGTGCGAACGAGCCCGGCTGGAACCGCCGGTAGGAATTGGCGAAGGGCGCGAAGATCAGCTGCGCCTCGCGCATGGTGTTAAGCAGGCCTGCCGTCACCGATTTGAGCCGCTTCGGCTCGCCGCCTTCGGCATCGAGGATGTTGCGGCCCTGGCCGTCGATGATGCTCGCATGCACATGCAGGCCGGAGCCGGCATGTTCGGAATAGGGCTTGGCCATGCAGGTCGATTTCAGCCCGTGCCGGCGCGCCGCCTGCTCGGCGATGCGCTTGAGATAGAGGCAATCGTCGGCGGCTGCCAGCGCATCGGGGCGGTGCAGCAGGTTGACCTCGAACTGGCCCGGGCCGAACTCCGCCGTCGTCGCATCCGCCGGCAGCCCCTGCGCCCTCGCATAGGCCCTCAGCGTTTTGAGATAATCGTCGAGCGCGTCGACGGCGCTCATGTCGTAAAGTTGGAAACCGTTCGGCGCGCCGCGATAGGTCAGGCTTTCGGGCGGGGAGGGGCGTCCGGTCTCGCGCCAGTCTCCCGCCATCACGTAGAATTCCAGCTCGGTCGCCACCACTGGCGTCAGGCCGCGTGAGGCATAGCGCTCCAGCACCGAGGCGAGGATGGCGCGCGGGTCCATGAAGCTCGGGCTGCCGTCGAATTCGTGCATGCTGGCGAGCACCTGCATCGAGCCTTCGGGCGCCCAGGGCATCGGCGCCAGGCTGCGCCGGTCGGCAACGAGCATGCCGTCGGGATCGCCGATCGTCAGCGACAGGCCGGTGATGTCGTCATTGTCGTCGCCCCAGATGTCGAGCGATTGCGTCGAGGTCGGCAGGCGGATGTCTCCGGACCAGATCTTGCTTTCGGCGCCGATCGGAAGCTGCTTGCCGCGCAGGTCGCCGTTCATGCCGACGATCAGGACCTCGAAACGCGGGTCGCCGCCTTCGGCCGTGCCGTCCATCCTGTCGCTCGCCATGACCTTGAAAATCCTCCGGGACAAGGCCAAGCTCCTAACCCATCGACATCAGCCTTTCAATCCGCGAGGGTCTTTACCACCATGCCCGATAGCTACCCGCCCTCGAACCTTGCGGCGATCGACGCCGCGCACCACCTGCATCCCTTCGCCGACATGAAGAAGCTGAATGCCGAAGGCACGCGCATCATCCAGCGCGGCGAGGGCGTCCACATCTTCGACAATCACGGCAGGAAATATCTCGACGGCTTCGCCGGCCTCTGGTGCGTCAATATCGGCTATGGCCGCCGGGAGATCACTGACGCCGTCGCCAGGCAGATGAACGAGCTGCCCTATTACAACACCTTCTTCGGCACGACCTCGACGCCCACGACGCTGCTGGCGCAGAAGGTCGCCTCCCATGCCGGCGCCCGTTTCAACCATATCTTCTTCACCGGCTCCGGCTCGGAGGCCAACGACACCTGGTTCCGCATGGCCCGGGTCTACTGGAGCGCCGTCGGCAAGCCGTCGAAGAAGATCGTGATCTCGAGGAAGAACGGCTATCACGGCTCGACCGTCGCCGGCGCCAGCCTCGGCGGCATGAAATACATGCACGAACAGGGCGACCTGCCGATATCAGGCATCGTCCATATCGGCCAGCCCTACTGGTACGGCGAGGGCGGCGATCTCTCGCCCGCCGAATTCGGTCTCAAAGTCGCGCGCGAGCTCGAAGCGAAGATCGACGAGCTGGGCGAGGAGAATGTCGCAGCCTTCGTCGCCGAGCCGGTGCAGGGCGCTGCCGGCGTCATTATCCCTCCCGAGACCTACTGGCCGGAGATCGATCGGATCTGCAAGGCGCGCAATATTCTGCTGGTGACCGACGAGGTGATCTGCGGTTTCGGCCGGCTGGGCGCCTGGTTCGGCCATCAGCATTTCGGCGTCGAGCCCGATCTCGCGCCGATCGCCAAGGGGCTTTCCTCCGGTTACCTGCCGATCGGCGGCGTGCTCGTCAGCGACCGCATCGCCGATGTGCTGATCAACGAGGTCGGCGAGTTCAATCACGGCTTCACCTATTCCGGACATCCGGTCTGTGCGGCCGCCGCACTCGAAAACCTGCGTATCATCGAGGAGGAGAGACTGGTCGAACGCGTGCGCGACGATATCGGCCCCTATTTCGGCAAGGCCTGGGCAGCGCTCGCCGAACATGATCTCGTCGGAGAAGCCGTCAGCATCGGCCTGATGGGCGGCCTGCAGCTTGCCGCCGAGAAAAGCACGCGCACCCGTTATGTCAAGCCCGATCAGGTCGGTGCGCTGGTGCGCAACCACGCGCTGGCGAACGGCCTCGTGCTGCGCGCCACCGGCGACCGCATGCTGGCCTCGCCGCCGCTCGTCATCAGCCATGCGGAGGTGGATGAGATGGCAAGGATTACCAAGCTGGCGCTGGACGCGGCCTGGAAGGAACTGAAATCCTGATGCCGTTCAGCCCGGCTGGTTGACCCAGGCATAACCGAAACGGTAGCTGCCGCCGCCACGCCCATGGAAATAGGGCAAGTCGACCACTGAGGGCTCAGGTGCGGCTACGCCGAGATTGCCTAGAGCCATTGAATCATGGCTGGTGGCGGCGCTTCGCTTCGACCCACCGGTCGAAGATCCGTGGCCGCAGGCGCGCAACATCCTGCTTTGGCAATGGGGCGCTTGCGAGGAAGCGGCTGTGCCGATGCCAGGTCACTGCTGTCGGATAATGGGCAAAGCCAAGGTGAGGAGCGCGGCGAAAACCATGACGACGCCATAGGGCACCTTCCGGCTCGCCCGGATTTCCTCCACACGCATGAAAAAGGCGAGATGTGCGACGGGCAGCGGCACCGGCAGCCGCAGGACCAGGAGCGTCACGATGCCGAGGACGAGGAGCAAAAACGAAAACGGCAGCATTCCGTGCCATCCGATAAAAAGGCCGATCGGCAGAAAAAGCTTGGCGTCTCCTGCGCCAAACAGCCGGAGCCCCCAGAGCATCACCCCCAGCATGAACATCAGCAGGCCGGCGCCGACGTCGCCGCCAATTCCGCTCGAAGCAAATAGCGCAGCACCGACGTCCTGTGAGCCAAGTATCACGGCCACCGCGCGCAATGCATAAAGTGCAATCAATGCGAGCACTATCGAGTTGGGGATCTTCCATGTGCGGAAATCGGTCCATGCGGCATAGAGAAAAAGAAATACCGAAAGCGAACTAATGACATGGATTACTTGCAGCATGGTATTTAACCTTTTGGGCTACTATAGTCGGGCCTTTAAGTCGTATTCCAATAAATCCAGACGAGTGCGTCAGTTTTTACAAATGGAGCCGGGACTTTGGTCTTAACCATAAAGTATAGATGCCGAACGCCTCCGTATAAAACAATTGACTAAATTAGTCTTAAGAGATTATTAATATTCCCAGTCGAAGGGGCGGTCTCGACGACAAGGTGGCCGGGGGAAATTACGGCGCACAACTTATCTGGGAGGAAATTCTCGATGAAAGCCTTTGTAAATAGCGTACGCGCTTTCGCGCGGGAAGAAGACGGCGTCGCACTCACGGAATACCTCATTCTGCTTGCCTTGCTGGTTGGCGGCGTGATCGGGGCGGTGACATTGGCCGGCACCAATCTGTCTACCGTTTGGAACGGCTGGGCAGGCTGGTTTACGGCCAAGCTGGCTGTCCCAGCAGCCTGATATTGGCGTTCGCAGAGGCGAGGGGTTTTTGTTAACCCCTCCCTCCTAAATTAGCATCAATGAATGGATGCGTTCCGTCCAGTGTAGCGAGTAACCGCGATGCGTTCTTCAACGATTTTAAGTCTCGTTATTGCGTTTGTCCTCGCAGCAGCAGCAGTTTTCGGCATGCGCGAGTATCTCTCCGATCAGAAGGCCCGGCTGCTGGCGATGAACGGCATGAAGGCCGAGGAACGGACACTCGTTGTCGCCGCCAAGGCGATGCGCTTCGGCGATCGGATCCGATCCGAAAATCTCAGAGCCATTCCGTGGCCCTCGAATGAAACACCCGCAGGCTCGTTCGTCAGCATCGAGACGGTCGTCGGCAGCGATGCCCAGCCCCGCTATGCCATGGCGGCGATCGACCCCGGCGAGCCGGTGCTATCCTCGAAAATCACTGGTACCGGCGAACGCGCCACGCTGTCGGCGGCGCTCGACCAGGGTATGAAGGCGGTTTCCATCCGCGTCAACGACGTGCTCGGCGTTGCCGGCTTCGTCAGGCCTTCCGATCGCGTCGACGTGCTTCTGACGCGGGTCGTGCGCGGGCCGGCCGGCAACGATCAGACCTTCGTCGACGTGTTGCTCCAAGGCGTCAAGGTGCTGGCGGTGGACCAGACGGCAGACGAGCGCAAGGACGAGCCATCCGTCGTGAAAACCGTGACCTTTGAGGTGACGACCGATGAGGCGCAGCGCCTTACCCTCGGCTCCAGTATCGGCACGCTCTCGCTGGCGCTTCGCAATATTGCCTCTTCCTCTGTCGAGCAAACCCGACCGATCACCGTCGCCGACCTCGGTGGCGGGGCGATGGCGACGGAGCTCGGCAATGATCTGGAAAAGAATAAGTTGCCAGAAGCTGAAAAACAAGTGCAGATTGTGGAGCCAAAGGTCGAGCCGGTGTTGCCGGTCGAGCCGAAGTGGGTGACAGTGGGGGTCTGGAACACGACGAAGCGCGAGGAGCATCGAGTCGGCCTGATCCAGTGATGTTTATGCGGCCTGCCGCGGCGCGGCCAGCCGAATGAGGGGGGCTAAAGCAGGCATGGCGAACGACAAGAGACGAATCGCAAGGACCAAAAGCCTTGCGGCACTTGCGGCAGTGTTTTCGGCCTGTGTGTGTTTGGGGCCCGGATTTGCCGGATGCGCCAACGCACAGGAAAAGTCGGTCACCCTCGGCAAATCGGTCCAGCATGTGACGTTGCCTCCGAACGAGACGCTGACGCTCAATACCGGCCAGCCCTTCGGTGATCTCGTCATCGGTAGCGCCGATATGATCGACGTGGTGCCGCTTTCCGACCGGTCGCTGTTCATTCGCGGCAAAAAGACCGGCGCCACCAATATCTCGGTCTATGGCGACGACAAATCGCTTCTCGGCGTCATCGACATCCGCGTTGCCAGCGATTTCACCGAAGTCGCCGCCGCCATTCGCTCTGCCGCACCCTCGGCCCGGGTCAGAGTGGTCAACTCCAACGATCGTATTCGCCTGACAGGCATCGTCCGCGACGGCATCGAATTGCAGCGGGTGATGGAAATCGCCCAGTCCTATTCCGAGCAGCCGGTGCTGAACCAGTTGCGCGTCAGCGACAGCCAGCAGGTGATGCTGGAGGTCCGTGTCATCGAAGCCTCGCGTCAGACGGGTCGTGATCTCGGGATCGGTTGGTCCGGGCATGGCAACAACGGCATCGGCAAGGCAACGACCAGCCAGGGTATCACCGTGGACGATAACGGCAACCTGGCCCGTAGCCTCCTTGATCCCAAGGGTGCGGCAACGGGTATGCTGCCCTTCGGCCAGTTGATCGCCAAGGTACTGGAAATCTCCGGCGGCCGCATCGACGTGGTCATCAATGCGCTCGAGCAGAAGGGATTGGTGCGTCGCCTGGCTCAGCCGAACCTCATCGCCATGAGCGGCTCGACCGCCAGCTTCCATGCCGGCGGTGAAGTGCCGATCCTGAAGACGACGAACAACGGCACGACAGTCGCCACCGAGACGGACTATCGCCCCTTCGGTGTGCGGCTGACCTTCAAGCCGGTGGTGCTTGACGACGGCGTCATCAATCTGGAGATCGAGCCGGAGGTTTCCGAGCTTGATCCGTCGATCAACGTCAACGGAAATCCAGGTTTCATCTCGCGTGCTGCGAGCACCACGGTAGCGCTTCGCGACGGCCAGAGCTTTGCCATGGCGGGCCTGCTGCAGTCGATCAATGCCAAAGACATCCAGCAACTGCCGGGCCTCGGGAAGATACCGATCCTCGGCGCACTGTTCCGTTCGACGAGTTTCCAGAAGAAGGAATCCGACCTCGTCATCGTCGTCACCCCGCACATCGTGCGACCGGCTCGCCCGGGCGAGGACCTCTACAGTCCGCTCGACCAGACGCGTTCGTCCAACGACGTCGAGCTTTTTGCGCTCGGTGTCCTGGAAGTTGACAAGGACATGCTCCGACGCTTTCGCAATGGCGTAGGCGTGACTGGGCCCTATGGCCATCGTCTCGACCTGAATCAGGGAGCCCAAGTTGTTGTTAAACGTTAAGCGCGCCCTTCTCGTCCTTGCAGCCGCCGGCCTCGCTTCCGGCTGTGCCGACTACATGAACCATCGCGATACGATCACCTTCGGGGCCGGCAACGCCATGGAAGCAAACAAGGCCATCCACACCGAGGACCCGTTCCCGCCGGAAGCTCAGCGAACCCGTATCGCAAGCGACGGCAAGGTAATCCGCAGGGCGGTCACTCAGTATCAGAACGGCGGGGTGGGCGTTATTCAGCCGTCGCCGGCCATGGAGGCCAATGGGGCGTCCAGTGGGGCCACCGTCAGCCAGTAGCTGTTCGAAAGGCATGAACGGCGGCAGCGCGCCGGAAGGGGAAATGCACGAAACAGGGTCGTCACGGCGATAGCGCCGCGATGGGGGTATGCCAATGCTGAGCAGGGTTATCAGACGGTTCTGGAACGATCATCGTGGCTATGTCATCGCCTTGACGCTCATCGCCATGCCGATGCTTCTCGGTTTTTCGCTGCTGATCATCGATGTCGGCCGCAGCAGCAACCTGCACACCGATCTCCAGAACGCGGTCGATGCGATGGCGCTGGCCGGAGCCCGCGAACTCGATGGCCGCGATGATGCCATTTCGAGGGCGCAGACGGCGATCGAGAAAATCGCCAATAGTGCGGCTTTTTCCGGGGGCGGGGCCGGCATGTCGCTTGGCTCGCATATTACAGTGGCCTATGACGCCGGCAACGATGTCGGGAGCACGGTCACCGTGCTTTTTCTGAAGAGCATCCCGGCCAACGACGATACGCCCATCCCGTCTTCGATGGAAACGACAACGGCCAGCGAAGCGTCCTACGCCTGGGTCATCGCCAAGCCGCAGGCGATGCAGACGATCTTTCCGATCCCGGTTGGCTTCACCCGCAGTACGATCAATATCGCTGCCGACGCCGTGGCGGTATACCACGCCAGCGCCTGCGACGTGACGCCGATCTTTATCTGCAATCCGTTCGAGCCGGCCGGCAACACGAGTGAAAGCGCCAGCGAAGCTGCAGCCGCCGCCCTGCACACCAATTTTGCGGCCGGCAATCTCTACGGGCGACAGATCGAGCTTCACAGCACCTCGGCGTCCAATCCCGGTCCCGGCAATTTCGGGTTCCTGCGGACCCCCTTGGGCAATGGTGCGTCCGTGCTGGCGGAGGCTCTCGCCACCGGCAATCCGGGTACCTGCTACACGCAGGACAGCCTCGATACGGAGACCGGCGCAAAGGCGGGGCCAGTCGAGGACGGCGTCAATACGCGCTTCGGTTTTTACTCCTCGTCGTTCAACAAGGCGAACGGCGACTATCGTTACCGACCCGCCCAAAACATACGCTCCGCTCAGTCGATCAGCGGCAAGGGAAAGAAGGGCTGCGATACTTATGATCCGGTCACGGTCGGAGCCGTTGTCGGCGATGCCACCAAGGCTTTGCCGCTCGGCTACGGAGCGTCCATGACCTCGCTTGCCGGCGGCAAGATCAGCAGCAGCAACAATTGGCAGTACATGACATATTGGAATGTCGCGCAGGGAACGGCCGCGCCCTCGGTGAGCACGGTCCTCGGCAGCCACTCCAGTTATCCGGCGCCGACCGGAACGCCAAGTCAACCCTCCGCTTACGATGTTTATCGTTACGAGCTGGCAAACCCGTCTCTCATCAGCCATGCCTCGGCCAATGGTGAGACCGGGACACCGGCAACCGGCGGCCAGTGCTATACCGGCCCGGACCTTTCGAACTATACGGCGGCCGAATACGGTGATCGCCGCGAGATCTTCTCAGCCATCGTCAATTGCGGCTATGAAGCCTCGGTCGGCCATTTGAACGGCCACAAGGCCACGCGCGCCGTGGCCTTCGCGCGCATGTTCCTGACCAAGCCGGCGATAAAGGATGGCGGCGAACGATACCTTTCCCTGGAGATGATCGACATCACCGGCAAGGGTGGTCGCGGTACGCTCGACGAATTCCTGCGGGAAGAAGCGGAGCTGGTCAGATGATGGCGCTCCGCAACTTTATCCGGCATCGGCTTTGCCTCGGCTTCTGGCGGCGGGAGGAAGGCGCGGTGCTTGCCGAAGCGCTACTCGCCATCCCCTTTGTGACGCTCTTTGCGGCGGGGATACTGGAGTTTGGCAGCATCTTCTGGGAGCGGATGCAGATCGACGCAGGCTTGCGCGATGCGGGGCGTTACCTTTCGCGATGCCGGCCGGTGTCGGGAACCTATGTGCCGACATGCAATCAGGCGACTGCGAAGACGATCGCCTTTTACGGAACGCAAACACCTGCGGCGGGCGCCATACCCCGTGTCCCCGGCTGGAAGGATGCTGCCGACATCACCATCACTGCACCCGATGCAGACGGGAACATCACCATTTCCACTGCTCATCTCTACGAGACCTCGCCGGTGTTCGGCTTTCTCGGAATCGACGCCATCACGATCAGCTCATTCCATGAAGAGAGGTACATCGGATGGTGACCTCTAGGGCGATCAAGACCTTCTGGCAGGATAGCAGCGGCGCCAGCCTTGTCGAAGCATTGCTGACTTTTCCGATCGTTATGCTGGTATTCGCCGCCTTCATCGAGTTCGGCTATGCCATGTCGCAGTGGAACCAGACCGTCAAGGCACTGCAATATGGTGCCCGTCTGGCGGCCGTATCCGATCCGGTGACGACGAATTTCAATGCCGTTTTCCCGATTGAAGCTGCCGATCCACTCAACAACGGCAAAGCGGCGCCGAACGATGCCACGATATCCTCGACCTGCGGGCCGGCTCTGGCGAACTGCACGGCGGCATTGAACCGGATCGTCCTGGGAAGCGACGGCGTTTGCAACGCGGGAACTGATCCTCACCCCGGCATTTGCGACCTCAATTGGCGCATCACGCCGGATAAGCTGATGGTCACCTACCAGCGATCGGGGCTCGGCTATTGGGGCAGGCCGGACGGGCCCGTGCTGACGATGCGGCTGGAGGTGCGCGATATCACCTTCGATCTGCCGATCCTCGGCGGGCTGCTGGGACTGAACGACATCACCGTCCCGGCCCACCCGGTGACGATCACGACGGAAGATCTAAAGACGTGCTCAACCTGCTGACTCCTTAAATTATGCGTAGGAAAGCGAAATGACAGCTCACATGAACATTGCCGCATCCACCAAGATCCTGGTTCTGTCCGACGACGCGGCTGCTGCGAGCTTCATGCTCGATACGTTCGGGTCGCTTTCGCGTTACGATGTCCGCCATCTCTCGCTGAAGGCGCTCGGAGAAAAGGGCCGCTTCGATCCGGCGCAATTCGACCTGATCGTTCTCGACGTCGACAACGGGACATTGCTGCACCAGCCGGAGCTTTTCGCGTTTCGCACCAGCTATCGGGACATTCCGCTCGTCGTCGTTTCCGAAGACCTGGCGGACGACATGCTGCGGCTGCTCTTCCGCCTGAACGGCAATGACTGGCTGAAGAAGCCGCTCGATCGCCGCGCACTGATCGACATGATTTCGACCCACGCGCCGGGCACCGGGGCCAGCGACAGCCGGGTGCATGCCGTGGTCTCGGCCGTCGGTGGCGCGGGCGCCAGCATGATTGCTTCGTCGCTTGCGCATGTGCTGGCCCAGCCGACCAAGAATTCCACGCCGCGGATCGACTTGTTCGACACGGATTTTTGCTCCGGGGCGCTTGGCTATTATCTCAACCTTGTCAACGACTACGACTTGAAGCCGGTCATCGCCAATCCTTCGCGGGTCGATCTGGAATTCATCGATCTGGTCCGAAAGCGTCATTCGGGCGGCTTTTCACTGCTGTCCTTCAAGCAGCCATCAGTCCTTCTGGCGCCAAAGGGCCGTGAACTCGTGCTGCGTATGCTCGACGTGGCCGCCTTCGAGAGCGACCACACGATCATCGACGTTCCCTATTACGACACGCCGTGGAAATACGAGGTGCTCACGTCGGTCAACAGCATCTGCATCGTCACTGAAATGACGGTCCCTGCGCTTTCTCAAGCCAAGGATTTGTTTGCCAATCTGGTACGGCTGCGCGGTAGTTCGGATCAGATATTCATCGTCATCAACAAATACCGCAGCAAGCTTTTCGGCCTCGGCCTGCGCCGACAACAAACGGAGAAGATCTTCAAGGAGATCCCGACGCATGTCATTGCGGATGACTGGGATACTCTGAGCGAGGCAGTCAACCGCGGCGTGCTGCCATTTCAAGTGAATTCCCGGGCGCGCTTCTGCGGCGCGGTCGGTAAGCTTGGAGCACTGGTGCGATGAAGGCGATCGTCGGCCTTGCAGTTTTGGCAATTCTGGCCGCTGTCGGCGACGCCGCGGCAGGCGGGCTTGTGCCGCGAAGCCTTGGGCCGACGACAAGCGCCGTGGTGACGATCGAAAGAAGCTACGCGGCTGGGACGATCGTCATCGTCAGCGGCAATCGTACGCTGGATCTCGTCATCTCCGAAGGACGCGCGATCCGTTACAAAATCGGAGTCGGACGAGACGGATTTCGCTGGAGCGGTACCGTCAAGGTTGGACGCAAGGCAGAGTGGCCTGACTGGCGCCCGCCTGCCGAGATGAAGGCGCGCGCGGCCGGACTTCCGGACCTTGTGCCGGCTGGGCCGCTCAATCCATTGGGTGCCCGCGGGATCTATCTCTACAAGGGCGGGACCGACACGCTCTATCGCATTCATGGAACGAACGAGCAGTCGACGGTCGGCGGTTTCGCGTCATCGGGCTGTTTTCGCATGAGCAATGCCGACGTCATCGATCTCTATGCGAGGGTGAAAGTCGGTTCCACGGTCATTGTAAAATAAGAGTTCGGGGATGGGAAACATGGCGAACGGTATCATCGGGCGTTTTTATAAGCAGCCGGGGGAAAGCCGCGAAGATCTGGAGGCGGCCGAACTGTCTTTGGTCGGCGCCGTTGAGAACATGCCTGCCCAGCCGGCCTCCAACAGCGCCACTGCGAGCGGCGAAGAGGCTTCGCTGGGCCCGGACATGGTTTCCGAGCGGGTCAATCTGCACCGCTACCTGCTCGATCGCATCAACCTCGGGATCCTCGACACACTCGACAACGAGGAGATCGCGACCGAGATCCGGCCGTTGGTCAAGGACTATATCCGGAATAACAACTTTCCGCTGAATGCCAAGGAAATCAATGATCTGATCCGCGATATCACCGACGAGATGCTGGGGCTGGGACCGATCGAGCCGCTGCTGGCCGATGATACAATCGCAGATATTCTCATCAACGGCTACAACAGCGTCTATGTCGAGCGGAGCGGCAAGCTCGAAGGCACCGCCGTGCGTTTCAAAGACGAGGACCACCTGCTTCGGGTGATCAACAAGATCGTCTCGGCGGTCGGCCGCCGTGTCGACGAGTCAACGCCGATGGTTGACGCCCGCCTCAAGGATGGCTCGCGTGTCAACGTCGCCATCCGGCCGATCTCTGTCGATGGACCGCTCGTTTCCATTCGCAAATTCACGCGCAAGCCGCTGACAATGGAGCGCCTGGTGCAATATGGCGCCATGGCCGATGCGATGCGCGTCCTGCTCAGCGCCGCGGTCAAGGGCAAGGTGTCCATGGTCATTTCAGGCGGCACCGGTTCTGGCAAGACCACCTTGCTGAACGCGCTCTCGTCGCAGATTTCTCCAAAGGAGCGCCTGATCACCATCGAGGATGCGGCCGAGCTTCAACTGCAGCAGCCACATGTCGGGCGTCTGGAAACCCGGCCGCCGACGCTCGACGGGCGCAACGAGATCCGGCAACGCGAGCTTTTGAAAAACGCCCTGCGCATGCGTCCCGACCGCATCATCGTCGGCGAAGTACGCGGCGACGAGGCGTTCGACATGCTGCAGGCGATGAATACCGGTCACGAGGGGTCGATGACAACAATTCACGCCAACACGCCGCGCGACGCCGTCGGTCGGCTTGAGCAGATGGTCGGCATGGCAGGGATGCCGATGTCGCAGTTGAGCATTCGCTCGCAGATCTCGTCCGCCATCACCATGATCGTGCAGGTCCAGCGCCTGAGCGACGGCAGCCGCAAGATCGTCTCGATTTCCGAGATCACCGGCATGGAGGGCGAAGTCGTGCAGATGCAGGAGATCATGAAATTCAAGAAAATCGGCACCGACGAAGGCGGACGGATCCATGGAGAATTCCGCGCCACCGGCATCCGGCCGCGGTTCGTCGAGGAATTTGCCGAACTCGGGATCGAGATCCCTTTGACGATTTTTGATCCCGGCAAACCGCTGCAGACAGGACCTGTCCAATGACCCTGACGCTCCTTTACGCCGCCGTTTTCACCGCCGCCCTTGTTGCTGTCGAAGCGATCATGCGCAGCTACTTCAAGAGCTCCGAACGACACCGGGCCGTGAACCATCGGCTGAGCTTGCTCGAGGTCAGCGATGATCATCGCAAGACCTATAGCGATATGCTGAAGGAGCGCGGTGCCGGCGGCGGTTGGCGGCAAACCCCCATCACGCAGCGGCTGCTGCAGTTCTACGCCCAGTCCGGTATCAAGTTCGATGCCAGGCGATTTGCTCTCTTCGCGATCGCGGGCGCCCTTTTGACGTGGTTGGCCGTGGGATTCCTCGTGCCGAACCCTCTGTTTCGGATCCCCGTCTTTCTCCTGATCTGCCTCCTCATCCCTGTACTCGTCGTCTGGCGCACCCGGGCGCGCCGCATGCGGAAATTCGAACTGAAGCTTCCTGAAGCGCTCGATGTCGCCAATCGCAGCTTGGCCGCCGGCCACCCGCTGCCGGCGGCGATTTCTTTGGTGGCACGCGAGATGCCTGATCCGATCGGCACCGAGTTCGGCCTCCTCTCGGATGAGCTCACCTACGGCGTGACGTTGGACGATGCCCTTGCCAACTTGGCGAACCGGGTCGGCGTCGAGGATCTGAACCTGCTTGCGATATCGCTGAGCGTGCAGGCCGGAACCGGTGGAAACCTCGTGGAGATCCTGCAGAACCTTTCGAAGACGCTGCGTGACCGGATGATGCTGAAGGCAAAGGTCAAGGCGATTTCGTCGGAAGGACGCATCACGGCGATCTTCATGTCGGCCTATCCGTTTCTGCTCTACGCGATGATCAAGGCGTTGTCGCCGACCTACTTCGATCCCCTCTGGGATAGCGGTCACGGAACCATGGTGGTGAGCGTGCTGCTGGCCGTCATGGCGATCGGGAATGTCATTCTCTACAAGATGGTCAACTTCGAGTACTGAGTCATGTCGAGTGAGTATGGAATTTATCTCATCGTCTTCTTTGCAGTGCTGATCTTTTCCGCAGCAGCATCGGAATTGTTTTTTCGACAGCGCGAGGTCTCGGTCCGGGTGTCGAAGAGCTCGGTGGCATCAGGCGACGAGTTCCACCTTGGCGATACGACGATTGCCGATCTCGGCGAGGCGGAAAACCGTCTGATCCGTCGCTATTTCGAGATTACGCGACGTGACACCAATGTGAACTCCACCCAGAACCGGCTGATCCGGGCGGGGTATTTCGCTGCCGGTGCCGTGACCACCTTCCAGGTGGTTCGCGCGGTGGTCTGTATCAGCATGCTCGTCGCAGCGGTCTGGGCCCTAAACCGGTTCGCGCCTGATATGTCGCAGATAGTGATGCTCATCCTTGGCATGTTTGCTGCGGGCGCGACCTTTATTCTGGTCAACATCTATATTGACCGGCGTGGTGCCGCCAAAGAGAGGGAGTACCGGCGCCTCTTTCCCGATTTCATGGATATGCTGATCGTCTGCCTTGATGCGGGGATGAGCATCGAGGCGGCGGCGAACCGCGTTGCCCGGGAATTCGTTGCCAAGCAGCAGGACTTCGGTCTGCATCTCTCGATCATGATGCTGGAAGTGCGAGGCGGCCGGCGATTGCGTGAGGCGCTCGCCAACCTTGCCGTCCGCCTGAGGATCGACGAGGCCCGGGCCCTTTCCGTTCTGTTCCGCCAATCGGAGGAACTCGGGACCAGCGTAACGCAGACATTGCGGGTCTACTGCAAGGAAATGCGCGACCTCCGTGTTGTTCGCGCGGAGGAAAAGGCAAACGCTCTGCCGGTCAAAATGCTGCTGCCGCTCGGCGCATTCCTTTTTCCGGTAAGCCTGGTCATCGTTCTTGTACCCGTTGTTATGCGTGTCGTCAGTCTTCTCATCGGCATGAAACCCGGCGGTTGAGCCAAGCGAGGTCGTATGCAGTATTCGCTCGAACAGAATCGTAACGAGGCCATCATTACCCTCGATCCGCGTATGCCCATGGCACCGGCAAGCATAGAACAAGCCGGACTGGATCCGTCGTTCCTGCTTCGGCTGGCGGCAAAATGCGCGGCCGAGCAGGATACGACCACGGTATCTCATCTGGCTGACCGCATGAAATTGCCGAAAGTGATCGTCAATATCCTGATCAAGGAGCTCGTGAAACTCGCATACCTTGAAGCTCGCGGCTTGGCTGGTGAGGATGTGCGATCCGATATTCGATATGCTCTTTCCATGAAGGGGCTCGAATATGCCCACGCGGCGTCGCGTCAAAGCCAATATGTCGGGTCGGCGCCGGTGTCGCTCGACGCGTTCTGCCGGCAAGTCGGTTTGCAGTCCATCCATTACGAGCGCGTGACCCCGGAGCGGCTGAACGACAGCCTTGACGGGCTGGTGCTCTCAGACGCCCTGGTCGAAAAGCTCGGCCCGGCCATCAACTCCGGTCGCTCTATCCTGCTTTACGGCCCCCCCGGCAACGGAAAGACGAGCATCGCCGAGCGGACGTCGCAACTGTTTCGCCAAACGATCTGGGTGCCCTATGCCATCGAGGTCGGCGGCCATGTCATCAGTTTCTATGACGAAGCGGTGCATCACCCCGTATCGCAGGCTGACACGGAATCTCATCCGAAAGCGGATCAACGATGGATCGAATGCCGCCGTCCGGTGATCAAGACGGGCGGGGAATTGACCCTCGATCAGCTCGATCTCACCTTCAACGAAGGACCGAATGTCTATGAAGCGCCCATACACTTAAAGGCATCAGGCGGTGTTTTCATCATCGACGACTTCGGACGCCAACAAGTGGCGCCGCAGGCGCTCATCAATCGCTGGATTGTGCCGCTCGAGCGCGGATATGACTTCCTGACGCTGCACACCGGCAAGAAGTTCAGGGTTCCCTTTGACGAGCTGGTGGTGTTTTCGACGAATATCGCACCGAAGGACCTTTCCGACGAGGCGGGCTTGCGGCGACTCAAGTACAAGATCTTTGTGAACACGCCGTCGCGCGACGAATATATCAGAATTTTCAAATCCTATGCCAGCAGCACCGGATTGGCTGTCTGTGATCCAGACCTGAACCTGTTCTATGATCGCAAGTACAACAGCGATGTGCCGGCGTCTTGCTATCATCCGAAATACCTTCTGGATTTCGTCGGTTCTTACTGTGATTTCAATGGTATAGATAGAAATGCATCGCTCGAAATGCTCGAACGGGCATGGGAAGGCGTGTTTACATCGGACTGATTGCGCACTTGCCGCCGATCGCGGCCAGGTAGATTTGATGACTTACGGGGGAGTAAACGAATGACCAGCATTCCGAGTATCGAGGTCGAAGCAGAACGCCCAAAACCAGGCAATTTGCGAACAGTAGAGCAGAGGGGCTCAAAAAGCCCGCTGCTCATCGGTTTGCTCCTGATGCTCCTGCCGGTGAATGCCGGCGTTCTCATCTATACCGCCAAAAACTCGGCGGATGTTCGCGAGAGCCGCGAGACCATCGCCGCGCTGAAAAGGTCCATCGACGGCCTGAAAGGACAGATGGAAAAGCAGTCGCGCAAGATCGACGATAATGCCAAGGCCGACGACGTCGCGCTGATCCGCCAGGGGATGGATGAGCTGCAAAAAGCCGTGGTCAACGAACGGCACAACGACACAGACGGTCTTCGCATGGGTTCCGCTTTGGTCCTGACCGCGCCCGGCAAGGAACCGGCACAATATTTCGCACCCCGTGCTGCGCCGGCGGAAACTCTGATGCCGGATAGCAGTCTTGCGTCGATCGCAGCCGGGGGCATTGCCGTCAGCGACCTGCCGCGTTACGAACGAACACTCTCGCCGGAAGGCCAGCTCATCCTTCGCAAGGCACGGTAGATAAAGGCTTCACCTGCAAAGCACGTGGCATCAAACGTGCTTCATGTGACGTGCTTCAGATCTTTGCTTTTACATGATCTCCCTGCCGCAAGCCGCCGCACAGTTTTGCGCGACAGTTTTAAGGCAATCGCCGGACGCTGCCAGGGGCACCGCGCCGATGCTCGCAACGCGGCAAGGGCGCTCTCATCTCGACACAGATTGCCGATCGCCGAAGGGCCGATCACCGCTGAGCGTAATTGACGCTGTTCTTCATCAACTCGAGATTACGGGCTGTGACTTCGTTTCCGGGGTCAAGCTCATAGGCTTTCAGGAAATACCCTCTGGCAGTGCGCAAATCGCCGCGTAAAAGGTGAGAATATCCAATATTGTTGTAGTAGACCGGGGTGTTGCCGATCATGCGCGAGAGTTGCTGGTAGGCGCGGTCGGAGGTGTCGAAGCGGGCAACCATGTCGGCTGAGGCTGCCAAGCCTAGCCAAGCGGCCGGATCCTGCGGAAAAACGTCAACTGCTCGCTTGTAAATGGCGTAAGATTTTCCGTAGTTCTTTTCCTGAAACTGCAGTTTGCCGGTGGTTATCAACTCGTCGTTCTTATAGAAGGCGACGGCTGAGTCATCCTCGAGGGTCTTTGCACTATCGCCATAAGCAGCCAGACCATCGCTGGATGACTGGCAACCAGCTAAAATCGCTCCGGTCGCTATCAAAAGCGCGATGCATTTCGTTCCAACTCTGATCTGCAACATTGGCAATTTGATCCCCATCAGACATTCTTACCCAAGACTCGGATGTGTTCACCTGAGATCATCGTGAAAAAAAGCTAACAACTCAAGAATTTAAGCATATACTCACAAAAAAGCGAGAGAGGCGGTCTTCGCCGGAATGCGACAGTGTGATAAAAATGCCTACTATCCAAGGTAGGCATCATCTGCCTCGTGACTCCTGAGTAGAAATCAAATCGACGTCGCCTATCCTGCTCGTCAGGTCAACGGATGGAACGCCGCATGTGGATCGCGATTTTCACGCTGATGCGACTTGGGCCATCGCTGGCTTACGCGATAGCATCGATCTTCGTACTCAGCATACCGCTCCTGGAAAGCCACCCCTCAAGTGCCTCCGCCTGGTGGCTTTACATGACAATACTTCCGGTCATGCGCGAGCCCATCTATCTGCTTTTGGCGATACCCGGCATTGGAATTTGGAGCGCCACGGTCCTGTTGATGCTTGCATCGATTTTCGGGGTCAGAGTGGCCATGCAGCCACAAAGGCACCCCCGTTCAGGCTTCATCCATGCCCATATCGCGCTGATCGCGACCGGTCTGCCTATGGGGCGGGGAGCCGTTGCGCAAGCCGGCCTTTCCGAGTTTGCGTTGCCTCAATTTCAACGAGGCGACTGGTCGTTCCTGCCGCTATCCCAACCGCTTGGGACCTTCCTTTTCATATCCGTGTTTTTGGCTTGCATTTGCTGCCATTTGACAGTCATCAAGCGTGCAATATCGGCGTGATAGAAAAGGGTCAAAATCCTGATTTCGTTCAGCCCGGCTGGTTGACCCAGGCATAACCGAAACGATAGCTGTCGTCGCCGCGCTGATAGAAATAGGGCTTGTCGATCACCAATGCCTCAGGCGTGGATGCGCCGAGATTGGTCTGTAGCCATTGCGCCATATCAGGCGGCAGTGCTTCGCTGCCGTCCTTGGGGAGGAGCCACACCAGGAGAAGCGGTCGCCGGCCGGAGAGATCCGGGCTGAAGCCTGGATAATCCACCGATAGGACCGGCACGCCGGGAATATCCTGCCTGAGATTGCCGGCGAGCAGACTGTCGCCGGCAAGGATCGCCGCCGGTTCGGCCTGCTGGCGCAGGGTTTCCAACATCGTGGCATAAGGCCTGTTCAGCCGTTCGTAATGGCCGGTGAAACGTGCGGCCGCGACGCTGCCGTAAAGGGCCGCCGGCACGCCGATCATGATGATGGCAATGACAATCATGAAACGCCGAAATGCCTTATCGGTCGTAACACCTGCGGCCTCGATCTTCAGGCAGACATAGAGCGGCAGGATGAAGAGCATCGGCACCAGCCAGCGATCCTTGATGCCGGCAGCACCCCCGAAGACGATCAGAAGCAGAATGCCGATGAGGAAGACCAGCATCATCCGCTCGAGCAACTGCGTCCATTGCGAGCCGGAGCCGAGCGCCGGACGAAGGCTTTTGCCGAAGGCGATCGCGAATACCGCCACGGTCAATCCGGCAAAGCTGATGACGGCGAGGGCGAGCGAGCTGACGCCCATCGCCACCTGCGCGGGATAGCTCGCATGGCCGCTGGCGGTCATCTTCTCCAGGGTGCGTGCTGTGGCGAAATCGAGATTGTCCTTCAGCCAGAAGAGATGTGGCAGGATGATGATGAGCGCCACCACCGCCGTCAGTACCAGCCGCCTATTGAAGATCCGCGGCCGCAGACGCGCATCCGCCAGTGCGGCGATGAGGGCTGCCGCCGGCAGGATCGCGAAATTATATTTGGCAAGCAGGCCGAAACCGATGCCGATGCCGGCGATGAAATAGGAGGCAAGGCTCGGCTGTTTCAGGCTGCGGATGAAGCCGTAGAAGAAGATGCTGGCCGAGAAGAACACGGCAACCGTATGCGTCAGGTCGCGCTGCATCTCGAAAACCATCTGCGGGATGGTGAGCTGGCCGAGCGTGGCGATCGCCACCAGCGCCTTGTCGCGCAGGACAAGCCGCGCTGTCAGGCCGTAGAGCAGGTAGGAGATGAACAGCAGAAGATTCTTGACCACCGAAAGGGCGGCAAGCGAGACGCCTGTCAATTGGAAGACGGTGTATTGCAGCCAGTTGTAGAAGGGCGGCTGCGGGCCGTAGCCGGCGGCAAGCCATTGCGAGCGGAAGACCTGTTCGGCCTCGTCGAGATCGAGCGAATGCGAGGTTGCGAGCCGCACGCCGACCTGAAGCATGAAATAGGCGGCCAGCAGGGCGAAAATCCAACTGATGTCGCGACGATTGGTTTCGGTCATCCTATCTGGTCTCCGGCCGAACCCAGCCATAACCGAGCGCGAAATTGTCGCCCGGTCGGCCGAAATAATAGGGAAGCGACAGCGAGCCGATCTCCTGCGGTGCGATGCCCGCCGCCGTCAGCGCCGATGAAAACCGCTCCGGCATGACGGCATCCGCAGCCGTCGCCGTCTTCTTGCCGCGCCAGACGATCAGCACCGGCCCCTTGGCCTCGGCATAGGCCGGAATGCCCGGTGCCGGAAAATCCGGGATCACCACCGGCACGTCGGGAAGCTGCAGCCGCATGTTGCCGCCGATATAGGGATCGGAAGCGATCACCAGCGCCGGTTCAGCCTGTCGCGTCATATCGCGCGAAAAACCCGCCATCGGCACATTCGGCCTGCTGTAGATGCCGATCAGCCCGGCGCCGACGACACGGAAACCGAGCGCGATCAGCACGCAGGCCATCAGCACCGGCAGCACCGGCCGGAAGCGGCGCAGCCCGGCGGCAAGGTCGAGGTCGGCAGCCTGCATCTTCGCCAGGAAATAGAGCGGCAGCACCAGCAGGAACGGGTCGAGCCAGCGTTCGCGCACGGTGGTGGAGCCGGTGAACAGCACGATCAAAGCGATGCCGGCAAGACTTGCGAGCATCATCCGCTCCATCATCCCGGTCCAGCGGTTTCCGGCCGAAAGCGCCCGGACGAAATCCCGGCGGAAGGTGGCGGCGAAGATTGCGACCGGCAGCGCCGCAAAGGCGATGATGGCGACGAGAAAGGCGAGAAGGCCTTTGCCGATCCGTACAATGCCGGCCGGTTCGCTGCCGGCGGCCATCTTGACCAGAGTGTCGGAGGAGGCGAATGCAAGATTGCCCTGCAGCCAGATCGCGTGCGGCAGGACGATGACGAGCGCAACGGCGACTGCGGCCAGCATGCGCCAGTCGAGCGCCCTGCGCCGCCATTCGGCATCGGGCAGTATGGCGATCAAGGCGACGACGGGCATCAGCGCGAAATTATACTTCGAGATCAGTCCGATGCCGGTCGCAAGTCCGAGCACGAGATAGCTGCCGATATCGGGTCGGTCGAGCGTGCGGAAGAAGCCGTAGAGAAACAGCGAACTGGCAAAGAGCAGCGCCGTCGTGTGGGTCAGATCCTGCTGGGCCATGTAGGAGACCTGGGGCAGGGTGATCAGCGCCAGCATGGCGACGGCGGCAAGCGCCTGGTCCTTCAGCACGCGCTGCCCGGCAAGGCCATAGAAGAGATAGGACAGGAACAAGAGGATGTTCTTCGGGACAATAAGCGCGCCGATCGACATGCCCGTCACCGAAACGACGGCATATTGCATCCAGTTGTAGAAGGGCGGCTGCGGGCCGTAGCCGGCCAGCAGATATTGCGAGAAGAAGGATTGCTCGGCCTCGTCGAGCTCCAGTGAATGCGGAAGCACGATGCGCAGCACGATGTTGAGCACGAAATAGGCTGCAAGCAGCAGGCCCGCGGTCTTGATCGTCCTCGTTGCGCGCTCCAGCATCGGGCTGCCGGCTTAGGCTTGGCTGTGATCGTCGAAGATCTGTCGCACGATGTAGTTCGGAGAGGCGTCGTCGCGATAATAGGTGCGCGCAATCATCTCAGCCAGAATGCCGGTGGTGATCATCTGCACCGACGACAGCAGCAGCACGACGCCGACCATCAGCATCGGTCGCGTTCCGATATCGTTGCCCAGGATGAACTTGTCGAAGCCGAGATAGAGCAGGATCAGCATGGCGACCGCGCCGAGGCCAAGACCCAGAGAGCCGAAGAAATGCCCGGGCCGTGCCTTGTAGCGCATGAAGAACATCACCGACAGCAGGTCGAGGATGACGCGGAAGGTGCGCGAAATGCCGTATTTCGAAACACCGTGCTCGCGGGCATGATGGGTGACGGCCATCTCGCCGATGCGCGAGCTCGGGACGACACCGGCGACCCAGGCCGGGATGAAGCGGTGCATTTCGCCCATCAGCTTCACCTGCTTGATGATCGAGGCACGGTAGATCTTCAGGCTGCAGCCGTAATCGTGCAACTTGACGCCGGTGATACGGCCGATCAGGTAATTGGCGCACCACGACGGGATCTTGCGCAAGAACAGACCGTCCTTACGGTTCTTGCGCCAGCCGACCAAAAGGTCGAGTTCGCGCCGTTCCAGTTCGGCGACCATCGAAGGAATGTCCTTCGGATCGTTCTGGAGGTCGCCGTCCATCGTCGCGATCAGCCGGCCTCGCGCGGTGTCGATACCGGCCTGCATGGCGGCGGTCTGGCCGAAGTTGCGCTGCAGCTCGACGATTCTGAGCGCCAGCCCCTCGCGTCCGACAAACTTGCGGGCGTTGACGAGCGTCGCATCGGTGCTGCCGTCATCGACGAGGATCAGCTCCCAGCGATGCGGGTAGCCGGCCATCGCGGCCGCGACACGCTCAACAAGCGGACCGACGCTTTCCTCTTCGTTGAAAATGGGCACGACCAGCGACAGTTCGAGCGATTGTACCGGATCATTCGTGTCGCGAATGGGCTCTACCGTTGTCTGCAACTTTCATCTCCAAAAGGCCGGGCGGCCGAGTATTCTTTACTGCTGCCGCCGCGCTTGCGGAAGGCTACTACATGAAGTGTCCGCCGGTTGCCAGCGGCAATGGCGGTTTCCCAGCAATCGGCTGCGCTGCCGGCGCGCTATTTCGCGCCTCCCTCCACCCAGGAGTAACCGATGGAGAAGCTACGTTTGCCGTCACCGAAGAGATAGGGCAGCGTCAGCGTGTTCAACTCTTGCAGATGAATGCCCGATTTGACGAGATCGCGGGCGAAACCGGGGGCAATTGTCGGGTCGTCTGCGGTCTCACCGCGCCAGATTACCAGCACCGGCCCCTTCGCCGTCGCATATTCGGGAACCCCGACACCCGGGAAGAACGGTATCACGACGGGAACATCGGGAAAGGCCAGCCTCAGATTGCCGGCCACGAACTTGGTCCCCGCCACGATGAGAACCGGCTTGCGGGTCGCGGTCAATTCAGCGACGTAACCGGAGAAGGGTACGTTCGTTCTCGTATAGGTGCCGATGTACTGAATGCCGACGATCCGAAAAAGAAGGATCGACAGGATGACGACCATGAAGACCGGCACCACGGGCCGGAAGCGGGCGAGGCCGGCAGAAAGATCGAGATCGGCGGTTTCCAGTTTCAGGAACAGATAAAGCGGCAGGACGAGCAGGCACGGGTCGAGCCAGCGCTCGTGGATATCACTGGCGCCGGCAAAGAGGACCACGCCGACGAAGGCGACCAGGCTGATGACCATCATCCGCTCGATCACCCGGATCATCGGGCTGGACGAGGAGAGCGCGCGAAAGAAATCGCGCCGGAAGGCGGCCGCGAGGAGAACGATCGGCAATGCGACGAAGCCGAGGACGGCGATGACGAGAGACAGCAACCCCTGTCCGATGCGCGGCAGGCCGGCGGGGGCCAGGTCTTCGGCGGTCATCCGCTCCAGTGTCGGCGCAGAGGCGCTGGCGAGATTGTCAGGCAGCCAGAGCGCATGCGGCAGCACGATCAGAATGGCGAGGACGACCGCCGGCAGCAAACGCCAGTCGATCAGACGGCCGCGCCATTTCCGGTCCGGCAGCACGGCGATCAGGGCGGCAGCCGGCAGGATGGCGAAATTGTATTTCGAGATCAGCCCGATGCCGGTGGCGATGCCGATGATCAGGTAGCTCCCGATCGTCGGCTGGCGCAGCGTGCGGAAAAAGCCGAAGAGGAAAAGCGAGGTTGCAAACAGCAGCGCGACGGTATGCGTCAATTCGCGCTGCGCCATCAAACCCACTTGCGGCAGAGTGATCAGGCTCAGCATGGCGACGGCTGCGAGCGAGCGGCCCTTTAGCACCTCGCGGGCTGCAAGCCCGTAGAACAGATAGCAGCCGAAGAGAATGATGTTCTTCGGCACCGACAGCACCCACATCGATATGCCGGTCACCGAAACGATGGCATATTGTATCCAGTTATAGAAAGGCGGCTGCGGGCCATAGCCGGCAAGCAGGTATTGTGAGTAGAAAGATTGCTCCGCCTCGTCGAGATCGAGCGTATGAGGCAAGGCGATGCGCAGCGCGATGTTCAGCAGGAAATAGACTGCCAGAAACATGCTGGCGCTCGTAATGCTTCTGGTAATCCGCTCCAACATCGATCTCCACGTCAAGCCGGCAAGGCGTATCATATACCGGTCAGCGCCCGGATCGTCGGCGGGAAGGCGCCTTCGCCTCCATCGCCATCAACTCCGCCGTTGTGCGCAACCTGCATTTCTCTTAAAAGGCCTGGCGACGGGACCGGTCCCATGCCGACCCAAGCGAGGAATGCCTACTACATGAAGAGCTCGATCGTTGAAAGCCGGCAATCCTGGTTTATGCGCAATCGCATGACCATTCTGACGGTCGTCATCGTCGCAGCCTATGCGCTCTTCATCCAATGGTTCTGGGGGTGGCCCGTCATCATCAGGCAATGGGCCGATGTCGGCGCCGGTCCGGTGATCGGCGCGCTCGTGCTTTTGACGAGCACCTATTTCCTGCGCACCTGGCGCATCTATGATTATTTTCCAAAGGAAACGGCCGGCCGGTTCGCCGTCCTCTTCCGCGTCACGCAGATCCACAACCTCTTGAACATCATGCTGCCCTTCCGCACCGGCGAGACCAGCTTTCCGCTGCTGATGCGCACCGAATTCGGCATTCCGCTGACGCGCGGAACCTCGGCGCTCTTCGTCATGCGGCTGCTCGACCTGCACGCGCTTCTGGCCGCCGCCGGCATCGGCTTTGCCGTCGCCGCCGCCAATGCGGCTGTTGCCTGGTCGCTCTGGACCGCCTTTCTGCTGTTGCCGGTCGCAGCCTTTGCCGCCCGCAAGCCGCTGCTGCGCCTCGCCGCCCGGCTGCTGCCTAATAAGGCGCAGAAATTCGTCGCCGAGATCGAAAACGGTTTGCCGCTCGATGCCGTGGCCTTTGCGCGCGCCTGGGCGATGACCATCGTCAACTGGCTGGTGAAGGTGATGGTGCTTGCCTGGGCGCTCGGCCTGATGGGCGTGTCGCCGATGGCGGCAAGCTTCGGCGGCGCGCTCGGCGGCGAGCTCTCCTCCGTGTTGCCGATGCATGCGCCGGGCGGCGTCGGCACCTATCCGGCCGGCATCACCGCCGGCGCCATCGCTCTCGGTGCCTCGAGCGAGCGGATGGCTCTGGCCGCGCTGGCGCAGGCGAGCATCAATGCCCACCTGCTGATCATCGTCTCGGCGCTCACCGGCACGGCGATCTCACTGCCGCTCGGACGCCGCGGCAAGCTCTGAAATCCGTTTTCTCAGAAACGCCTGCTCCGGCTCCTGCCGGCAGAGCGACAGCGCCGTTTCATAGGCGGCGATCGCCTCTTGTCTCCGGCCGAGACGGCGCAGGAAATCGGCGCGCGCCGAATGGGCGAGGTGATAGGCCTGCAGCTCCCGGCGGGCCAGAATGGCATCGATCAGTTCCAGCCCTTTTGCCGGCCCGTCCGCCATCGCGATCGCTACGGCGCGGTTGAGCTCGACGATCGGGGAGGGCTGGGCCGCCAGAAGCAGATCGTAATAAAAGGCGATCCGGCGCCAGTCGGTCTCTTCGGCAGCGGGCGCCCTGGCATGCTCGGCGGCGATCGCCGCCTGCAGCGTATAGGTGCCGATCTCTCCCGCCCGCATCGCCTCGGTGAGCAGCGCCAGGCCTTCCCCAATCTTTGCATGATCCCAGAGCGAGCGGTCCTGATCGGCAAGCAGCACCAGCGATCCCTCTTCGCCGCGGCGGGCGGCGCGGCGGGAGTCCTGCAGCAGCATCAAAGCCAGCAGGCCGGAGACGTCGGGATGCGGCAGCAGCGCCAGAAGCAGCCGCGCCAGACGTATCGCCTCTGCGGTCAGGTCGGCGCGGACCACGTCTTCGCCCGAAGAGGCGGAATAGCCCTCGTTGAAGACGAGGTAGATGACGTGTAGCACCCGGTCGAGCCGCGGCGGCAGCGCTTCGCGGCCCGGCACCTCGTAGGGGATTTTCGCCGCGCGGATCTTGCCCTTGGCGCGCACGATCCGCTGCGCCACCGTCGGCGCCGGAATGAGGAAGGCATGGGCGATCTCTTCGGTGGTCAGTCCGCAGATTTCTCTGAGTGCCATCGCCATCTGCGCATCGGCCGGAATGAGCGGATGGCAGCAGGTGAAGATCAGCCGCAGCATGTCGTCCTCGATCGGTTCCATGTCGCCGATCTCCGTTGCGTCGGGGGAGTAGAGGCTGTCTTCGATGTGATGCTGCGAAGCATCGAAACGCGCCCGCCGCCGGATCGTGTCGATCGCCTTGAAGCGTCCCGTCGAAACGAGCCAGGCGAAGGGATTGCCGGGAATGCCGTCCGTTGGCCATGTCCGGGCGGCCGCAGCGAAGGCGTCGTGCAGCGCTTCCTCCGCCCGGTCGAAATCGCCGAGCAGGCGGATCAGCGTCGCCAGCACCCGGCGCGACTGCGTTCGATAGATCTCCTCGATCACGCGTTCCAACGGGCCACCTCAGTCCGGCAGGGTCAGCATTCGCACGGGCCTCAGTTCGACCGCGCCGAAACGTGCCGATGGGATCCGCCCGGCAATCTCCCTGGCTTTCACCATGTCAGGCGCCTCGATGACGTAAAAGCCGGCCAGATGCTCCTTGGTTTCGACATAGGGGCCGTCGGTGGCTGACAGGCTGTTGTTTCGAACACGCAGCACGGTCGCCTTATCAGGCATCTCAAGCGCATCGGCATGGATCATGATGCCGTCGCGGCGCAGCTCCTCGTCGAAGGCGAAATGCGCTTTGACGAGTTCATCGGTTTCCGCCGCGGTCAGCCTGCCGTCGGTGTCGGCACTGTTATAAATCAGGCAGATGTAGCGCATGGCTATTTCCCATCCTGGATGGAGTAAGTCGGGCGCACTTCGATTGAGCAATATTTGAGGATCGGGAAACTCGACACGATCGTCTTCGCCTCCTCGATGTTCTCGGCTTCGATCAGCACAAAACCGCCGAGGTGCTCTTTGATTTCGGCAAATGGGCCATCGGTCGCAAAGGCCTCGCCATTGCGCAGGCGGACCGTGATCGCCGTTGACGGTTCATGCAAGGCGAGCGCCACCTGCAGATGACCGCTCTCGCGCCAGCGATTGTCGCTGGTGATGCACTCCTGTGTGAGCGCATCCCATTCGGTCTGAGGGACCAGCTTGCTTTTTTCCGTGTCGAACCAGATCTGGCATAGAAATTTCATCGGTCTCTCCTCATTTAGCTCCGAATTCGTGGATTGGCCGCACTTCGATCGCACCGAGCCTGGCGAGCGGAATGCCGGCGGCGATGCGGATCGCCTCGTTGAGATCCTTTGCCTCGATCAGGATAAAGCCGCCGAGCGCCTCCTTCGTCTCGGCGAAGGGACCGTCCGTCACCGACATCTCGCCGCCCCGCACCCGCACGGTCACCGCCGATGTCGGCGGCTGCAGCGCCTGCGCGACAATCATATGCCCGTTTTCGGCAAGGTCCTTGTCATAGGCCAGGGAATTGGTGTCGAGTTCGGCCTTCTCCTCTTTCGTCATGGCGTCGAGCACACCGCCATCGAACCAGACCTGACAGAGATATTTCATCGCAGGCAGCCTCCTTGTGAGTATTCAATAACCCTGGACGACCGAGCTCCACGCAATTCGACAGCGGCGGAAAAAATCTTTGTTCCGGCCTGCTGTCGAAATCGCAAGGCAGCGCTCGACAAGGCTTCATCGAAACCTGTCGAGGAGAACGACAATGAGCATTCTTGAAATCGCCCTGGCAAGCCAGATCTGGGCACGCCGCCGCGAGAGGCGTCAATTGGGGCTGGACGATGCCGACGCGCTGAAGGCTCTTCTGCGCATCGCTTTCGTCATCGCCGCCTTTACCCTGCTGATTTCAGGGCTGAACGTTGCCGCGGGCAGGCCGCAGATGCTCGCGGACGGCTCGGCGTCTGTTGTGACAGGCAGGTGACGGCCTATTGGAAGGCCGTTTCGAAGAAGCTGCGCAGCTTACGTGAATGCAGCGCTTCCTTCGGCATGGCGGCCAGCTTCTGGACGGCGCGGATGCCGATCTGCAGATGCTGGTTGACCTGCGTCCGGTAGAAGGCCGTCGCCATGCCTGGCAGCTTCAATTCGCCGTGCAGCGGCTTGTCGGAGACGCAGAGCAGCGTGCCATAGGGCACGCGGAAGCGGAAGCCGTTGGCGGCGATCGTCGCCGATTCCATATCGAGCGCGATGGCGCGCGCCTGGGAGAGCCGCTTCACCGGCCCGCGCTGGTCACGCAGTTCCCAGTTGCGGTTATCGATCGTGCCGACGGTGCCGGTGCGCATAATGCGCTTCAGCTCGAAACCTTCATAGCCGGTGATTTCGGCAACGGCCGCTTCCAGCGCCACCTGGACTTCGGCCAGTGCCGGGATCGGCACCCAGACCGGCAGGTCGTCGTCGAGAACATGGTCCTCGCGCATATAGGCATGGGCGAGAACATAATCGCCGAGCCGCTGGCTGTTGCGAAGACCTGCGCAGTGGCCGAGCATCAGCCAGGCATGCGGGCGCAGCACGGCGACGTGGTCAGTGATCGTCTTGGCGTTGGAGGGGCCGACGCCGATATTGATCATGGTAATCCCGGCATGGCCCTTCTTCTTCAGATGGTAGGCCGGCATCTGCGGCAGGCGGGTAAGCGCCGCATCCGTTTCCGGCGCGTTCGAGCCGGGCAGGGTGACGACATTGCCGGGCTCGACGAAGGCGGTATAGCCATCGCCGCCGCCCTCGGCCATCAGCTTGCGCGCCCAGCCGCAGAATTCGTCGATATAGAACTGGTAGTTCGTAAACAGCACGAAATTCTGGAAATGCTCGGCATGCGTCGCCGTATAATGCGACAGCCGGGCGAGCGAATAGTCGATGCGTTGCGCGGTAAATGGCGCAAGCGGCGAGGGCTCTCCCGGCGGCGGGATATATTCGCCGTTGGCGATCTCGTCGTCGGTGGTGTTGAGATCGGGCGTGTCGAAGATATCGCGCATCGGAACGTCGATGAAGGCGTTGGTCGATGCTTCCACATGCGCACCCTCGCCGAAGGCGAAGTGCAAGGGGATCGGCGTCGTCGATTCCGAGACGATGACAGGAACATTGTGGCTCTTCATCAGCAGCGCCAGCTGCTCCTTCAGGTAATGCTTGAAGAGCTTCGGCCGGGTGACTGTCGTCGTATAGATGCCGGGCGCCGTGACATGACCATAGGAAAGCCGCGAATCGACATGACCGAAGCTTGTCGTCTCGATGCTGACCTGCGGATAAAAAGCGCGGTAGCGCGAGGAAATCGGCGCGCCCTGTGCGAGTTCGCTGAAGTTCTGGATCAGAAACGCCGTATTGCGCTCGTAAAGCGCCGTCAGCGCCTCGACCGCCTTGGCGGGATCATCGAAACTCTCAGGCTGGAAAGGGGGTGGAGAGGATGTGTCGAGGGGCGACAAAGGGGAGATTCGTTTGTTCATGACGCATTATAGAGAGTTGTTTTTGACAAGCAAACGACGCGCGCCGGCGGATTCCGATTTTTTATCCTCTTCCGCGTCTGGTGCGGATGCCTGTCGCCCAAACTGCGCAACGGTTTTGGGACAACGACATGCGTAAATCAAAGATTTAAAGCGCGTCGTACGATGCGCATTGGTCAGCGCACCGCAGGCGCGCAGAAGGTGCCGTTTCTCTCCAGGCAGGTATAGCTCGCCCCGAAATGCGACTGGGCACCGCCACCGCCTTCGTGCACCACGACCGCCGAAAATGTGACCGCGAAGATCGCCGCAAACAGCGTGATGATGCTAAAGCGTCTTGCCAGAATATAGAGGTCCATTGCCTTGCCCCCGATCGCAACTCTATCGTGACAAGAGTCTTGCCATGCCGCGGCTGAACGAGTGCTGAGATGCCGGTTCATCCGCCGTTCAGCTTGCCGGACAGGCTCGGGAGGGGCGGAGAGGATTTATAAGGGTTCGTCAGGCGGATCGCCCCCCTTCGGCCATCGCCGGACGGCTTACCGAATGGGGCGGTGAGCATAGAAGCATGCCGGTGTGCCGGCATGCTTCTATATTTGGGATGAGCTGTCTATGGTTCAGAGCCGCGTCCAGGTCTGCGACTTGCAGAGGATCTTCATCACACAGCCCTGCATCCTCAGCGAATTGCCGGAAATCTTGCCCGAACCGCTATAGGTCTTTTCGGCCGCCGGGTCGGTGATCTCGCCGGCATAGCTGCCGCCGGTTCCCGCAAGCGTACCGATCTTCCGGCCGGCATATTTGCCGGTCTTCAGCGTCACGCAATAACTGCCGCCGCAGGATGCGATCACCGCCGTATCGCCGGCGGCCGTCTTCCAGCTGCCGACGATCGGCTCCTCGGCATGCGCGATACCCGCGATCATTGCAATAGTGCCGGCGAGAACGAAGCTGCGGATCATCTTTTCCTCCATGATGTCCCTTGATCGGCCGCGAAAATAACTGACGCGAACGTAAAGGTAAATAAGCCCGATCGTTGTTCTGCGGATCGAGTGAAAAACCGGAGAAAAAAGCCATGCGGCGAGCTTGTAAAGATATCGCCTGCTGATTTCATGATGAACGATCCCTTGATTTTCAAATCTGAATCTTTCGTAAAATTGGCGCGAAAATCCTTAATTCGCAAGGAATCTGATGTTTAACAAAAACCCAAATTTACCAAGCATTTGCACTTTGTTTGTCTAGAATTAATCATGCATTTTAGGCGTTTTTTGAAGGCCGTTCGGCATAGTGAAGCCATCAAACGAGCGGGGCAAACCCGCCGGACCGGAAGGGCCGCCAAGCCGCGATAGACGGCAAGGCCCGGAGGTAAAACAGGGTAAGTCATAAACAGGCTAACAGGGATAAAACCGATGGCACGCTTTGAAATGCACAATGCTGAAACGGCCACCATGGGTGGCGACAACAACGCCGATGTCTTCTGCGAAATGGGTCTGATGTATGCGACCGGCCGCGGCTGTGAAGTCGATCTCGTCGCCGCCCACAAATGGCTGAACATCGCTGCCATCAAGGGCAACGATCGCGCCGCCGAGCTTCGTGCCGACGTGGCCGCCGCCATGGACAAGATGCAGCTCGTGGCAGCGCTGCGCGCTGCCCGCGAGTGGATGACGGTCCACTGACACCCACCTGCCGGCAATTCGGTAGGAACGATATAACAACCTCGGAAAGAGGGAGCTGGCGGGGCGCTTTGGACGGGGCCGACGCCGGGAGAAGGGAACCGCGACCGGATCCTCCACCGGCCGCGGTTCTTGCCCTTATCGGCCGATCTTTTTCAGCACCTGCGGCAGTGCGTTTTCGAGGAGCGCCATATCCGCCTCCGGCCCGACGCTGATGCGAATGCAGCGATTGAGCGGCGCCACGCCAGGCATGCGGATGAAGACGCCATGCTCCATCAGCCCGTCGACGATCGCGCGGGCATAAACGCCGTCGCGTCCGGCGTCGATCGCCACGAAATTGGTCGCCGAGGGCAGGGGCTCGAGACCGTTCGCCCGGGCGATAGCGCCGATCCGCTCCCGCGCCGCATGGATTTTCCCGACCACCTCGACGAGATAGGCCTGGTCCTTGAGGGCGGCCAGCGCTGCTGCCGTCGCCAGCCGGTTCATGCCGAAATGATTGCGGATCTTGTCGAAGGCCTGCGCCGTGCCTGGCGTCGAGATCACATAGCCGATGCGTGCGCCGGCAAGTCCGTACGCCTTGGAGAAGGTGCGGGTGCGAACGACGTTCGGCAGCTCGATCAGCGAGGAGATCGACGGCAGCGACCCTGCCGGCCCCGTCTCGCTATAGGCCTCGTCGAGCACCATCAACGTCGTCTCGGGCAGCGCCCGGGCGAAAGCGACGATGCTCTCGGCATCCCACCAGCTTCCCATCGGATTGTCGGGATTGGCGAAATAGACGAGCGGCGCATTCTCCCGCTTGACGGCATCGAGCAGGCCGTCGAGGTCCTCGCGGTCGTTGGCGTAGGGAACGGTCACCAGCCGGCCGCCGAAACCGGCGACGTGGAAATTGAAGGTCGGATAGGCGCCGAGCGAGGTGACGACGGGCGCGCCCGGTTCGATCACCAGCCGGACGATCTGGCCGAGCAATTCGTCGATGCCGCTGCCGATGGCGATGTTGGCGGCCGAGACGCCGAGATGGGCGGCAAGCGCTTCCCTGAGCGCGAAATTCTCCGGATCATTGTATTTCCAGATATTGCCGGCCTCTTCGCGCATCGCGGCAAACACGGAAGCGGCTGGGCCGAAGCCGTTCTCATTGGCGCCGATGCGTGCCGAAACGGCAAGTCCGCGCTGGCGTTCGATCGCCTCGGGGCCGACAAAGGGAACTGTGGAGGGCAGGGCGCTGGCAAGGGGGGTGAAGCGCGAAAAGGCGGACATGCGAAAGCGGGTTCCCGGGCATATTGACAATTGACGAAACAATAGGCCCGGGCACGGCCAACGCAAGCAAGATTATTTCTGCAACAAGCCTGTTATGGGACGGTTCACGCCCTGAAAATCGGCGCACGTCGGGCGGCGATCGCTTCCATGTTGCCGACGAGGAAATCGGTGCGCACGACGCGGCGCAGAACCTCGGGGTCCATGATGTTGATGAACCGGACGCCGATGCGTTCCTTGTGGCGATAGACCTCGGCGCAGCCGATGCGATAGGCGAGGCCGAGAATGTTGAGATAATAATGCTTCGGCAGGCCGGCCGTGGTCGAGACGATGAAGGTGGCGCCGCCTTGGGATATATCGATGATCTCGGCGCTTCGCATCGAGACGCCCGTCAGGCACGGCCGGACGGCGACGATGCGGGCTGGCCGTTTGACGATGAATTCTTCCCAGCGCTGGTCGTAGACGGCGGACTTGACCGTGGCAAGGTGTGTAGCGCGGAGCATAGTCATTCACATTCTCCGTCAGTCAGGACACATTGGGGGTTTATCTCAATCAAGCTGACCTTGATCTCATTCAGGCTGGCTTGATCGAGCAACTGGTCTTGATCCCAACCAAGGTCACATGAATGTTTTGCACATTCGTCAAATATAAAATTACAATTTTAACGAGTTCAAACTTTGTTCCCAAGCGGGACGCCTTCATGTTCATTATCGGGACGCGGTTTTCCGGTTTCAGCCCAGAAATCTGACGGCAAGATATCCGCCAACGGCGGTCAGCGCCGTCAGAGCCGTGCCCCAGGCCATGTCGACCAGGCTCATGACGACTGGCCAGTTGCGAAGCGTGGCAAGATTGGTGATGTCATAGGTGCCATAGGCCGCCAGTCCCAGAATGGCACCGTGGAGAAATGCGGTGACGATCGAGCCTGCCGACAGAGCCGGCAGCACGGCGAGCACGACCACTGCCGCGGCAAAGAGCAGGTAGAACAGGGCGGCGATCGCAAGATTGGGCGAGGGCAGCATCAGCGCGCCCAGCTGGTCGCGATAAAAATTGCGAGCGATGAGGCCGAGCCAGATTCCGTCGCAGACGAGAAGGGTGAGAACGGCGCCGGCATAGGCGAGCAGTGATGTCTTCATCGTCAGTCTCCCGAACTTGTCCCTTTTTACGCAGCAAAGGCCGGCCGGATCGCTGCCCGTTCGATTTCGGTGCAATTTTCCCGAACTCTTTCAATAGCCAGGCGTTCTGCCTTGATCGATGAAGCATGGCGCGCTTCGAATGACGACAGTGAGGAATTGAAGATGACTGATGTCAAAGTCCCTTGGAAATCATGGGTCGTGGTCTGCAATGGAGCCAAGGCTCTGATCATGCAGAATGCCGGCGATGCCCAACTGATGAACCTGAAGGTGCTGGAAACCCTGACGCAGCCGAGCGCGCCCGATCGCGAGATTGGCGCCGATAAGCCCGGCCGCAGCCATGCCGCCAACGGCTTCAGCGGCAGCGCCGTCGAGGAGACCACCTGGCAGGATCAGGCCGAAGCCCAGTTTCTGAAACAATTGGCCGAAAGGCTGGACGAATTGGCGCAGGAAAAGGATGCCCGCCGCATCATCCTCGTTGCGCCGCCGAAGGCGCTCGGCGCGTTGCGGCCGGCCCTCAGCGCCGATACGCAGGCAGCGATCTCCGCGGAATTGGCAAAGGACTATACCAATATGCCGGTCGACGAGATCGAGCGGCATCTCGCGGCCTGAGCCCGTTCGCAGTAAACTGAGGAAACGCGGGTCGAGAGGCCCGCGTTTTCGCGTCATGCCAACGGCATCCGCCCAGCAAACAGCTCTTCACGATCGGCAAAGAGCGCCGCCAGGCGGTCGATGACGATCCTGACCTCCGGCCGTTGCCGCTCGTCATCATGCGCAACAATCCACATCTCATACGTCAGCTCGTCGATCACAGGCCCGGCGCGGACGAGCCTGCGCTCCTGATCGCCGATAAAACAGGGAAGCACGCCGCGGCCGGCACCGCCGCGGATCAGGTGAAACAGCATATGCGGCGTGTTCGTCCAGCTGGTGATCCAGTAATCCGGCTGTTCGAAAGTCCATTTGTCGGCCGGCGTGATGGCGGTATCGGTGCCGAGCGAGATCCAGTTGCAATTGGCCTCGTCATAATCTGCCGCCTGATAAGCCGCATGTGCCACCTTGACCGAACGGCGGATCGCGACGTTGCCGCTCTCCGGTCGGCTGTGGCCAACGGCGATATGCGCTTGCCGATAGGTGAAATCGACACTCGCATCTGAGGTTTTGTAGCACATGCGGAAGCTGTCCTTCGGCGTCCAGACGCTGGCCAGATGATCGGCGATGAACCGCAAGGTCCAGCTGTCGGCGGCCGTCGAGACGATCGGTAGTGTCAGCACCTCACCGCGCCAGTCCGAGATCGCACGCGCGGCATCCTGCATCAGCCGGACGCGATCGAGCAGTTCCTGCCCATCCTTGGCGAGCAGATAACCGGTGGGGCCGCGGCTGAACAGCGAGCGGCCCGTCACCCGTTCGAGCGCCAGCATGCGCCGGCCGATGGTCGGAGCGCTGAGCCCGGTGCGCTGAGCCGCCGCCGAAAGCCCGCCGCCGGTCGCGACATGGAAGAAAAGCTGCAGGTCGTCCCAGCTGGCATCTTTCATGGATGAAAACCCCCTTTCCCCCACGCCTCTACATCGGATGGGCGCGAAGGCTTAGCTCAAGTGCACGAGCCAATAGATGGAGGACGAAGCAATGGATCTCAACTGGGTTACTCTCTTTAAGGAAGTCGAAACCCGCAATCGCCGGATCCGCCGCGATCGCTTTGCCGATCCGCTTGATAGGCCGGAATGGCGCGGATTTCTCTGGGTCGTTCCGATCATCGCGCGTCTCGCTGCACGGCCGGGCGCCGAAAGAAAGGCGATGCGCCGCGATGCTTCGCGGATCGCAAAAAGCCTCAGCTTTCGAAGCTCAGCCGCAGCACGTGGTGCAGGAATTCCGGATTGAGCAGCATGTTGAAGCTGATCGTCACCAATTCGCCTTCGCGCTTGACGACGGTCGAGCCGATCTCGTCATGGATGCCGAGGATTTCGAGGAAGAAATGGCTCGGCATTTCCAGGTTGGGGCTGACTTCGAGCAGGGCGCCGGCGAGCGTGATCGTGCGGATCAGGCAGCGCACCTGCGTTCCGGTGCTGAGATGATGGCCGACGAAGATGATGTTGCCCGGCCTGTCGAGATTGAATTCCCTGTAAGCACGTTCCGGCTTGGGGTGTTCTGTGTCGAGGTGCATCTGAAAGGCCCTTTTAGCCTCCGCTGGTATAGGACAGGATATTAGCTTAGGAATGCTGACACTTGCTGAAGAACATCGTTAGAATTGAATGCGTCGGTGAAATCTGCGGGAAAATCGCACCGATTTCGGGCAGGTTTGCTCCAAATTTGCTCATTTCCCAGCGCGTATGCGCCATTCTTGACATGCCTGCGTCCTTGCCGCATACAAGGGTCGGTTCGAGGCACCGGCCGCTCGCGGATGAAAATCCATGGTGAAGCCCTCGCGATCATGGTCACGGCCCCTTGTGCATGCTGACTGGCGGCAATGCGAGCTCCCATCCGCAGTCGAAGAGCATGCCTTGTGAAGGCTCACTCCATGACGACCTATCCTGCCATCGAAGAATTGAAGGCTCAGGCCAAGCGTCTGCGCCAGGCGATGAACGATCGCGGCACTCCGCTGACCCACAGTGCGGCGCTGGAAATGATCGCCCGCCAGCACGGCGTGCGCGACTGGAACACGCTCGCAGCCCTTGCGGCAAAACCCAATGCCGCTCCAAAGGCGCCGCTTTTCGTCGGCGCGCATATTCGTGGCCGTTATCTCAACCAGCCGTTCACCGGCGAGGTTCTGGCGCTTTCGGCCCTGCCGGGCGGCGATCTCCACAGGATCACCATCCATTTCGACGAGCCGGTGGATGTCGTCACCTTCGAGAGCTTCTCGGCCTTTCGCCGGCGCGTGAACGCGCAGATCGATGCCGACGGCGTGTCGCCGAGAAAGACCTCGAACGGTCTGCCGCATCTGGTGCTCGACCTGTAAGTTGCTTCTCTTTTTCTTTTGAGGCGAATCCGCATGGTTACAAGCCGGGCTCGGGACTCGCCGATATGACACGGATTTCTCCATGACCGATCTTTCCCAAGGCAATGCCTTCCTCACCGGCTGGCTGCCGGGCGTCTTCATCAAGACGGCGGCGCCGATCGTCGCGATCACCACCGTCAACGGCCTGTTCACCGTCATCGACGCCTATTTCCTCGGTGCCTATGTCGGCCCGGACGCGCTCTCTGCCGTCAGCCTGATTTTCCCGGGGCTGATGCTGCTGATCGCCCTGCAATCGCTCGTCTCGAACGGCATGGCAAGCATCCTCGCCCGCCGGCTGGGTGCCGGCAATCGCGATGGTGCGCGTCGGGTCTTTGCCGGCGCGCATGCGCTGGCGCTCGCCGTTACCCTTATCCTCAATTTGGTCTACTGGACGGTGGGCCGGCAGATCATCGGTGCCGGTGCTGCCGGCAATTCCGCCGTAACCGATGGCGCAACGCTGTTCATGGGCGCGATGATCGCCTGTGCGCCGGTCAGCTTCTTTCTGTCGCTGCATCTCGACGGATTGCGCTGCGAAGGCAAGATCGGCTTCATGACGCTGGTGACGCTGTCGGCCTCGCTGCTCAACATCTTCGCCAACTGGCTGTTCATGGCGGTGATGCATTGGGGCGTGCTCGGTTCGGCAGCCGGCTCCATCGCCTCGCAATTCGTCTGTCTTGCAGCCGTGCTCGCCTACCGCTGGCGTCGGCCCACGGCACTCAGGCCGTCCTCTGGAGCAGCACTTGCCGAATGGCGTGGCATCGTCGCCTTCGGCGCGCCGATGAGCCTCGGCTTCATCGGCATATCGCTGGCCTCGGCCGCCATTCTGATCAATGTCTCGCTCTGGAGAGTGGCAGATCATGTCGCCACGATTGCCGCCTACGGCATCATCACCCGGATCATGACCTTCACCTATCTGCCGCTGCTTGGCCTCAGCATCGCCCTGCAGACGATCGCCGGCAACAATCACGGTGCCGGCCTCGGGCTTCGCGTCGGCCGCAGCCTGCAGATCGCCATGCTCGCAGCACTCGTCTATTGCACTTTGGTGGAGATTACCGTCGAGTTGCTGGCTGGCCGCCTTGGCGCCTTCTTCGTTGCCGATCCCGCCATAACAGCCGAGGTCAGGCGAATTCTGCCCTGGACGATCGCCGCCTATTTTCTCTTTGGGCAGATGCTGATCCTGTCGTCCTATTTCCAATCGATCGGCGATGCGCCGCGCGCCGCGATCTTCGGCCTGTCGCGGCCCTATCTGCTGACCCTGCCGCTCACCTTCCTGCTTCCCTTCATCTTCGGCGAGCAGGGAATCTGGATGGTGCCGGTCTTTGCCGAGGCAGGCATGGTCATCCTTGCCGTCCTGGTGCTGTCGCAGAACGCCAAACGCCGCGGTTGGCGCTATGGGCTTCTGCCCGCCTGATACGGCAAAGCCGTGCCGCCTCGTGAATTGACCCCCGAAGGTTAACATCAACCCTCGGGGTCAGTTCACTGGCGGCTCTATCTGATACCGTCATTCATTGGCGCTCGAAGCGGCCGATGTCGCAGCTTCCGCCTCGTTCAACGCCTCGGCGCATTCCTGGCAGCAGACCTCGACAGTCTTGCCCCCGAGCTTGACGGTGATGGTTTCCGCACCGAGTTCGCAGTCGCACGCAGCGCATGTGGTCTTCTTCATCTGGTGATCCTCCGGTTATCGTCCCCAGATCGGGACAGGCTCATAAGATCATCGAAGACCGCATCGCCGCTGTCGAAATCTTTAGCGATTTACGGAGGCTTTTACCTGCGCCGTAGCTGCGCCGAGCGCTGGAATTCGGCCGGAGTCTGCCCGAAGGACTGCTTGAAGGACGCGCTGAAATGGCTGTGGCTGGAAAAGCCGAGATCGAGACCGAGCGCCGTCAGATCCTCATACTGGCCGAGCAGATCGAGCGCCCGGGCAAGCCGCAGCCGCAACTGGTAGCGATAAAGCGGTGTGGCCTCGACCTGCTGGAAGACCTGGGTGAGATAAACCGGCGACACGCCGACTTCCGAGGCGATTTCCGCAAGCGTCCAGCGTCGTGCGAGATCGGAGGAGAGCACCAGCTTGGCCCGGTCGACGAGTTTCTGCCGGCCGGCGCTGGCGCCCGCTGCGTGCGATGTACGCTCGCCGAGCGAGCGTCGCACCAGCGTCAGCGCCAGTATCTCCGCCTCCAGCGTTTCGGCGACGTTGCGGCGCAGACCATGACGCAGCAGCGCGACCAGCGCCTGCGCCCGCGGATCGATCCGCCGGCGCTGACGGCGGAAGGAAAAGGCCTGGCCGGGCTGCACCTGATCCTTCGGCGTGAGTTCTTCGAGCATGGATTCGTCGATCGCCAGATCGATGCAAGCATCGCCGCCCTCGATGGGGTGGCTGATCCGATATCCCTGGCCGGCATTGAAGAACACGACCTGATTGGCTTCGGCCACCGTGTCGTTGCGGCCGACATGCCGCATGAATACGCCGCGATAGGGATAGACGAGGCTCGTCCTATGGGCGCATTCTTCGTCGCTCTTGTGGCGGCATTCGCCATTGCAGACGATGTCACGAATGGTGACCGTCTTCGTTTTCAGGAGCGGTGCTGTTGAAAACTGCGACATGGCATGTTCCGGGTCAGGCAGGCCGCCCGACGAGGCGACCTGGCGGCACAATATCACGCTCAAGTTTCAGTAGCGACTGTAGACATGGACGTCGCTTTCGGTCTGCCCCCTGGAAAGGCCGATATCCTTCAGTTGCTCGTCGGACAGCTCCATCAGCGCATTGCAGTTGCGCCGTTCGTTCATTTTGCGCTCCAGCCAGTGTGCTGCGGTGGCTATGGCAAGGAACAGGCCGGGCCGCATATTGCGGGCCGAGATTGTGGAATTAGAGCTATGCATGGTGATCCTCCATCCGTGTTTGGATGGAGGCAGTGAACCATCAGCGGCGATTTTGCGCTGTCAGATTATTTAGCGATCTGAGACAGCCCTCACGCCTTCATCAGCCACTCATGTTCGGCAGCATTGTGGAACTTCCAGATCCGCTTCGGTCCGGCCATGACGTTGAGATAATAGAGATCATAGCCATGGCAGGCGGCGCAGGGGTGATAGCCCTTCGGCACCAACGTCACGTCACCGTCCTCGATCGCCATTGCCTCGTCGAGCGAGCGATCGTCGGTGTAGACGCGCTGGAAGCCGAAGCCCTGCGGCGGATTGAGGCGATGGTAATAGGTCTCTTCCAGGAAGCTCTCGTTCGGCAGGTCGTCCTGGTCGTGCTTGTGCGGCGGATAGGAGGAGGTGTGCCCGCCCGGCGTGATCACCTCGACGACCAGCAGCGAATGGGCCGAGCTGTCGTCTTCCGGCATGATATTGTTGACGTAGCGCACATTCGTGCCCTTGCCGCGCGTTACCTGCGGATGCGTGCCGGGCGGGATGGCCTTTGCCTGATAGGTGCCGCCGCCGGGCGCCGAGCAGACGGCAAGCTCCAGATCGGTCTCCGCCGTCACCGACCATGTCGATTCCATCGGGATATAGAGCGCATGCGGGGCGCCTTCGAACGGGCTCATGCGGCCGCCGAGCGTGCCGAAATCCCTGGTGCCGGCCGATGCCTTGCCCTTGCCGGTCACCCAGACGAGGCAGACTTCGCGATCGCCCGTCTCTCCCGAAACGATCTCGCCCGGCTTCAGCCGATGCAGATCGAAGCCGACATAGGTCCAGCCGGCATTTTCCGGGGTGACGTGCGTGACGCGGCCATGCGTGCCGGACGGTTTCACCTTGAGGTTTGGCATTGGTGTTTCTCCTCGTAAATTGGCGGATGCGGCCTCCCTCATCCGGCTGCCGCCACCTTCTCCCCGAGAGGAGAAGGGACATGCCTCGCCGTTTCCATTCCCCCTTCTCCCCGGTGGGGAGAAGGTGCCCGGAGGGGAGGGGTCTTTCGTTCTGTTATCCCTTTGGAAAACCTTCCGTTTCCACGGTATAACCCGCGGCCGTCATGACGCGCATCAATTCGGCATGGCCGATCTCGGCCATTTTCTGCGGCGGCGCCTTGCGCGGGTCCTGTTCGGCCTCGACGACGAACCAGCCTTCATAGCCGTGGTCGGCCAGCCGCTGGACGATGGCGCCGAAATCGAGCGAGCCGTCGCCGGGCACCGTGAAAGCGCCGAGCGCCACCGCATCGAGGAAGGACTGCCGGCTGCGGTCCAGCCCATCGACCACGGGCTTGCGGATGTCCTTGACGTGAACATGGTTGATGCGGGCGTGGTGGTTTTCGATGGCGCGCAGCACGTCGCCGCCGGCAAAGGCGAGATGCCCGGCATCGAGCAGCAGCGGAATGCCTTCACCCGAAGAGCGCATGAAGGCGTCGAGTTCCGGCTCGGTTTCGACCACGGCAGCCATGTGGTGATGATAGGAAAGCGGCATGCCCTGCTCGGCGCACCATTCCCCGAATTCCGTGACGCGTCGCGCATAGGCCTTCATCTCGTCATCGGAGAGGCGCGGCTTGGTTGCGAGCGGCTTCGAGCGATCGCCCTGGATGGAGCGGCCGACTTCGCCATAAACGATGCAAGGCGCATTGACCGCCTTGAACAGCGCAATCATCGGCGCGATGCGGTCCTTGTTGGCAGCAAGCTCCTCATTGACAAGCGTGCCGGAAAACCAGCCGCCGCACAGCGTCACGTCGGCGGCGCGCAGGATGGGAAGCATCTCTTCCGGATTGCTGGGGAAGCGGCGACCTTGTTCCATGCCGGTGAAACCGGCGCTGCGCGATTGCCGCAGGCATTCCTCGAGGGACACATCGTCGCTGAGCTCAGGAAGATCGTCGTTCCACCACGCGATGGGCGACATGCCGAGTTTGGCCTTCATCAACATTCTCCTTAAAAGCATTGCGGAAGAGCCGGGACGCTCCTCCGAAAAATGGTGGCACGACAGCGCCGCGCGCCTTTCCAGACGCGCAAAGGACGCTGTAGCACCTCGAATTGCTGCATAATTTTGTCCTTAAATCGATGCCGATTGAAGGAATTATGCAGTCGGTCAGCCGATGCGTTGGGCGGCGCGTGCTTCGACATAGCCCTTGCGCGCTTCGTTGACCTGTTCGCGAGGACTGACCTCAGGCACCACGACATCCCACCAATGGCCGCCGGCTTCGGTGGTAATGAGCGGATCGGTGTCGATGAGGAAGACCGAGGTGCGGTCGTTCTTCTTCGAATCGATGATCGCCTGCTCGAGTTCCGCGATGGAGCCGACCTTGACGGCGATGGCGCCCATGCTTTCGGCATGCGCGCGGAAATCGATCTCCGGCATCACCTCGTGATAGGAGTCCTTCAGCAGATTGTTGAAGTTGGCGCCGCCGGTGCCCATCTGCAAACGGTTGATGCAGCCGTAACCGCGATTGTCGAGCACGACGATGTTGAGCTTGAGGCCGAGCATGACCGACGTCGCGATCTCGGAATTCATCATCATGTAGGAGCCGTCGCCGACCATGACGACGACATCCCGTTCGGGATGCGCCATCTTGGCGCCGAGACCGCCGGCAATCTCATAGCCCATGCAGGAGAAGCCGTATTCCATATGATAGCTGCCAGGCGCGGTCGCCGGCCAGAGCTTGTGCAATTCGCCGGGAAGGCCGCCTGCAGCGCAAAGAACCGTCGTATTCTCGCCGCCGATCGTGCGTGCCACCGCGCCGATCACCTGCGCATCGGAGGGCAGGGCGGCATTGCTCGTGGCCATCGCCCTGGCCGCAGCCTCCATCCAGACCTTCTTCTCCGCGGCCGCCTTCTCCGCGAGTGCTGCCGGCGCCTTCCAGCCGGAAAGCCCTGCCGAAAGCGCCTTCAGCCCTTCGCGGGCATCGGCCACCAGCGGATGGCTATCGTGCTTCACCGCGTCATAGGCGGCGATATTGAGGCCGACCATCTTGAGGCTGTCGTTCTTGAACAGCGCCCAGGAGCCGGTGGTGAAATCCTGGCAGCGGGTGCCGACGGCGATGACGAGGTCCGTCTCTTCCGCGATCGCATTTGCCGCCGAGGTGCCGGTGACGCCGACCGAGCCGAGCGCCAGCGGATGGGTCTCGTTGATCGACGACTTGCCGGCCTGGGTGACGACGACGGGAAGGCCGTGGGCTTCGGCAAAAGCGGCAAGCTCCTTCGTCGCCTGCGAATAAAGCACGCCGCCGCCGGCAACGATCACCGGCTTCCGCGACGCCTTGATCAGCGCAATGGCATTTGCCAGCTCGTCCGCATCCGGCTGCGGCCGGCGGGTTGTCCAGACCTTTTCATCGAACAGGCTTTCCGGATAATCATAGGCTTCCGCCTGAACGTCCTGGCAGAGCGACAATGTCACCGGGCCGCAATCCAGGGGGTCGGTCAGGACCTGCATGGCGCGCTTCAGCGCCGTGATGATCTGCTCGGGCCGGGTGATGCGGTCGAAATAGCGCGAAACCGGACGGAAGGCATCATTGGCCGAAACCGTGCCATCGCCGAAATCCTCGATCTGTTGCAGCACCGGATCCGGCGCACGGTTGGCGAAGACGTCGCCCGGCAGGAAGAGAACGGGAATACGATTGACATGCGCGACGCCCGCGGCCGTCACCATGTTCAGTGCGCCGGGGCCGATCGAGGTCGTGCAGGCCATGAAGCGCGTGCGGAAATTCGCCTTGGCATAGGCGATCGCGGCATGCGCCATGCCCTGTTCGTTGTGGGCGCGATAGGTCGTCAATTCGCCGCGCACCTGATAGAGCGCCTCGCCGATGCCGGCGACGTTGCCGTGTCCGAAGATCGCCCAGACGCCGCCGAAGATCTGCACCTTCTTGCCGTCGACGATCGTCATCTGCTTCTTGAGGAAATGCGCGACGGCCTGCGCCATCGTCAACCGTATCGTCTTGCCCATCGGGTCCTCCCGCAATCTTTCTTTCACGTTTTTTCCTTCCCCAACCCTCCCCACAAGGGGAGGGGTTAACCTGGCGGGCTCTCAACATTCTCGCTGCAGGGTCTCGTCCAAAAGAACGTTCGCTCATGGCGTGAGGCGAGCCTCAAGTTAAGTCCCTCCCCCTTGCGGGGAGGGGTTGGGGAGGGTCTTAATTCTCAGTGACGCCCACGCGTCTTCAGCCACGCTTCGGTCAGTTGCCGGAAGCGGCCGGCCATGTCGGCGATCGCCTCCTCGTCGTTTATTTCGCCCGAAAGCCAGGCGCGCGCCGGATCGGCAAAGATCGTCCGGCCAACGGCGAAGCCCTTGACGGAGGGAGCCGCCAGCGTCGCCTCGAAGCAGGAGATCAGCTCGTCGGCGGGCGCCTCGAGGCCCAAGAGCACGATACCGCGGCACCATGGATCATTTTTGGCGATCACCGCATCGATTTTCTTCCAGGCTTGGCTCGATGCCTGCGGCTCGAGTTTCCACCAGTCCGGCTTGATGCCGAGCGCATAAAGCTCTTCCAGCGCGGTCGCGATCGTATCGTCGGTGAGCGGCCCGTTCTTGCCGGCGATGATCTCCACCAGCAACTCGCGGCCGACCTTGCGGGCGGCCTCGAACAGCGTGCGCAGTTTCTCCTGCTGCTCCGTCTTCAGGTCAGCCGGATCATCGGGATGATAGAAGCACAGGCACTTGATGCAATGACCGAGCGGCCATTCCACAAGCTGCGAGCCGATATCCTGGCTGAATTCGAAGCGCAGCGGCTTCGAGCCCGGCAATTCCACCGGTCGGCCGATCCAGGAGAAATTCTTCGTTGCCGCGTCGAAGAAGGCGTCGCGGCCGAAACGTTCGTCGATCAGCATGCCGTAGCCGTCGCGGCCGTTCGACACCCGCGCCGCCGCCGCGACCGCCAGCCGCTTGAAGGCGCCGATCTTCTCATGGCCGACGCCGAGCTCATCGGCGACGCTGATGAGCTGCGAGCGGTGGTCGATCGCCAGCGCCATCAGAAGCGGGACTTCGCCGCGCCGGGTCGAGGCCCAGTGGATATGGTTGATCGCCTCGTCCTTGCGCAGTGCCCGGTGTTTGCTGCCGTTCGTCAGGAAGAAGTCGAGTTCCGCCCAGGTCGGATATTCCGGCGAGCAGAGCAGGCGGGAAACGGCGAAGGCGCCGCAGGCATTGGCCCAGGTGGCGCACGTCTTCAGCGGCTCGTCGCGCAGGAAGCCGCGCAGGAAGCCGGACATGAAGGCATCGCCGGCACCGAGCACGTTGAAGACTTCGATCGGGAAACCCTGGCCGACGATGCCGGCCTCGAGATCGTCGGCGATCGGCCCGTCATAGACGATGCAGCCCATCGCGCCGCGCTTCAGTACGATCGTTGCCGGCGACAGGCGGCGAATCTCCTTCAGCGCACCGAGCACGTCGTCGGCGCCGGAAGCGATCAGGATTTCCTCTTCTGTCCCGACGATGAGGTCGCAGTCCGGCAGCGTCTCCTTCATCTTCGAGGAGACCCGGTCGGATTTCACGTAGCGCTCGAAGCCTTCCGCATGGCCGGCAAGTCCCCACAGGTTCGGGCGGTAATCGATGTCGAAGATTACCTTGCGGCCGTTCGCCTTGGCGATACGGATCGCCTTGCGCTGCGCGGCCTCGGTATTCGGCCGCGAGAAATGCGTGCCGGAAACGAGAACGGCGCGCGACGATCTGATGAAATTTTCGTCGATATCGCCTTCATCGAGCGCCATATCGGCGCAGTCCGATCGATAGAAGATCATCGGCGAGACGCCCTCGGCCTCGACCGCAAGCAGCACCAGCGCCGTCAGCCGCTCCTTGTCGGTGATGATACCGTCTGTGGCGACACCTTCGCGCGCCGACTGCTCGCGGATGAAGCGTCCCATCTGCTCGTCGCCGACGCGGGTGATGAGGCCGGATTTGAGGCCGAGCCGCGCCGTGCCGATGGCGATATTGGCCGGGCAGCCACCGACGGACTTGGCGAAGGAGGCGATATCCTCCAGCCGTGAACCGATCTGCTGACCGTAAAGATCGACCGAGGAACGGCCGATGGTGATCACATCAAGCGCCGGCTCCGGCTGCGAACCCGGATTCGATTGTACCATGATGTCCTCCCGCTAGATTTTGCGCGGCTTCCAGTGCCTGCGAATTTTCAATAATGAAACATTGGTTCCGATATTTTGTCAATTCGGAATGTTTATTCCATTTTGCCTTTTACAGGTTTTGACTGCTGCCGCTTGCGCCGCCGCTCGGCAACTGCAACCGGCAGTGCCATGGTGAGCGCCATCGAAGCCGAAAGCGAGCGGAAGCCGGCGAAATCGGCCTCCGCCACCTCGAACCAGTGCGTGGCACAGGCGGCAAGCGGCGAGAAAGCCGAATCGGTGATCGCGATAACGGGCACGTCGCGGTCGGCAAGTTCCTGGCTCTGGCTGAGGCTGTCGGCCGCATAGGGCGAGAAGCTCGCCGCGATCGCCGCATCCCTGGGTGTTGCAAACTGCACCATCTCCGGATCGACGCCGTTCGGCGAGGCGACGATCTGGTGGCGGATGTTGAGCTTGGAAAAAGCGTAGGTCATGTGCGCCGTCAGCGGGTAGGAGCGCCGTTTGGCGATCAGATAGATCGTCTCGGCGCCGGCAAGGATATTCACCGCTTTCGTGAAAGTATCGCTCTGCACTGTCGCCGCCAACCGGTTGACCGACTGGTTTGCCGCGGCAATGAAGCCGGAGAGCAGATTGGCGTCCTCATCGTCGCCGCTCGATTGCTCCAGCGTGACGAGCCGCTCTTCGTAACTCAGCGTCCGGTCGCGCAATCTTTCGCGAAAGATGCTCTGCAGGTCGGAAAAGCCTCCATACCCCAGATGATGCGCCAGGCGCACCAGCGTCGAGGGCTGGACGTCCGAGGCGGCCGCGATGCTCGCCGTCGTGCCGAAGGCGATTTCGTCGGGATTGCCGAGCGCGAAGGCTGCGACTTGAGCCAGCCGCTTCGGCATGTTCGCCTTGCGCTCGATGATGGTGCTGCGCAGGCTTTCAAAATCGCGCGGCACACGCGCGTGCCTCTTGGGATCGTTATCCATGCTTGCGGCTCACGAGATGAAACAAATATTCCATATTGTCGAACATAGACGATTTCAAACGACACGCCTAATTGTTTTTAATCGCCTGTAATTGAAGGCTTTTGGACAGTTGTGCGGGGAAGGGCGCGAGAAATGCCATGCGTAGGTCTCTTGTCAAAATGATCCAAATATTCCAAAAATCCGCGCGCAGCTCTGGAGGAGACGGAAATGAAGCCACTCGGCATCGGTTTGATCGGCACCGGTTATATGGGCAAATGCCATGCGCTGGCGTGGAATGCGGTGAAGACTGTGTTCGGCGATGTCGAGCGTCCGCGTCTCGTGCATCTGGCCGAAGCCAGTGCGGGGCTTGCTGAGGCCCGTGCCGGTGAATTCGGCTTCGAGAAGGCGACGGCGGACTGGCGGGCGCTGATCGCCGACCCCGAGGTCGACGTCGTCTCCGTCACGACGCCCAATCAGTTCCACCCCGAGATGGCGATTGCAGCCCTCGAAGCCGGCAAGCATGTCTGGTGCGAAAAGCCGATGGCGCCGGCCTATGCCGATGCCGAGCGCATGCTGGAAACCGCAAAGCGGTCCGGCAAGGTCGCCGCCCTTGGTTACAATTACATCCAGAATCCCGTCATGCGGCATATCAGGACGCTGATCGGGGAGGGCGCCATCGGCACGGTCAACCACATCCGCGTCGAGATGGACGAGGACTTCATGGCCGATCCCGATGTCTTCTTTTATTGGAAGAGCGAGCTTTCCGCCGGCTACGGCGCCCTCGACGATTTCGCCGTGCATCCGCTATCGCTGCTTTGGTACCTCTTCGGCCATGTCGAGGCCGTCATAACGGATATGGTGAAACCCTATGCCGATCGCCCGCTGAGCGAAGGTGGTCGCCGTGCCGTCGAAAACCACGATGGCGCCAACGTGCTGATGCGGCTTGGCGGCGGCATATCCGCCGTGTTGATGGCGAATCGCGCCGCCTGGGGCCGCAAGGGCCGTATCGCCCTGCAGATTTTCGGCTCGAAAGGCTCGATCGTCTACGACCAGGAGCGCATGAACGAATTCGAACTCTATCAGGCCGAGGGGCGCGGCACCGAACAGGGCTTCCGCAAGATACTGGCGGCGCCCGCCCATCGGCCCTATGATCGCTTCATCCCGGCGCCCGGCCATGGCCTCGGCTTCAACGATCTGAAGATCATCGAATGCCGCGAGCTGATCCGGGCAATTTCAGGCGAGCCGTCGTCGATCGTGACATTCGAAGACGGTCTCAGGATAGAGAAGTCGGTGCATGCCATGGCACAGTCCTTCCACGAGCGCCGTTGGATCGAGATCGGCTGAATGTAAGAGGCCGCTTTCCGTTGACGGCGTATGAGGCCGCTGCATAATCCTTAAATCGGAATCGATTTGAAGAGTATGCGGCAAATTGAAAGTGCTACAGCGTCCTTTGCGCGTCTGAAGACGCGCGGCGCTGGAGGGGATAGCCTCGGCGCGAGTGTCGGGCGCAGCTTCAGGAGTGAGATCGTGACGGATAGACTGGTGATCATCGGCGCGGGACAGGCCGGTTTCGCATTGGCGGCCAAGCTGCGTGCGTTGAAGGACACGCGCCCGATCACCCTTATCGGCGCGGAGGACGTGGCGCCCTATCAGCGCCCGCCGCTTTCGAAGAAATACCTGCTCGGCGAAATGGCTTTCGACCGTCTGCTGTTCCGCGCCGAGCACTGGTATGCCGACAACGATGTCGACCTTCGCCTTTCGACCTGGGCCGAGCAGATCAAGCCTGACACCAAGCAGGTTCTCCTGCAGGACGGCTCCGTTCTCGATTACGGCACGCTGGCGCTGGCCACAGGCTCGACGCCGCGCCGGCTGCCGGCCGCAATCGGCGGTGATCTCGAAGGCGTCTATGTCGCCCGCGACAAGCGCGATGCCGATCTGCTCGCCGAAGAGATGCGTCCCGGTCGCCGCGTCCTCATCATCGGCGGCGGTTATATCGGTCTCGAGGCGGCCGCCGTCGCCCGCCATCGCGGCCTTGAGGTGACCGTCATCGAGATGGCCGACCGTATCCTGCAGCGCGTCGCGGCGAAGGAGACCGCCGACATCATGCGCGGGATCCATGAAAGCCATGACGTGGTGATTCGGGAAAAGACGGGGCTCAAGCATCTGATCGGCACCGATGGCCGCGTCACCGGCGCCGCACTTTCCGACGGTTCGGTCATCGATATCGACTTCGCCGTCGTCGGCATCGGCGTCGCGCCGAACGACCAGCTCGCCAAGGAAGCCGGCCTCGAAGTCGCCAACGGCATTGTCGTCGACGAATTCGCCCGCACCTCCGATCCGTCGATCTTTGCCGCCGGCGATTGCGCCGCCCTTCCCTGGCAGGGCGGCCGCATCAGGCTCGAATCGGTGCAGAACGCCGTCGACCAGGCCGAAGCGGCGGCAGCGGTCATCGCCGGTGGCAGCGAGCCCTATGAGCCGAAGCCATGGTTCTGGTCCGATCAGTATGACGTCAAGCTGCAGATCGCCGGCTTCAATCTCGGCTATGATGAGACGCTGCTGCGCCCCGGCGCCCGCGAAGGCGCCCACTCCGTCTGGTACTTCAGGGATGGCCTGCTGATTGCCGTCGATGCGATAAACGACGCGAAAGCCTATGTGACCGGAAAGAAACTGCTGGAATCCGGGATCAATCCCGACAGATCGATTCTCGCCGACCCCTCTGCCGACCTCAAGAGGCTGCTCGGCTAAATCAGCACCTGTTGTCGCAGGGGATTGGCGCCGGCGGTAACGCCGTCCTGGATTCGCTGATCCTGCCGGAGGCCGGGCGGCAAGGCTCGGCGTCTTTCGCCAAGACAACGAAGCGCGATTAATTTCTTCTGATCACGGCAGGAAATGCCGTTCTGTTTGCGCAGCCAGCCGAAAGGCTGCCTGCTGTATTTCTTCTGGTGAAAATTCAAAAAACTCTTGCATTCACAGGCCGGTCACCATAGTTAGGCCGCACCGGAGAGGTGGCCGAGTGGTCGAAGGCGCTCCCCTGCTAAGGGAGTATACGTCAAAAGCGTATCGTGGGTTCGAATCCCATCTTCTCCGCCATTCCGATTTTCCAAGAGTCTGCCGCTTCTTAGTTCCTGCCAGGAATCATATTCGCTTCGTCGATTACAGCGCCGCGCGTCTTTTCAGGCGGACAATGGACGCTGAAGCGACTTTGAGTCGCTGCGTAATTCCTTAAATCGGTTCCCGGTTTTATTGAATGATGCAGCGGGGCTTTGCGGCCACGCGACGGGAAGGTCTCTCCGCCTCGAGCGAGAGAATCGCTTTGCGGGAATCACTTCCCGCGCCCTGCATCGGCAGGTGACGAAAGCGGATTGGTGCACCTCCGGTTACGCTTCCCAGCGCTACAGTATCCCAGAAAGAACCGGATTTTGTCAAAAAAGTGTCGCGAATGTGTCACAAAGCGCATGTCCAATTCTTTGTCGATCAGAGCTAAGCAGCCGCAAAATCAGGGTTTTCTTAACAAAGCATAAAGGAAATCGGGGCTGGTTGCCCGACTTGTGTCCTTTCAGCAACAGAATGTCGGGAAGGCTCCCGCAAACCCCCCATCCGAGTAAGTTGGTGATTGCGTGACGGCTTCCGTCTTGTATTTTCAGCGTCGGAAGCAAGGGCGACTGATCGTCCACTTCTTGAAACACGGGGATGGGGCAGGGAACGCTGCTCAGCGAAAGATCCCAAACCCGATCGAAACTTTGAATTGGAGGTCATTTATGAACATCAAGAGCCTTCTTCTCGGCTCCGCTGCTGCTCTCGCAGTAGTTTCCGGTGCTCAGGCTGCTGACGCTATCGTTGCTGCCGAGCCGGAACCGGTTGAATACGTCCGCGTTTGCGACGCTTACGGCACCGGCTATTTCTACATCCCGGGCACCGAAACCTGCCTCAAGATCAACGGCTACATCCGTTTCCAGGTTAACGTCGGCGAAGATGTCGGCGGCGACTCTGACTGGGATGCCTTCAGCCGTGGTCAGGTTCAGTTCACGGCCAAGAGCGACACCGAATACGGTCCGCTGACCGGCGTCATCGTCATGCAGTTCAATGCTGACAACGCCACCGATCAGGGTGCCAAGCTCGACTCCGCTTACCTCGACATCGCCGGCTTCCGCGCTGGTCTGTTCTACAGCTGGTGGGACGATGGCCTCTCTGGCGAAACCGACGATATCGGCTCTCCGGTCACCCTGCATAACTCCATCCGTTATCAGTACGAAACCTCTGACTTCTACGCTGGCATCAGCGTCGATGAACTCGAAGACGGCTTCTACAAGACGGACGAAGAAGCCAACAACGTTGGTGTTGCAGTCGGTCTCGGCGGCAAGGCTGGCGCGTTCAGCTACCAGATCACTGCCGGCTACGACGTCGACAACGAAGAAGGTGCTGTCCGTGCAATGGGTACGGTTGACATCGGTCCCGGCACGCTCGGCCTCGCTGCCGTATACGCTACCGGCCCGAGCTCCTACTACACCAAGGCTGAATGGGCTGTTGCTGCCGAATACGCAATCAAGGCAACCGACAAGCTCAAGATCACCCCTGGCGTCCAGTACTACAGCGACTACTACGTTTCTGGCGACGACTTCGGCAACGGCGATGCCTGGAAGGCCGGTCTGACGGTTGATTACCAGATCGTCGACAACTTCTACGCCAAGGCTTCGGTTCAGTACCTCGATCCGGAAGATGCTGACGACTCCACGACGGGCTACTTCCGCCTGCAGCGTGCGTTCTAATCTGACCAGATTAGGCAATACGGAAAGCCCGGCTCTTGAGCCGGGCTTTCTGCTTTTGGTCACTGTCTCGATAGATGGAGATCAAAGCGCTTATCGGCAATTGGCGAGAAAAGCCTGAATCATTGCGGGGATGCTGCCGAGATGGAGGAGCGGTGCATGCCCTTGCTTCGCCGCGGTGCGCAGAACTAGTCCGGAATGGCGGCGTGCCATTTCGTCGGCCGTCTGCTTTGAGAGCAGCGACGTATTCTCGCCGCGGATCAACATGAGCGGCAACCGGCTCAGGCTTTCGAATTGCTCCCACAGATCGGGTAGCGGCTGGCTGAAATCGACCGATTTGAGTGGCTCTGCGATCGCCGGATCGAAATCGGCGACCGGCCTTCCGCCGACGTCGCGATAAAGCGCAAGTGCCATCTCGCGCCAGTCTTCCCCCGCAAGTGCGGTAAACGACGCCCCATGATTTTCCTTCAATATATCGGCCGCCTCGCTCCACTCCGCCGGCTGCCTGCCGTTGTTGAGATAATCTCGGATTCGTGCCAGCCCTTCAGCTTCGATCACAGGCCCGATATCGTTGAGGATGACGGCTTCGAGGAGAGCCGGACGCGTCGCTGCGATCAGATGCAGGATCAGCCCGCCGCGCGATGTGCCGATGAAGATCGCCCGCTCGAAGCCGAGCGCCACGCAGGCGGCCATGACGTCGCCGGCTTCGACGGCAAGATTGTAGTTCGCCTTATTCTCGTCCCATGCCGAGTTTCCCCGACCGCGCGAATCGAGTGCGATCACCCTGCGCGGCGCTGTTCTGTCCCGGGAGAGAAGCAGCGCCAGCCGATGAAAATCCCGCGTATTGCGGGTCAGGCCGGGCAGGCAGATCACCGGCAGCCGTCCGCCTGTTAGGGCCTCGTCGGGCCGGTAGTCGCGGGCATAAAGCCTCAGCCCGTCGGAAGATGTGTAAAACCGTTCCTGGAAATCACCTGCGTAAGTATCCGGCATCGCATCCCCTCGAGATCTGTTGATCCCGAAGATGTAGCCTGCTTTGCGAGCCGCACCAAACGGCTTCAGGAGGCGCTGCGTCCGCCGATCAGGTCGCGTTCGATATCGGTCGGCTGGCCAAGGCGGGCCTTGTAGACTTCGTAATTCTCCATCACCCGCTGCACGTAGTTGCGCGTTTCGGGGAAGGGGATGCGCTCGATCCAGTCGACGATCTCGTCGATCGGCCTGCCGCGCGGATCGCCGTAGCGGCCGATCCATTCCGGCACCCGCTTCGGCCCGGCATTGTAGGCAATGAAGGTGAGGATATAGGAGCCGCCAAAGGCGTCGATCTGCTCGCCGAGATAATGCGCGCCGAGCGTCGCGTTATAGCCGGCATCGGCCGTCAGCTTGTCTTTGGAATAGGTAATATTGTGGCGCTTGGCCACCGCCTGGGCTGTTCCCGGCAGAAGCTGCAGCAGGCCGCGCGCATTCGCCGCCGAAACGGCGGCCGGGTTGAAGGCGCTTTCCTGCCGGGCGATGGCATAGGCGAGTGCCTTGCCGGAGCCTGATATATTGGCGTTCGCTGGGATCACGCCGACCGGAAAGGCCAGCGCTGCGACATCGATGCCGCGCCCGTAAGCGATCTTGCCGATCTGCAACGAGAGATGATGATCGCCGGATTGCTCGGCCTTTGCTGCAAGGACGGCCAATTCACCGGGGCTCTGCAGCTGATCGGCGAGCGCGAGATAGAGAATATCGGCCCGCCATCCATGGCCTGCGGCTTCCAGCCGGGCGATCGCCTGCACGGCTTCGCGCGCCTGGAAGCGTTGCCGGTCGGCCGTGCTCGGAGAGGGATAGGCGACGTTCAGCGTCTTTCGCCCCAGCCGTTCGGCCGCGAGCTGGCCGTAGAAGGTGCCGGGAAAATTCGCGGCTTTCGTATAGAATTCACTGGATTGGCCGGGGCCGCCGGCCTCCGCTGCCCGGCCCAACCAATACCAGGCGCGTGAAACCGAGATCGGACCGTTTGATGTCTGGAGGATCTTGCGGAAGTGTCTTTCCGCCGTTGTCGGGTCCTGCAGGCCGCGAAGCGCGTACCATCCGGCATGGAACTCGGCCTCGACGATATCCGTCGGGCTTGTTGCTGCGTAGTTTGCGACGATGCGATAGGCGGGCTTGAATTGCCCCTGGTCGACGAGGCCGCGGCTGATGATCCGCTGCTCGTTCCACCACTCGCCGGAATTGACGAGTTCGCTGCGCTCGGGCGGCATCTGCTCCAGCAGCGCTGCCGCTTCGGCATATTTGTCCTGCTTGCGCAGATATTCGATCCGGGCAAACAGCAGGCCGGCATCGCCGCGCCATCTCGCATCGACGGCGTTAAGCAGGGCGCCGGCATTGCCGGCCTTGGCGTCGACGGCAGCCCAGGCCTTGTAGAGCGACTGCGCCTGGCCCATGTCGCCGAACCGCTTGGCCTGCGCCACCCGGCCGCGATACATCAGATAGTCCATCCGCGCCTTATGGTCGGCAGGCGTCAGCAGCGCGGAAAACTCGATGAGGATCTTGTCCTCCGTCGCCTTGTCGAGAGCCTCTCCGCGCCAGAACTTGCGGATATATTTTGCTGCCTGCGCCTGCTTGCCTGTCGCAACCAGCGCCCGGCCGAGGATGACGGCGCCCTGCATCGTCTCAGGCGCAGTATCGCCGAAGGCGGCGAGCACGGCAGAAGGGGCGGGATTTTCGTCATAGAGCGCGCGCTCGGAATAGGCGCGCAGCCGCGAAAGACCCGGCCAGCCCTTGAGCTCCTGCGCGGCGCTGGCGATTTCATAGGAGGGAACGCCCTTCAATCCAGAAACGGCGATCGCCCAGGTGAGGATATGGCGGTCAAGCGTATCGTCGCGCATGCTGTCGCGGATCGAAAGCGCCAGCTGCGGGTCCTTGTCGGAAAGCGCGTCGAGGCCGGTTTTCAGGTCGCTGTTGACAGGCGCCACTGCCGGATTGCGCGGGATGGCGCCTGTTGTGATCGCCTCCGGTATGGATGTCTCGGGGATGAAGCCGAGCGGCTTGACATCAGGCATGGCAGCGCTCTCGCCGGGAAGCGGCGACGCAACGCTGCCCCACGCGGCGGCAATGAAGCCGAAGGCGGACAGAATCAGGACAGCTTTCTTCATCCGGGATCTCGCACCGAAAACACGCCCTGCCATTAGGCTAGAGGCATCTTAACGAAACCTTACCGTACCAGGTAAAATTCATTCACATCTGCTATCGGAATTTGCCCTAAACCGAACTCTCCGCGCTTGTCGCGATGATTTCGGCGCTCTATGGTGCGCAACTCTTATTCATGGAATGCGGCCGAAGCAAGGATTTGGTCGTGAGGAGCTTTGCATGTTCAATGGGTCCATTCCCGCCCTCGTCACTCCCTTCACCGACGCCGGACTGATCGACGAAGATAGTTTCGCCGCTCATGTCGACTGGCAGATCAAGGAAGGCAGCGCCGGTCTCGTTCCGGTCGGCACGACGGGCGAATCCCCGACGCTGTCGCATGCCGAACACAAGCGGGTCGTGGAACTTTGCATCGAGGTTGCCGCAAAACGCGTCCCCGTCATGGCCGGCGCCGGCTCGAACAATACGCGAGAGGCGATCGAGCTTGCCCAGCATGCCGAAAAGGTCGGTGCGAACGCCGTTCTGGTCGTCACTCCCTATTACAACAAGCCGACGCAGAAGGGTTTGATCGCGCATTTTTCGGCGATCGCCGAGGCCGTCGATCTGCCGATCTATATCTATAACATCCCCGGCCGCTCGGTGGTCGACATGACGCCGGAAACGATGGGGGCGCTCGCCAAGGCGCACAGCAATATCGTCGGCGTCAAGGATGCAACGGGTAAGATCGAGCGCGTCTCCGAACAGCGCATCACCTGCGGCACGGATTTCCGGCAACTGTCCGGCGAGGATGCGACGGCGCTCGGCTTCAACGCCCATGGCGGTGTCGGCTGTATTTCGGTAACGGCCAATGTCGCCCCGCGGCTCTGCGCCGAGTTCCAGGCGGCGACGCTCGCAGGCGATTATGCCCGCGCCCTGGAATATCAGGATCGGCTGATGCCGCTGCACAAGGCGATCTTCCTCGAGCCGGGTCTTTGCGGCGCCAAATACGGGCTCTCCAGGCTTGGCCGCATGAGCCGCAACGTCCGCTCGCCGCTGCTTTCGACGCTGGAGCCGGCCACGGAAACGGCGATCGACGCCGCGCTGCGCCATGCCGGCCTGCTGAACTGAAAAGACCGGCCATCTTCACAAGGCCGGGTCGCTCCCTTACATAAAGGGCAAGCCCTCACATAGAGGTCGGGAATGAGGGCGCGGCTTTTCGCGCTCTAAATGAATGGAATGTCGTCATGGCCCCCAAAGGCAGCCAGCGCGTGGTGAACAAGGTCGTGGCCGAAAACCGCAAGGCCCGCTTCAACTACGAGATCATCGATACCTACGAGGCCGGCCTCGTGCTGATGGGCACGGAGGTCAAATCGCTGCGCGAGGGCAAGGCCAATATCGCCGAATCCTATGCCTCGGATGAGGGGGGCGAGATCTGGCTGATCAATTCCTATCTGCCGGAATATCTGCAGGCCAACCGCTTCAATCACGAACCGCGCCGACGCCGCAAGCTGCTGCTGTCGGGCCGTGAGATTCATCGCCTGCGTTCTGCCGTCAACCGTGAAGGCATGACGCTGATCCCGCTGAAGATCTATTTCAACGATCGCGGTCGGGCGAAGATGGAACTGGCGCTCGCCAAGGGTAAAAAATTGCATGACAAGCGCGAGTCGGAGAAAGAACGCGATTGGAACCGGCAGAAGAGCCGCCTGCTGAAGGACAATGGCTGATCTAAGATCGGCCGCTGTCGTTCAGCACGCATGCCAAAGCATGGCGATGCGCGAAGGCAGCTGCCGTGCCGCTGAGCTTCGCAGCTCCGCTTCGAGATGGTGGAGAGATCACTCCTCGAAATCGCTGGCCGGGACGACTTCGACCGGACGTGGCGCCCGCTCGGAAGGATCACGACCGATTTCAGCCTTCAAAGACAAGAGATCGATGAAATGATCGGCCTGCCGACGCAGGTCGTCGGCGATCATCGGCGGCTGCGTCGCCATGGTTGAGATCACCGAGACCTTGCGGCCTCTGCGCTGCAGCGCCTCGACCAGATTGGTGAAATCACCGTCGCCGGAGAAGATGACAAGATGATCGACCGTTTCGGACTGTTCCATGGCGTCGATCGCAAGCTCGATGTCCATGTTGCCCTTGATCTTTCGGCGACCCATGGAATCTGTGAATTCCTTGGCGGGCTTGGTGACGACTTTGTAGCCGTTGTAGTCGAGCCAGTCGATCAGCGGCCGGATCGATGAATATTCCTGATCCTCGATCAGAGCGGTATAATAATAAGCGCGCAGCAGATAACCGCGTTTCTGGAATGCTTTCAACAGTTTGCGGTAATCTATGTCGAAGCCGAGGCTCTTGGATGCAGCGTAGAGGTTGGCGCCGTCAATGAAGAGTGCAATTTTTTCGCGTGGGTCAAACATCGCTTACCAATCCAATGAGAGCAATCGAAATCCGCAGGTGACAAACTTCAATAAAAACAATACCTTGCGTTTCTATTTCGCTTTGATCCTTACTTTATGAATTATTCATATATGAAAGATTTAGGGCACGATTCGGCATATTCCAAGCAACCTTCGGTGGAATTATGACATTCTCCATGGAAATTTAGCTCAGTCGCGGATAAAGACGAGGGGCGCCGGAATGAAAAACTTGTATTTGCCCGGTTTTAATTGTATCGGGCGTGCTAATCCCGAAATGACGACCGCAAAGGACAGGCAATGGCCCGTGTCACAGTTGAAGATTGCATCGACAAGGTGGAGAACCGCTTCGAGCTGGTTCTGCTCGCCAGCCACCGCGCCCGGCTGATTTCCCAGGGTGCCTCGATCACCATCGATCGCGACAATGACAAGAATCCTGTCGTGGCCCTGCGCGAAATCGCCGACGAGACGCTTTCGCCCGATGACCTCAAGGAAGATCTGATCCATTCGCTGCAGAAGCATGTCGAAGTCGACGAGCCCGAGCCCGATCCGGCAAGCATGATCGCCGCCGGCGGCGTCGCCGCAGCCGACAGCGAGGAGCAGGACGACCTGCCGGAAACGATCACTTTCGACCAGATGTCGGAAGAAGAGCTGCTTGCCGGCATCGAAGGCCTGGTGCCGCCGGAAAAGAGCGACGACTACTAAGCGCATATGCCGGATCCCGGTCACATCGGTCAGATGTGATACCGAAACAGCTTCATGCGATGCAAAAGAGCGATGATTACCAATCGTCAATCTTGCGCCTTTATTGCTTAGGCATATTATTGCCCATGTGTGCGCCAATCGTTGATTGGCGCGCTTTTATTTTATCGGAGTGGCTTTGGAATGATGCGGCAGTACGAGCTCGTGGAGCGGGTTCAGCAATATAAGCCCGATGCCAATGAAGCACTGCTGAACAAAGCCTATGTCTACGCCATGCAGAAGCATGGCCAGCAAAAGCGCGCGAGCGGCGATCCCTATATTTCTCATCCGCTCGAAGTCGCCGCCATCCTCACCGACATGCACCTCGATGAATCGACGATCGCGGTTGCCCTTCTGCACGACACGATCGAGGATACGACGGCGACGCGCGCCGAGATCGACGAACTGTTCGGCGAGGATATCGGCCGCCTGGTCGAGGGGCTGACGAAGATCAAGAAGCTCGATCTCGTCACCAAGAAGGCCAAGCAGGCGGAAAACCTGCGCAAGCTCCTGCTCGCCATATCCGATGATGTGCGCGTGCTGCTCGTCAAGCTTGCCGATCGCCTGCACAATATGCGCACCCTCGATCACATGTCGGCCGACAAGCGCGCCCGCATCTCCGAGGAGACGATGGAAATCTATGCGCCGCTGGCCGGCCGCATGGGCATGCAGGACATGCGTGAGGAACTCGAGGAGCTCTCCTTCCGGCATATGAACCCGGAAGCCTACGAGACCGTTACCAAAAGGCTGGAAGAGCTTTCGAAGCGCAACGAGGGCATCGTCAAGAAGATCGAGGCCGAACTGCGCGACCTGCTGGTCGCAAGCGGGTTGACGAGCGCCTATGTCAAGGGCCGACAGAAGAAGCCCTATTCGGTCTTTCGCAAGATGCAGTCGAAGTCTCTTTCCTTCGAGCAGCTTTCCGATGTCTACGGCTTCCGCCTGATCGTCGAGGACATCCCGTCCTGTTATCGGGCGCTCGGCATCGTCCACACGCGCTGGCGCGTCGTGCCCGGCCGCTTCAAGGACTATATTTCGACGCCAAAGCAGAATGATTACCGGTCGCTGCACACCACCATCGTCGGTCCGTCCAGCCAGCGCATCGAACTGCAGATCCGCACCAAGCGCATGCACGAAATCGCCGAATTCGGCATCGCCGCCCACGCGCTTTACAAGGACGGCGCCACCAATGCCGACGGCGACATCCTTTCGCGCGAATCCAACGCCTATTCCTGGCTGCGCCATACGATCGAGGCGCTCGCCGAGGGCGACAGCCCCGAAGAATTCCTCGAACACACCAAGCTTGAGCTCTTCCAGGACCAGGTCTTCTGCTTCACGCCGAAGGGCAAGCTGATTGCCCTGCCGCGTGGCGCCACCCCGATCGATTTCGCCTATGCGGTGCACACCAATATCGGCGACACCACGGTGGGCGCCAAGATCAACGGCCGTATCATGCCGCTGGTGACGCGGCTTGCCAATGGCGACGAGGTCGAGATCATCCGCTCCGGCGTGCAGGTTCCGCCCGCCGCCTGGGAAGAGATCGTCGTGACCGGCAAGGCGCGCGCCGCCATCCGCCGCGCCACCCGCATGGCGATCCGCAAGCAATATGCCGGCCTCGGTCACCGCATTCTCGAGCGTACCTTCGACAGGGCCGGCAAGATCTTCTCGCGCGAGGCGATGAAGCCGGCGCTGCACCGTCTCGGCCAGAAGGATGTCGAGGATGCGATTGCCGCCGTCGGCCGTGGCGAGATGTCCTCGCTCGATGTGCTGCGCGCCGTCTATCCCGATCATCAGGACGAGCGCGTCACCGTGAAACCATCAGGCGACGACGGCTGGTTCAACGTGCGCAGTGCGGCCGGGATGATCTTCAAGATCCCCGGCAAGACCAAGGCCGGGCCCGACGGCGGCCATTCGGAAGTCGACACGCATGCCGATATCGGTCCGATCCGCGGTCTGTCCGGCAATGTCGACGTCAAGTTCGCGCCGACTGGTGCTGTGCCTGGCGATCGCATCGTCGGCATCATGGACCAGGGCAACGGCATCACCATCTATCCGATCCAGTCGCCGAGCCTGCAGCGCTTCGACGATCAGCCCGACCGCTGGATCGACGTCCGCTGGGATCTCGACGAAGCCAACAAGTCGCGTTTCATGGCGCGCATCATGGTCAATGGGTTGAATGAGCCCGGCACGCTCGCCAAGGTCGCCCAGACGGTCGCAGGCCTCGACGTCAATATTCGCCTTCTGAACACGGTGCGGGTGGCGGCCGATTTCACCGAAATGATGCTCGAGGTCGAGGTCTGGGACTTGCGCCAGCTCAATCAGCTGCTCGCCCAGATGAAGGAACTGGATTGCATCGCCACCGTTCGGCGGCTTTACGAGTAAGCTTTTGTTAAGCCTGTCAGTGGGCTGCGCGAGAGATTGCATATTTTATGATCGTTTTGTGCGCAATGTGGAGCATCAAGAAGGCAAGCAATGCATTAGACGCATGGCTGTCTCCATGTTGCGGCTGTAGTAATTAACCTGCGCCGGGCCTATCTTCTGATCATCGAAACGCAAACAGAAGATGAGACAAGATAATGTTTGACCCTATCAGGAAAATCGCTCGTGCCTTCCGCGCTCAGACCACGCAGGAACGTGAAATGGCATATCTCAATGGCTCGCTCGATCGTATCGATCTCGAGTTTCGTCAGCGCCAGGTCGACCGCGGTCTATTCCGCAATCGCTAATACTGAGCTTTATACTTGAGGCGAGTGAGGGACGTTTTGCATAACGGACGCCCCTCGGCTGAAGAAGTTCCTCTCCGCTGAGAGAGCTGAGCTGTTTTTCGGGCGGTATCATTTGCCGCTCTTGTCATGGTCATGTGCGCTGCACTAAATACCGGCCATGTTGTTTCGCCGTCGCAAGCCTGCGGGATTCAAGGAAAAGATGCGAGAGCTTTTATGGCCCCGCAAAGGTTTCCTTCGCCCGATCCGTTACCTGACAATGCGCATCCTGCGCCTGAGCGCCTCGCCGCACGCGGTTGCGGCTGGCGTCGCCGCGGGTGTCTTCGTCTCGTGGACGCCGTTCATCGGCGTGCATTTCGTCATGGCCTTCGTCATCACCTATTTCCTCTCCGGCAGCATGGTGGCCGCCGCCCTTGGCTGCGCGGCCTTCGGCAATCCGCTGACCTATCCCTTCATCTGGGGCATCACCTGGGAGATCGGACATCTGCTGCTCAGCCGCGAGGATCATCTGGCCGGTCAGACGGTGGATCTGGCCGCGCTTTTCCATAAGCTGAATTTCACCGAGCTGTGGAAGCCGGTGCTGGAACCGATGCTGGTAGGCGCCATTCCGCCGGCGATCGTCACCTCCGTTGCGCTCTATGCGCTGACGTTCTACACCGTGAAGGGTTTTCAGACGCGCCGCCACATACGGCTGATCGAGCGGGCGCGCCTGCGCCTTGCCAGCCCGGCCGGCGACATGCCGAGCGTTTGAACCCGATCGAGAATTCTCAAGCGACGGAAGGTTCCGGCATGATCATCGGCATTGGCAGCGATCTGATCGACATTCGCCGCATCGAGAAATCCATCGAGCGCTTCGGCGAGCGCTTCACCCATCGCTGCTTCACCGAGGTCGAACGCGCGCGTTCCGACCGCCGGGCAAATCGCGCCGAATCCTATGCCAAGCGTTTCGCCGCCAAGGAGGCCTGTTCCAAAGCACTCGGCACCGGTATCGCCCAAGGCGTTTTCTGGAAGGACATGGGCGTCGTCAACCTGCCGAGCGGCAAGCCGACCATGGTTTTGTCAGGCGCCGCCGCCCTGATCCTCGAATCGCTGCTGCCCGCAGGCCACAAGCCCGCCATTCATTTGACAATAACCGATGATTATCCCTTGGCGCAGGCCTTCGTCATTATCGAGGCCTTGCCGGAGAACCTTTGATCCGGAGTGTTATCGCGACCCCCGTAAGCCTGTAGTCGCGACCTCTCGTCGCTTTTGACGTTGTCGCCATTGCCGCAATCGGCCGAAGCCGCTAGAGAGAACGACAGAAAGAATTGCGCCTCCGCGGCGTCTTGAAGGAATAAGACTGCGTGTCCGAAAAAGTCGAAGCCAAGCCGAACGCCCTCTGGGAAAATATCAAAGTCATCATCCAGGCGCTGATTTTGGCGATGGTGATCCGAACGGTGCTGTTCCAGCCCTTTACCATTCCGTCCGGTTCGATGATGCCGACGCTGCTCGTCGGCGATTATATCTTCGTCAACAAGTTCGCCTACGGCTATTCGAAATATTCGCTGCCCTTCTCCCCCGACATCTTCAGCGGCCGCCTGTTCGGCGCCGATCCGAAGCGTGGCGACATCGTCGTCTTCCGCTTCCCGCCAAACCCTGAGGTTGATTACATCAAGCGCTGCATCGGCCTGCCGGGCGATCACATCCAGGTGACCGACGGCGTGCTCTACGTCAACGGTAAGCCGGTTCCGAAGGTGGCGGACGGGACCTTCACGTCGGATTACAAGCTCGATCCGGGCGCCGATGTGCCGGTGTTCCGCGAAACGCTCGACAGCGGCAAGACCTACGACACGCTCGATCAGTCTCCGGTGTCGCGGGGTGACAACACCCGTGAATTCATCGTGCCGGAAGGCCATTATTTCATGATGGGCGACAACCGCGACAACTCGCTCGACAGCCGGTTCGACGTCGGCTTCGTGCCTGCCGAAAATCTTGTCGGCCGTGCCAGCGTCATCTTCTTCTCGCTCGGCAACGACACCTCCTTCCGAGAAATCTGGAAGTGGCCGACGAACATGCGTTGGGACCGCCTCTTCAAGGTTGTTGAATGAGCAAGGCGCAGACGCTTTCTGCGGCGGACCGCGCAAAGCTTGAAGGCCTGATCGGTCACGACTTCGCCGAAAAGGAACGCCTCGATCGGGCGCTGACCCATGCCAGTGCCCGCACGGAAAAGGGCGGCAATTACGAACGGCTGGAATTCCTCGGCGACAGGGTCCTCGGGCTCTGCATCGCCGAGCTTCTGTTCCGCACCTTCGGCACGGCAGGCGAAGGCGAGCTCTCGGTTCGCCTCAACCAGCTCGTCAGCGCCGAAACCTGCGCAGCGGTCGCCGACGAACTCAATCTTCACCTCTATATCCGCACCGGCGCCGATGTGAAGAAATTGACCGGCAAGCGCATGATGAACGTGCGCGCCGATGTCGTTGAAAGCCTGATCGCCGCGATCTATCTCGACGGCGGCCTTGAGGTCGCCCGTCGGTTCATACTGCGCTATTGGCAGGGCAGGGCGGCGCGGGCCGATGGCGCCAAGCGCGACGCCAAGACCGAGCTGCAGGAATGGTCGCACGCGAAATTCGGCGTCACTCCGATCTACCGGGTTGATGAACGCAGCGGACCGGATCATGATCCGCGTTTCAAGGTGACGGTGGAAGTTGCTGGCATTAAGCCCGAAACCGGCGTAGAGCGGTCGAAGCGTGCCGCCGAACAGGTTGCGGCGACGAAGATGCTTGAGCGCGAAGGCATTTGGCAGCAATCGCCTGCCGGAAACTGACGGGACAATGACACAAGAAGAAGATATCGCGGCCGAAGCTGCCGCAGAAACCAGTGGTCCGACGCATTCGGGCTTCGTCGCGCTGATCGGGCCGACCAATGCCGGCAAGTCGACGTTGGTAAACCGCCTCGTCGGCGCCAAGGTCTCGATCGTCAGCCATAAGGTGCAGACGACGCGGGCGATCGTGCGCGGCATCGCCATCCACGACAATGCCCAGATCGTCTTCATGGACACGCCTGGTATCTTCAAGCCGCGTCGCCGGCTTGACCGCGCCATGGTGACCTCGGCCTGGGGCGGTGCCAAGGATGCCGATCTGATCGTGCTCTTGATCGACAGCGAGCGCGGTCTGCGCGGCGATGCCGAAGCCATCCTCGAAGGCCTCAAGGAGGTCCGGCAGCCGAAGATCCTGTTGCTCAACAAGATCGACCGCGTCAATCGCGAGGATCTGCTGGCGCTGGCCGCTGCCGCCAACGAGAAGATCGCCTTCGAGCGCACCTTCATGATATCGGCCGAAAACGGCTCCGGTTGCGACGACGTCATGGACTATCTGGCGAAGACCCTCCCGGAGGGGCCGTGGTACTATCCGGAAGACCAGATCTCCGATTTGCCGATGCGTCAGCTCGCCGCCGAGATCACCCGCGAAAAACTGTTTCTGCGCCTCCATCAGGAGCTTCCCTATGCCTCGCACGTCGAAACGGAGAAGTGGGAAGAGCGCAAGGACGGCTCGGTGCGGATCGAGCAGGTGATCTATCTCGAGCGCGACAGCCAGAAGAAGATCGCCCTCGGCAAGGGTGGTGAAACCATTAAGGCGATCTCGACTGCCTCCCGCAAGGAACTGTCGGAAATCCTCGAACAGCCGGTCCATCTCTTCCTGTTCGTCAAGGTTCGTGAGAATTGGGGCGATGATCCCGAGCGGTTCCGCGAAATGGGCCTCGATTTCCCGAAATAAAGCATGGCAAAGATTTCATCGGGCACGCGCCAGCCCTTTGTTTTCGCATAAAAAATCTGCCTCGCTCGTGGAACAAATCCGTGGCCTGCGCATTCTTTGATGAGCGGCGCGCCAACGTTGGCGCGCCGGTTTTGCGACGGCAAGGGCAAATATGGCGACGTCGAGACCCATCCATTCTTTCAAGACCCCTTGCGAGCAATGTCCTTTGCGCCCCTTGCCGCATTTCAGGGAGTTCAGCCGCGACGAGTTGGAATTCGTCTCGCGTTTCAAGAGGGGCGAGCTTGCCGTCGATGCCGGCTCCACCATCCTCGTCGAGGGCGCACACAGCGCTCATCTCTTCACGGTGCTTTCCGGCTGGGGCTTCCGCTACAAGATGCTGGAGGACGGGCGCCGCCAGATTCTGAATTATATCATGCCGGGCGACCTGATCGGCCTGCAGGGAACGATCGCCGGCGAGATGCAGCACTCCGTCGAAGCGCTTTCGCCCGTTTCCCTGTGTGTCTTCGAGCGTGACCGGTTGATGACGCTCTACAACAAACATGCCTCGCTCGCCTTCGACATCACCTGGATCGCCGCGCGCGAGGAACGCATCCTGGATGAGCATCTCCTGAGCATCGGCCGCCGCACGGCGCTGGAAAGAGCCGCCTACCTGATCGCTTTCCTGTTCGAGCGCGGCCGGAAGCTCAATATCTTCAACGGCCGCAAATTCATCCCCATCACCCAGCAGCACATTGCCGACACGCTTGGTCTTTCCATCGTCCACACCAACAAGACTCTGAAAAAGCTCGCCGAACGTGGGTTGATTCGCTGGCAGGAGCGCGGCTGCGAGGTACTGAACGGCGAAGAGTTGATGGCGATCGCCGGTTGGGAAGGGCTCGGAGAGGGCAAACGCCCGTTCATCTAAATTCCATTCTCCGCGTCCCGGGCATGCTCTATCGCTTTGTTTTGGCGTTATTGCGCTCGATTTCGATCGCTTGCTACCATCCACATTTGATGGGCAAACTCTCGCATTTCTGTGAGATCGGTCCGCCTGCGACGACAAAACTGCCGGTAGCCGTCTTGGCTTCGCGCAAATCACAGTCATCCGTCTGAGGACACGATTATTTGTCGACAGACCCCTGGCCAACCAGCTTGGTTATGTCTTTTTTAAATGCAGATTAGCATCAGGGAAAATAAGGTCGGGCATCATCTTTCCTCCGATTTTGATTCTTATCGACCGGGCAGAAAAATGGTTTATTCAGACAAGGTGGCGGAATTCACCGATAGCGTGCCATGCGGGGCACCGGAGGGCAATGATGTTGGCGAAACGGCCGGGGCGCTGCGACAGGCGCTCGACGAGGGGCATCGAATCATGAGCGCAATCCGTGTTCTGGTTCTTGAGGACAGTCTGATAATCGCGATGGAGGCGGAGGATATTCTGCGCCTGGCCGGCGTCGAGAGCATCGATATCGTCGGCAGCGTCGAGCAGGCGAGGGCTGCCATCGCGGCGGAGACATATGATTTCGCCCTTCTCGACGTCAATCTCGGTGACGGCATGAGCTTCGGATTTGCCCGCCATCTTTTCGATATCGGCATCCCCTTCGGCTTCGTCAGTGGCTATTCCGATACGGGCGATTTCCCACCCGACCTGCAGCACATCCCGCTTTTGGTCAAGCCTTTCGACGAAACCGCGATGCGTGACTTCCTGCTGAGGCTTTTCCCGGCTGTCGCCTGACGCGGTCCATGACAGAAACCGGTCCTTGGATTAGGATGGATTCGTCATCCGCAAGGACTTCTTTCGATGCAGTGGCAAGACCATGCGATCATTCTGGGCGTCAAGCGCCACGGTGAGACGAGCGTCATCGCCGAGGTGATGACGCGTGATCGCGGCCGCCATCTCGGCCTGGTGCGTTCCGGCCGCTCGCGCGCCATGCAGCCTGTGCTGCAGGCGGGCAATGCCGTCGAAGTCACCTGGCGCGCTCGGCTTGACGAGCATCTCGGAGATTTCCGCGTCGAACCGGTGACGCTGCGCGCCGCCCGCCTGATGGAAACGGCGACCGCCGTCTACGGCGTCCAGGCCATGGGCGCGCTGCTGCGGCTGCTGCCGGAGCGTGACCCGCATCCGCATCTCTTCGATGCGCTTGAAGTAATCCTCGATCACCTGCACAACCCGGCCGATGCCGGCGAACTCTTCGTGCGTTTCGAGCTTGCGGTGCTGAATGATCTCGGCTTTGGACTCGATCTTGCCGAATGCGCCGCAACCGGCGCCCGTTCCGATCTCGTCTATGTCTCGCCGAAATCCGGGCGTGCCGTCAGCCGCACGGCCGGTGCCCCCTGGGCGGACAAGATGCTGCTCCTGCCGCCGTTCCTCAGTGCCGAAGGCAATCATGCGGCCGACTTCGATAGTCTCGCAGCAGCATTCCGGCTGACGGGGTTCTTTCTGCATCGCCACGTCTATGAGCCGCGTGGCATCGAGGCGGCGGCGGCCCGCGACGGTTTCGTTCAGGCCGCGCTCAAGGCGCTCAATCCAGCCTTGCGGACGCTTTCCCCTCCGAATGGTATTTCCGCCTGACCTCGTTTTTTACGGGTGCAAAACATCCTCCGGATTTGGCGGTTTACCTGCCGAAGAGCGCTTCCTATGTCTTCACAGGATTGCCAATCAAGGAGGACCTCATGCTGACCAAGACCGCATCACCGACGACGATCACGCTCTGGAACGGCCGCGAAATTCCGCGCCTCGGCATGGGATGCTGGGCGATCGGCGGTCCCTTCTTCGCCGGCGACACGCCACTCGGCTGGGGCGATGTCGACGACGATGAATCCGTCGAAGCGATCCATCGCGCCATCGAACTCGGCATCCGCTTCTTCGACACGGCGTCGAATTACGGCGCCGGCCACTCGGAGGACGTGCTCGGCCGGGCGATCGGCAATCGCGACGATATCGTCATCGCCACCAAATTCGGCTTTGCCACCGATCCGGAAACCAAGCAGGCAACCGGTGCCTTTGCCGATGAGGCCTTCATTCGCCGTTCGGTCGAGACCTCGTTGCGCCGCCTGAAGCGCGACCGCCTCGATCTGCTGCAGTTCCACATCAATGATTTTCCGCTGGAACAGTCGGATGCCGTCTTCGATACGCTGGAGGCGCTGCGGGCGGAAGGCAAGATCGATGCGTTCGGCTGGAGCACCGATTCTCCCGATCGCGCCGCCCGTCATGCCGGCCGCCGGGGCTATGTCTCGATCCAGCATACGATGAACGTCTTCGAGCCGGTGCCGGAGATGATTGCGGTGATCGAGGGGAAGGGGTTGATCTCCATCAATCGCGGCCCGCTGGCCATGGGTCTGCTCACTGGCAAGTTCACCGCCGACAAGGCGGTGGGCGCGAAGGATGTCCGCGGTGCCGCCCTCGACTGGATGGTCTATTTCAAGGACGGGCGCATCGCCCCCGAATTCGCCGCAAGGCTCGATGCCGTCCGTGATCTCCTGACCTCAGGTGGCCGCACGCTGACGCAGGGCGCGCTTGCCTGGCTCTGGGCACGCTCGCCGCGCACGCTCCCCATTCCGGGTTTCCGCACCGTCGCCCAGGTGGAGGAAAATGCCGGCGCACTGGAAAAGGGACCGCTGCCGGCCGATGTCATGGCGGGAATCGATGCCGCGCTTGATCGCGTCTGAAAAGGCTAGAGCCTTTCCGGGTTAGATTGCAGCATTCTGCCGGAGCAGGTTTTCGTCAGGGCAGAGGCGATTGGCGAAGGGCGTACCTCCTGGTACGTTCGAGCCGATCGCCTTTGATCCTGGCTAGAGATGCCCGGCCCACCGGCCGCACTGCTTCGCTATGCGAAGCAATAGGTGCGCCCGGCGATTTTAAAGTCTTGCAGATTTGCCAGGCAAATCTGCGGGAGGGTTGGCTGAAACGGGCCGTCTGATCGACCGGCCGGCTTGGCCGTAGAGCTGGGCTACGACGCGCGCCGGCCGGTCGACCATCCGACTCCGTTTGAGCCAACAGAATGTTTCAATCTAACCCGGAAAGGCTCTAGGCTGCGGCGCGACGTTTGAGCGCCCAGCCGTCCGGTCTCTCTTCAACGATGCTGACGGCGTCGCCGACCGCAATCCTGCCGCTGCCGCGCGGCGTGACGTTCCAGCCGAACAGTGGGCCGGGCACGCGCCGGTCGGCCGACATGCGGATGCGGCCCATGGCCGGCATCGGGTTTGGCCCCTCGCGTGAACCGGTCAGCTGGTCTTGGGTCGTCATGATGCAGCGGGAGCAGGGTTTGACGAGATCGAAGCGGATGCCGGCGATCTCGATTGCCGCCCAGCGGTCCTCCGGCCAGGCCTCGTCCGTATCGATGACGATGTTCGGACGGAAGCGTTCCATGCCGACACTGCCTTCGCCATGGGCGGCGAGATCGGCATTCAATGCCTTCAGCGAGCCGCTTGTCGTCACAAGGATCTGATAGCCGTCGGTGAAGGTGACGGGCGTGCCTTCGCCAGCCCATTCGGCATTCGCCGTTCGCCGCGCCTGGCCATCGAAGAAGACCAGCCGCACCTCGCGGCCGAGCCACTCGGAAAGCTGCCGGTTGCTCTCCGGATCGGCGACGGCGGCACTGACGGCAGATTTCCACACGGTCACATCCATGCGATTTTCAGGCTGAGGCGGCTGAACCGATATGTCAGGCTTTCCCTGCATCAGCAGCCGAAAGGCGTTCGCTTCCGGTCGCACCTCGATACGTGCGAGGTCTGGCAGCTCGCGCTGGGTGATGAAGTGCCCCTGCGCATCGGTGATCATCGCCCGTCGGTCGCCGGGAAGCCCGTAGGCGTCGATGTCGGCGGCCGGCAGCGCAATGCCGCGGGCGCTCTTGAGCGGGTAGATGAAGAGGTCGCTGACACGCATGTTGTGCTCCTAGAGTCTTTCGGGGTTAGATTGCAGCATTCTGCCGGAGCAGGTTTTCGTCGGGGCAGAGGCGATTGGCGAAGGGCATACCTTTTGGTACGTCCGAGCCGATCGCCTCTGCCCCGGCGTAGAGATGCCCGGCCCACCGGCCGCACTGCTTCGCCATGCGAAGCAACAGGTGCGTCCGGCGATTCTAAAGTCTTGCAGATTTGCCAGGCAAATCTGCGGGAGGGTTGGCTGAAACGGGCCGTCTGATCGACCGGCCGGCTTGGCCGTAGAACTGGGCTACGACGCGCGCCGGCCGGTCGACCATCCGACTCCGTTTGAGCCAACAGAATGCTGCAATCTAACCCGGAAAGACTCTAGATTTCATCCATGAAGGCCGAGAGGAAGTCGCGCAAGCTCTTGTCGCGCGCGGCCGCCAGCCTGCGGCCGGTCTCGGTCTGGAACCCTTCCGCCAGTTTGAACAGCTTCGTCTGGAAATGGTCAATGGCATAACGCTTGTCATCGAGCGGACGGTCCGCTGCCACCGGATCGAACGGATCGTAAAGCCCGGATCCTAGTCGCCCGGCGATATAGAAGCAGCGTGCGGCGCCGATCATGCCGATCGCGTCCAGCCGGTCGGCATCTTGCAGGATCTTCGCCTCCAGCGTCTGCGGCGCCACCCCGGCCGAAAAGCTGTGCGCGGTGATTGCATGGGCCGCGGCGTCAATATCCGCTTCGCTCCAGCCGAGTTCCGCCAGGATTGCCGATGCCTTCTCCGCCGCCAAAGCCGATGCTTTTGCCCGCAACGGCGAATTCTTCTCGACGGCGACACAGTCGTGCAGCAGCACGGAAGCGGCAAGAACCCGCCCGTCGCCGCCTTCGCCCGCATGGATGCGCATGGCATTCCTGAAGACGCGCAGGATATGCGCAAGGTCGTGCGAGCCGTCGTCGCCGTCGGTCGCATGCGCAATCAGCGCCGCCGCGAGCGTTTCGTGTGGGGAGAAGGCTTCGGCGTCGAACATTGCGTCACCTGTCATAAGGAAAATCGCTTCCGCCAACAGGGCATCGGGGCGGAAGTGATGCCGGCGGGTAAAGTATGCGACAACGAAGACACCGGGAATCGTAGCCGATTGTGTAGCGGCTTGCCGTGCGAGTCGCAATCGACGGCACTGCCCGTCTGAGAAGACGAGAGCGCCGCAACGCCCTGAATTGGGATCTCAGTGCTTGGCTTGGGGGCGATGCGCCACGGCGCCGTTCTTTGGCGGCAGGGAGAGAAGATGGGCCACGTCACCTGCAGGTCTTGGCGGGCTGATATGATAGCCCTGGATCTCGTCGCATTCCTCGCGTTCGAGCAGCGCCAACTGCGCTGCGGTCTCGACACCTTCGACCGTGACGCGCATGCCGAGCGCATCGCCGAGCAGGATGATCGCGTGCATGATCGCATGCGCTTCCTTGTTGTCGACGATGTCGTTGACGAAGGATTTGTCGATCTTGATCTTATCGAAGGGGAAGCTCGAGAGGTAACTCAGTGAGGAATAGCCGGTGCCGAAATCGTCCATCGAGATGCGGATGCCGCGCTCCTTCAGCGCATGCAGGATCGGCAGCACCTCGCCCAGATTTTCCATCAGCACGCTCTCGGTGATTTCGAGCTCTAGCCGCGACGGCGACAGCGATGCAGCGCCAAGCGCCTCGCTGACTTCCTGCGTCAGGTCGCTGCTGCTGAACTGGATCGCCGAGACATTGACGGCGACCTTGATGCCCTCCGGCCATTGCGCCGCATCGCTGCAGGCCTGGCGCAAAACCCATCGGCCGATATCGACGACGAGGCCGACCTCTTCGGCAAGCGGAATGAAATCCATCGGCGGAACGCGGCCTCGGACGGGGTGGTTCCAGCGGATCAGAGCTTCGAAGCCGCAGACGCGCCGCTGCGAGAGATCATAGAGCGGCTGGTAGTGCAGCTCGAATTCCTCGTTCTCAACGGCGGCTTTGAGGTCTGCCTCAAGCGCGTGGCGCAGCTGCATCTGCGCTTCCATCTCGCCGGTAAAGAAGCGCTCGCGCTTGCGCCCATCTGCCTTGGCATGTGACAGCGCCACGCCGGCGTTCCTCAGCAGGATGTCGGTTTCCTCCCCATCATCAGGGGCGACTGCGATGCCCATGGAGACGCTGAGTTCCACCTGTTTTTCGCCGTGGAAGAACGGTGCGGAAAGCTCTTGGCGGATCTGCTCTGCAAGCGCCGTCACGTTCCACGGCTGCTGCTTGCCCGTCTGCAGGATGGCAAATTCGTCCGAACCGAGGCGCGCCAGGGTGTTCTCCGAACCGGCGGAGATTCGGATACGCGCGGCGACCTGCTGCAGGATCGTGTCGCCGGCCGAAACGCCCATCGTGTTGTTGATCGATTTGAACCCGTCGAGATTGAGGTGGACGAGGGCTATCTGCTCATCCGGCTTGCGCTCGGTGAGCGTCGCATCGACCTGCTCGCGGAAATGGATGCGGTTCGGAAGGCCGGTCAGCGGGTCGTGGTGGGCGAGATAGGTGATGCGCTCGGCCGCCCTTCGATCCTCGGTAATATCGGCATGTATGGCGATGTTGCTGCCGTCGGCAAGAATGGTCACCATGCTCTGAATGATGCGGCCATCGTCCATCACCCATTCGCGCCGGCGGATGCTGCCGGTTCTTGCGGTTGCGGAGGAATGTCGCCCGCTCCGCCGGCCGGGCTTGGCTCCGGCGCTCTCTGTACCGCGCATTTTGGCCGTGAGATCGGCGAGTGCCGCGCCGGCAGTGACATCTTCCTGCGTCAGGCCGAAGAGTTGACGGAAGCGGATGTTGGAAAGCGTCAGCCGCTGGTCGGCGTCGAAGACGCTGAGACCGAGCGGCAGATTGTTGAGAATGATTTCGAAGAGCTTCGTCTGTCCGTCGAATGCCTGGCTGAGGGCGGAAATATTGCCTCGCAGCGCATGGTTTTCCCTGAGCAGCGTCTCCGCGCTTCTTTCGATTTCGTCATAATCGCTTTCATGGACGCGATAGGTCGCGATCACAAGTTCCATCAGTCGCTGCGCATCGATCGATCCATCGGCGGCGACGGCCTGGCTACATTGCTGCCAGAAGAGCGCTTCAGCTTTCATGCCGATACATCTTGCGAGACGGCTGCGACGGCATGGTCGTCTTCATTGATGGACGTACCTCATTGCGTTGGGAAACCTCTAAAATTGATTTTTTATAAGCTGAACGCCTGGGTGGTGCCTTGTGACGCCCATTTTGTACGGGCCGGATTAATATTCGGTTGCAGTGCAGCAGCGGCGTTGACGCGATAGACGTTTGTTTTTTATGTGAAAAATCGCTGAAAATCGGCCCGTTGATGCTGGCGGAAGCCTGTGCCGAGGCGTTCCGTTAACGTTTGTCAATCATCGTTAATGAGAAGTTAACAACTTATTGACGCACTGCGCAAATCAGTTTAACCACCGAGTCAACAGTGATTTTCCACCTTCGTATTGCGTACAAACACCACCGGCAAAAGGCGGTGAATGGAGGTTTGTATGACCAGCACCACATCCGTTTCAGACACCTCATATGCATATCTGGCGACGCTTTCGCGGCTCGATGCCAATGGCGATGGCGTACTCAGCCGCGGCGAACGTGCCGCCGACAAGAAGCCCGGCATCATCAAGGAGCTCCTCGAAGAGGACAAGGCCAGCGAGACGCAGCCGAAGTTTTCCGGCAGCCTCATTGCGCTGATGATGGACACGCGTGACAGTGGCACGGCAAGCAGCATCGCCGTTTCCTATCCGTTGCAGCAGACCGCGCCGACAACGGGCGATCAGCCCGAGGATCTCTACCGCAAGACCTACGGCCAGTTCGATTTCGACGCCGTCGCCTGAACGGCATCCCGATCCAGGTGATCTGCAAGCCGGCCGTTTGGCCGGCTTTTCTCGTCCCGTCTTCTCCGTTCGATCTTCCTCGGTCAGGAACACCTTCCGGTTTGACACGTTCAGGAGGACAACCGAATGGAAGGAGATCTCCATGAAAGCCATGCGCACCATCGCCGCCCTGAGCCTGCTTGCGGTCGCATTGCCGGCGGCGGCTCAGGACAAGCAGACGGCGGTCGCCAATTTCGTCGGCAGGGACGGCAAGGAAGACGGCCGCGCCCAGCTGACGGCCGCCGCCACTGGCGGTGTGCTGATCGAAGTCGAGATATCGGGACTGCCGGCGAACAAATGGGTGGCCTTCCATATTCATGAGACCGGCCGATGCGACGCCACGACCCATCACGAGTCGGCAGGCGGCCACTTCAACCCCGGCAAGGCCGAGCACGGCATCCTTGCCGCCAAGGGGCCGCACGCCGGTGATATGCCCAATCAATATGTCGGGCAGGACGGCGTGCTCCGGGCGCAGATCTTCGACAGCATGGTCACGCTCGACGGCAAGACCGACGGCATTCGCGGCCGCGCCTTGATGGTGCATGCCAATTCCGATGATTATCGCAGCCAGCCCTCGGGGGATGCCGGGGAAAGACTGTCCTGCGGCGTCATCCAATAACCCACGGGGCAACTCCTTGGTCGGATCGATTCAAGGGCAAAGTTATGCAGAAATTCAAGATGTTACAGCGTTCTTTGCGCGTCTTGAACGACAAAGCGCGCTGTAAGCTTTCATTGCCGCGTCGCCGCCTGCTTTTCGGCCGCTGTCCTGCCGTCGGACTTCTTTGTCGGTGTTGCGTCTGAGGTATCCGACAGCGTGGCCGGACGACCCTTCTCGTCGAAGGCGAGTTTCACGCGCTTCACCATGTCACGGCTGAGCGACCACCAGTCGCCGGTCTTTGCCCAGTAGCGCAGCGTTACGAAGATCGCGCCGTCAGCGATGCTGTCGATAAAGACGCTGGGAGCCGGTGATGGAAGCACCCGCGAATCGGCTTTGGCGAGGCCCATCAGCGTCCCCATCGCCAGATCGATATCATCCTCATAGGCGACCTTGATCTTCACATCGTTCTGCCGCGTGGGCTCGCGGCTGAAATTGGTAATCGGCGTGTTCCAGAGCGTCGAATTCGGCGCCAATCGGTAGAGCCCGTCGCCGGTCCTGAGTTCGGTCGCAAACAATCCGATTTCGCGCACCGTGCCGGCCACGCTGCTGGTTTCGATATATTCCCCGACGCGAAACGGCCTGAGGATCAACAGCATGATGCCGGCAGCAATATTCTGCAGCGTCCCTTGCAGCGCCAGTCCGATCGCGAGGCCGGCTGCGCCGAGTGCCGCGATGATCGAGGCGGTCTGCACGCCGAACTGGCCGAGGACGGTGATGAACACCAGGATGAGCAGCGCATAGCGCAGCACGTTGGTGAAGAATCGCGCCAACGTCTCGTCGATGCCACGGACACGCGACAGGCCTTCATAGGCCCAGCGGCTGGTAAAGCCGGCAAGCGCCCAGCCAAGAACAAGCAGGATCACCGCGCCGAGGACGGAGAAGGAATACTGCACCGCCAGCGCGCTTGCCTGGCTGAGTGCGGTTTGCGTGGCGAGGAGGACATCGGCTGCCTGTTGTTCCATGATCTGGCCCTGTCGTTGTGCTTGGTCGGGGGCTAGATGGAGCGGCTGGCGGCAGCGTCAACCGCAGTAGGTGTCCCGGATATCAAGCACGAAGGGCGCATTGCCGTCGGCATCGGCGCCGCGGCCGATCGCCCGCACCGCCGCGACCAACCGGCCGCCGCGGTTCAGCAGCGCGTCACCGATCTCGACCAGCCGGGTATTCGGTGTTGCGAAAGGCGAGGCGGCCCGCAGCCGGCGGGCAAGCGTTTCCTCGCTCTGATCCGGTGCCAGCGACAGGGCGGCGATCAGGGCTGCGGCCGGCGATCGCGACACGCCCATCCAGCAATGGATGAGCAGCGGCGTCTCCTGCCGCCACGAGGCGGCAAAGTCGATAATCCCACGCACATGCGTCTCGTCAGGCGCTACGAGATTGCCGGTGCCCTTGAAGGCGATGTCGTTCATACCGAGCGTCAGATGGCGATCGGCCGCGATCACGCCCGGCCGGTGAAAGGCCTGCTCCTTGGCGATCAGGCTGATCATGTCGCGCGCCTTGTGGCGCACCGCCATTTCCGCAATGCGCGCTAGCGGCGAGACGACGATGAAGCTCACGATACCGTCTCCCGCTCGGCGTCGATTGCCGCGAAGCGCTCGCAGAACAACCGCTGCGCTTCGATCGCCGGCAAGGGCTCGATCATCAGCATTTCCCTGCTGATGCCGCGTGGCTGGCCGAAGAATTTCTGCGCCTCGGCGGGCGTGAAGCCGGCAAGCACTGTCGCTTCGAAATAGGCGGCGATCGCGTCGGCCTTCTTGATCCGGTCCTTGAGGTCGCGCGAGGGGTGCGGCGGCAGGCCGAAGCGCAGGTGCACGGCGGCCTCCAGCCGCTTTTCGACCGTCTTGTAGCCGCCGCCGACCACCGATTTGAACGGCGATATCATATCGCCGATCACATATTCGGGTGCATCATGCAACAGCGCCATCAGGCACTCCTGCGGCCGCGCGTCGTTGAAGCGGCGGAAAATATCCTCGACGACGAGACTGTGCTGGGCCACCGAAAAAGCATGATCGCCTGAGGTCTGGCCGTTCCAGCGGGCGACGCGCGCAAGCCCATGGGCGATGTCGGCGAGTTCGACGTCGAGCGGTGAGGGGTCGAGCAGGTCGAGCCTGCGCCCGGACAGCATGCGCTGCCAGGCACGCGGAGTTTTCGCCGTTGTCACGCGCTGGCCTCGTCGGCGCTGGCGGGAAAGACAAGGCCGGACCATGCCGGCAGGACGAGGGAAACAGGCGTTTCGCCGGCGAGCAGCGGCGTGCCTGCCGCCATCGCGGCGCCGGCGCGGTCGATGCGCACGATCGCAAGCCCATGGCCGCCTTCGACGGAGCCGAGCGTTCCCACGGGCTTGCCGGCGGCGGTGATCTCCGTCCCGGTCTCCGGCAAGGCTGTTGCGGCGGACACCGTGACGACGCGCCGGCGCGCGGTGCCGCGGTGCTGCATCCGCGAGACGACCTCCTGGCCGACATAGCAGCCTTTCCGGAAGGAGAGGCCGCCGTTGAAATCCATCAGCACGTCATGCGGGAAGGCGTCCTGCAAGGCGAAGTCCGATCCCGATGTAACGATGCCGTGGCTGATGCGCAGCGCGTCGTAGAGCGCTTCCTGGCCGTCGCCATGTTTGCCGGGACGTCGGATCAGCGTGACGCCGGCCTTGGCAAAGCGGCTATCCCGGACGCCTTGGCTGTCTCGGACGCCTTGGCTGCCGTCGGCATCCTCATCCCAGGAAACGGTGACGCCCTCTTCGGCACTCGGCGCAAGTGTGACGGCGGCGCGCAGCTTGTACATGGTCAGCCGCTTCAGCAGGCCGTCGCGCTGGCCGGCATCGGTTTCGATCCTGTAGCCGTCGCCGTCCTGCCAGATCATGAAGTCGAACAGGATCTTGCCCTGCGGTGTCAGCAGTGCCCCGGGCCGCGCCTCATCGGCGCCGAGCGAGGTGATATCGGTGGTGATCAGGTTCTGCAGGAAGGATTGGGCTTCCGCACCGCTGACGAGAAGCAATGAGCGGTCTTTCAGGAATACGGCTGGCATGGCGGAACCTGTCGCGTTGGTCATCGCTCAGAGGTATGTCTTCATGAGGTGGATCGCAAGCGCCATGCGAGATGTGAAAGGCGCAAGTGAGACGGGGGTGTCAGTCGCCCGCCGTGAAGAATTTCCATTTGCCCGCAGGTGTGATGCCGAGGCGGTAGAAATTATATCCGCCGAACTCCTGCATGTCGGAGAGATCGCCGGCGGTGACGATGCGCAGCAGCTCGACGCGCTCCGGCGGCGTCAGCGACTTCAGATCCTTCTCGGCAAAATAGGGCCAGACATACATGTCGTCTGCTGTGCCCTGGCCGACATGCACGAAACCGGTCGAGACGATGTCGAGCATGATGGCAAGAATCTCGTCTCCGTCAGGATCGCCTGAAAGATCCTTCAGCGTGCCGATCGGATCGTCGGTCGGCTCGCCCACCGTCACCTGCGTCTGTTCGGCGCCGGTGCCCATCAGCGGCCGCAGCCGTTCGAGATCGCCGGAGGCGGCCGCCTCGACGATCTGCTCACGCATTTTGCGAACCGGCTCCGGCACCTTGCCGATATCGTAGATCACCTCGACGGGCTTGGAAGCATCCTGGGCGCCGGGCGTCTTGTCGACACCCTGATTGTTCTGGCTGTTGACCAGCGGATCAGCCATCGGAACACCGGGAGTGGTCCCGCCTTGCGGCTGGCTCTGTCCCTGAGCGTTTCCCTGCGCGGGCGGAGTGTCGTTGGCCGCCTGGCCCGGGATCTTGTGCAGTTCGGAAAGCGCATAGGCTGCCGGCGCGAGGAAAACATTGCCGGCGGCGAGGCTGAACGCAAGCAGCACCGGCGCGAGGGGAGTTCGCGAAATTTTCTCTTTACCGGGGCGCATCAATCTCTCTGATTGGTCGTTATTGCAGGGTGCGGTTCGCGGAGAATTCGCCGGCAAGCATGCGCTCACGCAGCGAATCCAGCAGGGCTTCGGCACTGTTTTCCCCATGCAATCTGATCGTCTCGCGCAGCGCATGCGCAATGGCTGCATCAGCGATGATTTCAGGCTCGATTCCGTCGGCCATGCCGTCGGCCCAAGCCTCGTTCTGGTACTCCAGAGCCGCCTGCATCTTTTCGTGGACGATCATGTCGTCGATGTCGTTGAGGCTTGCTTCCATTGTTTTTTCCTCAGAACTTCTCATGTCTTACTGCACCGTTAACAACACTAACAGCCTTTTCCCAAAACGACACGTCCGCATGCGAAAACAGGTTAATTTAAGGTTAATTTCCAAAGCGCGAGGTAATTTCTGTGGCGAGTGTTGCACCTTCGTTACGGTACCGCTCTTCTGCCACGATGGCCGCCGGGGTGCAATCCGTATAGACCGAGGCGAAGGTGCGATAACCGCGATTGAAGGCCGCTGTGAGCTTTTGCCGACGCTGCGGTTCGTTGCCGGTCTCCGAATCGAGCAGTTGCTGCATGCCGTCTCGCCACTCGTCGCCGCCCGCTGCCTTGCAGAGCGTTCTGAGATAATGCACCGATCCCAGCACTTCGGCGAGCCGCGCCAGCTTGTCATCATAGGGCACGGCTACAGCAGGCGGCGGCGCAATTTCCTCCTCCTGTGGAGGCGGCGTATTCTTGCCCTGCGCCATCGTGGGGCCGGCGAGCACGAGCAGGGCCAGGAAAACGCGTCGAACGGGAATCATGCTCGTAGTTGATACGCTGAGCATGACGGCAACAAGGCGTGCCTGAAAGTTTCCACTTCTATTCGCCGCCCGAAAGCCGCTCCGCGCATTCGAGCACGCTCTGCGGAACCGGCAGCCGCCGGATTTCCTCCACCGTGTACCAGCCGAGGGCGGCCGCATCGTCGGCGGCTTCCGCCACCGCGTCGCGATCCGCGTCGACGCGAAAGACCGACAGCAGGAAATGGCTGTTGATGCTGCCGTCGGCCGCATGCGTCTTCAGGTCATAGGTCGAAAACAGCCGCGGATTGCGGGCGGAAATGCCGGTTTCCTCGCGGAATTCCCGCAATGCCGTTTCCTCCGGCGTTTCGCCGGGGTCGGCACGTCCGCCGGGAAAGGCATACATGTCGGCGGAAGGCGGGTTGCGTCGCAACACCAGAAGGAAGCGTCCGTCACGTTCGAGAATGGCGGCGGAGCCGGGTTTGGCGGTGGATGTCATCGGGCCTGCTCTTGCTGTGATCGCCCATCTTATCGGATGAAGAGTGCGACGGGGATTCGAAAGGTGCTTCCGTGACCTACATCATATTTGCGTTTGCCGCTCTCTTCGAGATCGCTGGCTGCTTTGCCTTCTGGGCATGGCTGAAGCTCGAAAAGCCCGCTTGGTGGCTGGCGCCGGGCATGGTCTCCCTGGCGCTTTTCGCCTGGCTTCTGACGCTGGTTCCGAGCGAGGCCGCCGGCCGTACCTTCGCAGCCTATGGCGGCATCTACATCCTCGCCTCGCTGCTCTGGCTGTGGCTGGTCGAGAGCCGCGTGCCGGACCGTTACGACATCGGCGGCGCGCTGATCTGCCTTGCCGGCGCCAGCCTCATCCTCTTCGCGCCGAGAGGTTGAGGCGCCTTGACCGGACACGAGCTGGGTGCAAAAACACGCCGATGTGTGGACGTTTCTCCCTGGCAAGCTCCCGCGCCGACCTGCGCGATTTCTTCTCCGGTCTCGATCTCGACGATTTTCCGGCGCGCTACAATATTGCGCCGACGCAGCCGATCCTCGTCGTCATCGCGGGCGAGGGCAGGGAGCAGGGCAGCAATCTGCCCGACCGGCGCGCCGTGCTCGTGCGCTGGGGCCTCGCGCCGGGCTGGGTCAAGGACCCGAAGGATTTCCCGCTGCTGATCAATGCGCGCTCCGAAACCGCGATCGGCAAAGCCTCCTTCCGCGCCGCCATGCGCCATCGCCGCGTGCTCATTCCGGCCTCCGGCTTCTATGAATGGCATCGCCCGTCCAAGGAAAGCGGCGAGCGGCCGCAGGCCTACTGGATCAGGCCGCGCCAGGGCGGGGTCATCGCCTTTGCCGGGCTGATGGAGACATGGTCCTCGGCCGACGGCTCCGAGGTCGATACCGGCGCGATCCTGACGACATCGGCCAATTCAGGCATATCGGCAATCCACGATCGCATGCCTGTCGTCATCAGACCTGAGGATTTCTTGCGCTGGCTCGATTGCAAGACGCAGGAACCACGCGACGTGGCCGACCTGATGCAGCCCGTTCAGGATGATTTTTTTGAGGCCGTCCCGGTCTCCGACAAGGTCAACAAGGTTGCCAATATGGGGTCGGACCTGCAGCAGCCGATCGTCATCGAAAGGCCGCTGAGGGCGCCCGAGAAGCAAAAGCCGGAAGACGGCCAACTCAGCTTCTTCTGAACGATATCCTAAGATGTTCAGGGCCGCCGGCGGCCTATCGGCGCCGACGTCTCACATCAGCGGCGGCGTCGCGTCGCGTCGCTTCGCTTCGTCCATCAGGTTTTTCGGGTTGTGCTTATGTCGCCAGAGCGTTGTTAGGAGATTTCCTGCGATCGCCTCGTCATTCACTTCGTCAGCGGTGCCTAACGCATGTAACCCGAAAGCACGCATGATCCCAATTTGAAGTCTTCCGCCTCAAGCGGATTTCTTGACGCTGGTCGGCTTATGCTTTGCCATCAGCGATGCTGCGGCAACAGCCTTCAGGCCGACGGGGCGATAGTTGGCGGCGAGGTCTGGCTTGGACGCCTGCTGTTCGCCGGTACTGCTCTTCTTCGAAGTCACGATACTCTCCTTACGTGGTTCTTCCCTGGGTATTTTGTGGTTTGATGTTTGGTCACGAATAGCGACAAAACGGGGGCGTAGCTTATCAGGATTTGTAAACGCCGACCATAATTCGCGAGGCTTAACTGAAGCCTACGTTGGTTAATACTTACTGAAGGGAGCGGTTCCAATAAAAGCGCGAAAGCGGTTTTCCGGGGAAAAGCGCGCAACGGTTTTCACCGGGATAAAGCGCATGCTTTCCCGGGGATAGCTGAGAATGAAGGAAAAGAGGCATTTCCGTCATTTGGAGAAATCCGGAAATGCTCGAAGATCAGATGTGCCGGCCGATATCGTCGTCGCCGACGCCGGGTTCCTCGATCGTCAGGGTCCCGTATTTCCGCTGCCATTTCCGTGCGCCGAAGGGAAGCGAAACGAGGTAGGCAGCAACGGTAAGGACCATTACCTCCCAGGTGTAGCTCATCAGCAGCGCCACATAGAGCACGACGCCGAGCATCATCGGCAGCACGAGATCGCGCCGCAGACGGTTGCCTTCCGATTTGCCCGACCAGACCGGCAGCCGGCTGATCAGCAGGAAGGCGATCAGCACCGTGTAGATCGACGAGAGATAGGCGAAGGTGCGGTCCGTTGCCAGTCCGAGGAAGCCGAGATAGACCGGCAGCAGCACCAGCATGGCGCCGGCCGGCGCCGGCACGCCGACGAAATATTCCGATTGCCAGCTCGCCTTGTTCTCGCGTTCTGACATGACGTTGAAGCGGGCAAGGCGAAGTCCGGCGGCGATCGCATAGATCAGGGCGGCGATCCAGCCGAGCGAACGCGCCTGGTCGAGGGCGAAGACATAGACGACGAGGGCGGGCGCGACGCCGAAATTGACGATGTCGGCAAGCGAATCCATCTGCGCGCCGAACTTCGAGGTCGCCTTCATCAGCCGCGCCACGCGCCCGTCGATGCCATCGAGGAAGGCGGCGAGCAGCACCATGGCGACGGCGAGCTCGTAACGATTCTCGAAAGCCAGCCGGATGCCGGTCAACCCGGCGCAGATCGCCAGAATGGTGATGAGGTTCGGAAAGACGAGCCGGAGCGGGATTTCGCGCAGACGCGGGCCGCGGGCGGAATCATCCGGCCCATTGGGCTCGAAAGGCGGAAAAGGCGTTTCCATATCGCGTTCCAATCGTTCCTAAAGCAATTCCAGCAAGGCTGCCCAGCGGTCGCTTCCGTGAAAAGCTGAACCGCTTTAGCTGCGGCGGCTGATGACAGGACCCTTGGCGGAGGCGAATTCGGCAATCACGGTTTCGCCGGCAACCGCCGTCTGGCCGAGCGAGACGCGTGGTGCCGCACCGGCGGGCAGGAACACGTCGAGTCGCGAGCCGAAACGGATCAGCCCGAAGCGCTCGCCGGCATCCACCGGCTCGTTCGGGTTCGCCCAGCAGAGGATGCGCCGCGCCACCAGGCCGGCAATCTGCACGACGCCGATCTGGCCGTGGCGGGTTTCGATCACCAGTCCGTTGCGCTCATTGTCCTCGCTCGCCTTGTCGAGTTCGGCGTTGACGAAGCTGCCGGGGCGGTAGTTGATGCTGACGATCCGCCCCCGCATTGGCGCCCGGTTCACATGGCAATTGAAGACGTTCATGAAGACCGAGATGCGCAGCATCGGCTCGGAGCCGAGGTCGAGCTCGGCCGGCGGCGTCACCATCTGGATCGCCGAGACCTTGCCGTCGGCAGGAGAGATCACCAGATCGTCGTCCTGCGGGGTCACGCGCTCCGGATCGCGGAAGAAATAGGCGCACCACAGCGTGAAGATCAGGCCGATCCAGAAGAGCGGCTTGAAGATCCAGCCCAAGACCAGCGATGCGACGAAGAAGGCGGCAACGAAGGGATAACCCTCCTTGTGCACGGGGACGATCGTGTTGCGAACCGTGTTGAACAGGCTCATGCTGCCGGTCTCCTTGCGTTGTCGTTTTTTGCTGGTTAGCGAAAAACCGTCTCCGGGGCAATGCTGTGGCCCTGGCCCTGGTTCCCATGCCGGGGTTCTGAACAACAAAAGCCGGCCGGCGCCGGTTTCCAGGTTCAGCTTGCCGGAGCAAGCCGCGTGATCACGCCCATGTCGTCGCTTTCGCGCACCTGCTTCAGATGTTCCTCCGCCTGTGTCGCCTCGCGCTGGCGGTTCCACATCGAGGCATAGAGGCCGTTCCTTTCGAGGAGGGCGGCATGTGTGCCGCGCTCGGCGATCTCGCCGCTTTTGAGCACGATGATTTCATCGGCGCTGATGACCGTCGAAAGCCGGTGGGCGATAACAAGCGTCGTGCGGTTCTTCGAGACCACGTCGAGCGCAGTCTGGATCTCCCGCTCCGTCGTCGTGTCGAGCGCCGACGTCGCCTCGTCGAGGATCAGGATCGGCGGCGCCTTGAGGATGGTGCGGGCGATTGCCACCCGCTGCTTCTCGCCGCCGGAAAGTTTGAGCCCACGCTCGCCGACCTTGGTTTCGAACCCCTCGGGCAGCGTTTCGATGAAATGCGCGATCTGCGCCACCTCGGCCGCCGCAAAGACCTCGCCGTCGCTGGCCGATGTGCGGCCGTAGCGGATGTTGTAGGCGACCGTGTCGTTGAAGAGCACCGTATCCTGCGGCACCATGCCGATATGAGAGCGCAGGCTCTTCTGCGTCACCGTGCGGATATCCTGGCCGTCGACGGTGATCGCGCCGCTCTGAATATCGTAGAAACGATAGAGCAGCCGTGACAGCGTCGATTTGCCGGCACCCGACGGACCGACGACGGCGACCGTCTTGCCGGCCGGCACCTCGAAGGAAATGCCCTTCAGGATCGGACGGGCCGGGTCGTAGGCGAAGTGCACGTCCTTGAAAGAGATTGCGCCCTGGCCGATCCTGAGCTCGCTCGCATCGGGTGCGTCTTTGACCTCGGACTTCACCTCGAGCAGGTCGAACATCTGCTCGATGTCGGTCAGCCCCTGGCGAATTTCGCGGTAGACGAAGCCGATGAAGTTGAGCGGCACGGAAAGCTGCAGCAGCATCGAATTGACGAAGACGAAATCGCCGACAGTCTGCTCGCCGCGCTGCACCGCCAATGCCGACAGCACCAGCATGATGGTCGTGCCGATGCCGAAGATGACGCCCTGGCCGAAGTTCAGCCAGCCGAGCGAGGTCCAGACATCGGTCGCCGCCTTCTCGTAGCGTTCCATCGATTTGTCGAAGCGCTTTGCCTCCATTTCCTCATTGCCGAAATATTTGACGGTCTCGAAATTGAGGAGGGAGTCGATCGCCTTGGTATTGGCGTCGGTATCGCTGTCGTTCATCGACCGGCGGATGGCGATGCGCCAGTCGGATGCGCGGATCGTGAACCAGATATAGGCCCAGACGGTGAAGGCGGTGACGGCGAGATAGGAGAAACCGTAACCCCACCAGAAGATCACCGCCGTCAGCAGGAATTCGATGACGGTCGGGACCGAATTGAGGATCGTGAAGCGTACGATCGTCTCGATGCCCTTGGTGCCGCGCTCGATGATGCGCGAAAGCCCGCCGGTCTTGCGCTCGAGATGGAAGCGCAGCGACAGTTCGTGCATGTGCACGAAGGTCCTGTAGGCGAGTTGGCGCACCGCATGTTGCCCGACGCTGGCAAAGAGCGCGTCGCGCAGCTGGTTGAGGCCGAGCTGGATCAGCCGGGTGATGTTGTAGGCGATGACAAGGGCGATGGCGCCGGCAAAGAGCGGCGGCACGGAGCCGGCAAGATCCATCCTGCCGTTCAGCGCATCGGTCGACCACTTGAAGAAATAGGGAACCAGCAGCAATACGAATTTGGAGATCAGCAGGTAGACCGAGGCCCAGACGACGCGCATCTTGAGGTCGCTTCGGCCGGCCGGCCACATATAGGACCAGAGGTTGAGAAGTGTGCGCAGCAGATTGGATTGCGAGACTGTCTTGCCGTTTGCCATGCTTATCTCCAGCCCGGACGAAATGTACCGTCGTAGCGGCGCTTCGATGCCGGCAAAGCGCGGAATCGGAATGTGCCTGAAGGCGTTTCCCACAACCCGCAGCCGCCAGATAGGGTGCCGCGCGGACGAATACAACACGTGCGGGCTTCAGGAAAAGAGAAGCCGGGCGGGTTATCCCGCCCGGCCTCGTCATGTTGTTGTTGGAGCTTAGAGCCGCTGACCGGAAAGACGCTTGCGGTGCAGCTCTTCGGCATTCGGCAACACATCTTTCGGCAGGCCGAAGATCTGGCCGGGGCGGATGCGATCGGGATTGATGATCTTGTCTTCGTTGGCGATGTAGATCGTCGTGTAGCGCACGCCGAGGCCGTAGGTGCGGCGTGAGATCTGCCACAGCGTGTCGCCGCGGCGAATGATGACCGCCGCGTTGTTTGCCGTCAGCGGCGCCTGTTCGATCGTCTTCGGCTCATTGCTGCCGATATCGTTTGCAGTGGGTGCCGCCGGAGCGGGTGCAGCGGTGAGTTCGGCAATCATGCCGCCCAGCCTGTCGAGTGCGGCGCCGACGGACTTCGCATCCCCGGGCAGGCTTTGCAGCAGCTTCAGCGCATTGCCGGCGACCTGCGACGAAGAGCCGGAGGCTTGTTTGAAGGCGTCCGGGGCATCGGCCGCCGGGCGGAAGTCGGCGACGGAGCGCAACGCGAATTCCGTTGCCGAGCGCGCCGCCGCAAGCTGTTCGGCGCCAGGCAGCTTGCCGTCGGCAAACAGCCCCTTCAGCAGCCCGAACGCCTTGCCGGCCTCGGCCTTGAGCTTGCCGAGCTCGCCTTCATCGAGCGGCACCATCGAGGAGGCGCCACTCGCATCGGCCGGGACCGATTGCGCCGCGACCCTCACCTGATCGCCGGCCGGGCGATTGAAATTCACCGCCGCGCGCACGATCACTTTCCCTGTGGGGTCGACGACATCGACGCGGATTTTGTGGTCGCCGACCGAAAGCGCCACCACGCCGTCGATGACGAAATGACCGTCGGTGCCGGCCGTGTCCTGGCCGATGAGGTTGTCGTCTGCATAGCCGATGACCTTGGCATTGGAGCGCGTCGTGCCGGCAATGAAGATCTTGTTGCCCTCGATCTCGACGGCATTGACCATCACATCGGGCGCAGTCGTCTTGTCAGGTGCGGCCGTGCCGGGAGTGGCCGGTGCCGTATCCGTGCCGCCGGAGGTGTCGGTGACACCAGGCGTCTGCAGCGCCAGCTCGCCGGTCGGCGCAGCCGCGGTTTCGCCCGCCGGCTTGTCCGCAGGCGGCGGCGCCGGATTGGAGGCATCGGCGACTTCGGTTCCGGCCTTCGGCGCGGTGATGATCCGGCTCGCCGCGCCGGGTTTGGAGACCATGGCGAGCAGGTTGGCGCCATTGCCGTCCTTCGGCACGGATATGGTCGCGACCTCTTCGGAAAGCGTGCTCTTGCCGTCCTTGTCCGTGAATTTGAGCACGAGCTGGTGGTCGCCGGCTGGAAGCGGATCGTCGAGGACGGCGGCAAAATCGCCGCTCGCATCGACATTGGCCGTCGTCACCACCTTTTCGCCGTCGAGCACCTCGAGTTTGCCGTTCGGTTCGGCGGAGCCGGCAATCACCGTCGAGCCGTCGGGTTCGACGCGCAAGACGTCGAAAGCCGGAAGCTTCGGTCCGGTATTCGCCGCCGCATTATTCGCAGTTGGGGCGGGCTCGGGCGCACCGGTCAGGGCGGCCTCGGCCCTGGCGATCGCGGCAGACGCATCGGCGATGTTCTCGGGCAGCGACTGAACGATGGCGAGCGCCTTTGCGCCGCCGTCCTTGGCCTTGGCGGCAAGGGTCTGGGTCGCGGGATCGAGACCCTCGGGGATGGCAAAATCGGCAAGTGCCGTCAATGCATTGACGGCCTTGGTCTTGGCGGCGGTGAAGGCATCGATGGCGGGGCCTTTGCCATCGGCGAACAGCGCCTTGAGCTCGCTGAGCGACACGCCGGCATCGGCCGAAAGACGACCCACCTTATCGGCGACCGCAGCCGTGTCGGCGATGGTGGAGCGTGATGTCTTTGCCGCCTCGTTGACCGTGTTCTTGAGCTCCGTGCTTGCCTGGTTGATGGCGTCGCCGACCTTGGTTGCATCGCCGCCGATGCGCGGCATGACGAAAAACACCATCAATAGGATTGCGATTACGAGGACTGCAAGAGCCAGCAAGCCGGCACGGTTCTTCATCATTATGTCTCCCAAGGCGGCAATTTGCCGTAGTAACCAAAATTGCTAGCGATTCCCGTTGCTTTTCACAAGCATTCAAAGCAATTAGGCAAGCTAGGCATGCTGCTTTTCAGTCAATTTTCTTGACTGCATTGAAATGGAATAGTTGTTTGCCTCTATGACCGAACAATCTGTATCGATTCGATCCATCTGCGTTTACTGCGGCTCAAGGCCGGGACGCGATCCTTCCCACATGGCGGCCGGGCGTGCTCTCGGAAGAGAGATCGCCGAATACGGCCTGCGCCTCGTCTATGGCGGGGGTACCAAAGGCATCATGGGCGCGGTTGCGAGCGGTGTTCTTTCAGGCGGCGGTCAGGTGACGGGCATCATTCCCGAATTCCTGATCGATATGGAAGCGACTCGCCACTCGCTCGGTCAGCTCAACGAACTCATTGTAACCCCTGACATGCATGCGCGCAAACACACCATGTTCGAGCGCTCCGATGCTTTCGTGGCACTGCCCGGCGGCATCGGGACGCTGGAGGAGATCGTCGAGATCATGACCTGGGCGCAGCTCGGCCGACACGAAAAGCCGATGGTCTTCGCCAACATCAACGGTTTCTGGGATCCGATGATGGAACTGATGCGCCATATGACCGAAGAGGGCTTCCTGCACACCGCCCACCGGGTTCAGCCGCTCGTCGTCGACGAGATTTCCGGCATCATCCCGGCAATCATGGCCCAGGCAGCCCAGCTCGCCGCCGATCGTGACGGCGAGGAGGACGTGATTTCGAAGATGTAGGGTTTCAATGCAGGTCGCCCCAGCGGTTTTGGGACAACGGCAGGCATAGAACAAGGACCTGAAGCGCGTCGCGTGACTCCGGTTTGACGCGACGCGCGTTGGCGCTTCAGCGTCCGCGGCTCCCCTTCAGCATCGACCAGCTATAGAGGAACAGCCCCGCCCAAATCAGCGGGAAGGCGATCATGCGCGCTGTGCCGAGGGGCTCGTGGAAGACGAAAACCGCGATCAGGAAGATCATCGTCGGCGCGATATACTGCATGATGCCGATCGTCGAGAGCTTCAGGAGCTTGGCGCCGTTCGCATAGATCATCAGCGGCACGGCGGTGATGACGCCGCAGCCGAGCAGCAGGGTCGTGTCGGCAAGGCCGGTGCGGTAGAGATGACCCTGGCCGCTGCCGAATTCGAGATAGAGGATGTAGAGCAGGGCCGGGCCGCTGAGGATCAGCACTTCGAGGAAGAAGCCCTGGTTCGGCCCGAGCGGCAGCGTCTTGCGCAGCAGGGCATAAAAACCCCAGCTGATTGCCAGCGTCAGCGCCACCCACGGGATGCCGCCGCTATCCAGCGCGAGAACGGCGACGGCGAGGGCTGCCAGTCCGATCGCCGCCATCTGCAGCGGCTGCAGCTTTTCCTTGAGGATCACCGCGCCGAGAAAGATGCTGAACAGCGGATTGATGAAATAGCCAAGCGCCGCATCGAGCGAATGGCCGGCGCCGATCGCCCAGACATAGGTGCCCCAGTTGACGGTGATGAGCGACGCCGTCAGCGCCCCCATCGCCAGCATGCGCGGCGAGCGGAGCGCGGCACGGATATCCCCGGTGCGTCCGAGCACGACCAGCACTAGGCCTGCCAGCGGCAGCGACCAGACGATGCGATGGGCGATCACCTCGGCCGGCGAAATATGCGCCACCGCCTTCATGTAGATCGGCAGGAAGCCCCAGAGCAGATAGGCCGTCAGCGCGAAGGCGAACCCGCGCGGACTGTCTTCGTTCTTGGCCAACGGAAGGGATGCATCGGTCGACATCGGTGTTTCCATCTTTGTTCTTCTTCTGATCCGGCCTAGCTTAAGCGCCGTGAATAGGCCAATTCATTTCGTTGAATGAAGGGTGAGAAGATCTGAAGCGCAAGACGCCGGCCGGCATTGGCCGCGGCGACGCCCGAAGGGGACGAACGGTATTTGGATGGGTCTTGTCGCCGAACCGGCGGAACAGACTTATTCCGCCGCGATCTTGCCCGCCAGCTGCCGGTTCTTCATCAGCTTATAGATGACTGAATCCATCAGCGCCTGGAACGAAGCGTCGATGATGTTCTCCGAGACGCCGACCGTCCACCAGCGCACGCCGTCGCTGTCGGTGGATTCGATCAGCACGCGGGTGATCGCCTCCGTGCCGCCATTGAGGATACGCACCTTGAAATCGGCGAGCACCAGATCGTCGATCTCGTGCTGGTACTTGCCGAAATCCTTGCGCAGCGCGAGGTCGAGCGCGTTGACGGGACCTTCGGCATCGGCAACCGACATCAGCGTTTGGCCGTCGATGGTAATCTTGACCACCGCTTCCGAGACGATCTTCACACGGCCAAGACTGTCGAAGCGGCGCTCGATCATGACGCGGAAGCCGTCGATGGTGAAGAATTCGGGGATCGTGCCGAGCGTGCGGCGCGCCAGCAGCTCGAAGCTCGCATCCGCGCCCTCATAGGCATAGCCCGTCGCCTCGCGTTCCTTGACGATCGAGATCAGCAGGTCGAGCTTCGGATCGTCCTTGGCGACCTCGATGCCGCGCCGTTTCAACGCATTGATGAAGTTTGCCTTGCCGCCCTGGTCCGACACCATGACCTTGCGGAAATTGCCGACGCTTTCAGGCGGCACATGTTCATAGGTGCGCGGATCCTTGAGCAGCGCCGAGGCGTGGATGCCGGCCTTGGTGGCGAAGGCGGAAGCGCCGACATAGGGCATCTGGTGATCGGGCGAGCGGTTGAGCAACTCGTCGAAGGCATGCGAGAGCCGGGTGAGGTTGAGCAGCCGCTCCTCGTCAATCGCCGTTTCGAAACGTGTATTGTAGGCGCTCTTCAGCGCCAAGGTCGGGATCAGTGTCACCAGATTGGCATTGCCGCAGCGCTCGCCGATGCCGTTCAGCGTGCCCTGGATCTGCCGGACGCCGGCTTCGACTGCGGCAAGCGAATTGGCGACCGCCTGGCCGGTGTCGTTATGTGCATGGATGCCAAGACAGTGGCCGGGAACACCCGAGGCGATCACCGCCTCGACGATCGCCCGCACCTCCGGGGGCTGCGTGCCGCCATTGGTATCGCAGAGCACGACCCAGCGTGCGCCGCTCTCATAGGCCGTCTTGGCGCAGGCGAGCGCATAGGCCGGATTGGCCTTGAAGCCGTCGAAGAAATGCTCGCAGTCGACGATCGCCTCCTTGCCGGCGCCGACCGCCGCTTTGACGCTTTCGCCAATGCATTCGAGGTTTTCTTCATTGGTGCAGCCGAGCGCCACCGCGACGTGATAGTCCCAGCTCTTGGCGACGAAACAGATGGCGTCGCTCTTGGCCTGCAAGAGCCCTGCAATGCCGGGATCGTTGGACACCGAAATGCCTGCCCGTTTCGTCATGCCGAAGGCGACGAAACTGGCTCGGCTGGTGCGCTTCTCGCCGAAGAAGGCAGTATCCGTCGGATTGGCGCCGGGATATCCGCCCTCGACATAATCAAGGCCGAACTCGTCCAGCATGGCGGCGATCGCAATCTTATCCTCGACGGAGAAATCGATGCCGGGCGTCTGCTGCCCGTCCCGGAGCGTCGTGTCAAAGAGATAGATGCGTTCTTTCATGTCGTTTCCTCCCGCCAAGCGGGTATTGTTTCTGTCGTGCGGATGCCCCCTCATCCGCGCTGCGGGCACCTTCTCTCCGAGGGGAGAAGGGGGGCTTCACGGTGTGGCTTATGCCTTCCCGGCAAACTGATCCGTCGCCCGGATCAGCCGATCGAGAATCCCGGGCTCCGAATAGGCATGGCCCGCACCCTCGATCAGATGGAACTCCGCCTTCGGCCAGGCCTTGTGCAACTGCCAGGCATATCTGGCCGGGCAGGGCATGTCGTAGCGGCCATGCACGATGACGCCGGGAATATCCTTGAGCCTGCCGGCATCGCGGATCAGCTGTCCCTCGTCCATCCAGCCGGCATTGACGAAGAAATGGTTCTCGATGCGCGCAAAGGCATAGGCGAATTCCGGCTCCTCGAACTTGCCGCTCGTCGAAGGTTCCGGCAGCAGCGTGATCGTTTCGCCTTCCCAGATACTCCAGGCCTGCGCGGCATCGAGGCGCACCTTCCTGTCCTCGTGCGTCAGGCGGCGATGATAGGCATGCATCATCTCATGCCGCTCTTCCGGCGGAATGGGAGCGATGAAGCGCTCCCACTTATCCGGGAACATTTCCGAGACGCCGAATTGATAGTACCAGTCCAGCTCGGCCTTGGTCAGCGTGTAGATACCGCGCAGGATGAGCTCGGACACGTGCTGCGGATGCGTCTCGGCATAGGCGAGCGCCAGCGTCGAACCCCAGGAGCCGCCGAACACCTGCCAGCTGTCGACGCCGGCCATTTCGCGCAGCCGCTCGATATCGGCGACGAGGTGCCAGGTCGTGTTGGCATTGAGATCCGCATGCGGCGTCGACCTGCCGCAACCGCGCTGGTCGAACAGCATGACGTCGTAAAGCGCGGGATCGAAAAGCCGGCGGTGTGCGGGCGAAAAACCGCCGCCCGGACCGCCATGGAGGAAGACGGCGGGCTTGGCGCCAGGCGTACCGGAGCGCTCCCAATAGATCACATGGCCATCGCCGACATCGAGATGGCCGGACGCATAGGGTTCGATTTCCGGATAGAGCGTGCGCAGGATCTCGGTCATATCTTCACGCCTTTCGCGGGCCAGACTTCTGTGTCGTGATCGGGATGCTGGAAGGAGATGATCGCCTCCTGCCGGGCGTAGAAATCCTGATCCTTCAGCACCGGCGCCTTGAAGATTTCCTCGACCCAGGGCAGGCGGGCCTCGTAGTTGACCTGGATCAGCGGTGCGAGGTCGCTGCGGTCGTCGAAGGTGCCGATCGCAAGCTCCAGTCCGCCCGGATGACGATAGGTCATCGGGGTGCCGCAATTGCTGCAGAAGCCGCGATCGATATTGACCGAGGACTGGAAGTAGCTCGGCTCACCGCGCGTCCACTCCATGCCTTCCTCAGGCGCGGTGACGAGCGCCGAGAAAAAGCCGCCGAACTGCTTCTGGCACATGCGGCAATGGCAGATCGAGGGACGCCCCAACTTGCCTGAGATGCGGAAGCGCACGGCGCCGCACTGGCATCCGCCTGTCTTGATCGTGTCCGTCATGAGGTCTCTCCGAAAGGCCAGCTTTTCGTGTCGTGGTCGGGGTGCTGATGATTGCTCGCCGCGATCGCGTTCTCGCGGTCGGGCGTCTCAGGCTCCGGTTCGAGCGGCAGGCCGTCCAGCGCATGAAACCAGGACATCTTCTGGCCGGTATTCGATTGCGCCACCGGCCTGACCGCGTCGGGCTCGTCGAGCGAGCCGAGCGCGAGGTTGATGAAGTCTTCGCCCGGAATGTCGTAGAACAGCGGCGTGCCGCAATCGCCGCAGAAACCGCGCCGCACCAGATCCGAGGACTGGAACCATTTTGGCGCGCCGCGCGTCATGGTGAAATCGCTGCGCTTCACGCCGGCCAGCGGCATGAAATAATTGCCGGCCGCCTTCTGACACATCCGGCAATGGCAAAGATGGGGATAGCCGAGTTCGCCTTTGGCACGGTAACGCACCGCCCCGCATTGGCACCCGCCGCTTTTGTCCGTTCCCGTCGTCATTCGAGCTCCTTGGGGGGCCATGCCTGCGTCTCATGATCTGGATGCTGGTAGGAAACGAGCTCGAGCAGGAAGGGAGCGGCTTGCACATCCTCCTCCGTCCTGTGCCCAGGCAATTCGTGCAGATGATCGACGAAACCGATCTTGCCCTCGACGCCGAATTGGACCAGCGGCGGAAACGCCGAAGGATCGTCGAAGGCGCCCGCGGCAATCGCCATTCCATCCGGCGCTTCGTAGGTGAGCGGCGTGCCGCAATCGCCGCAGAAGCCGCGCTCGACGAAATTGGAAGAGCGAAATCTTTTCCGCTCTCCGCGGGTCCATTCGAAATCGGCGCCGCGCACCGAGACCAGCGGCGCATAATAAGCCCCGAACGCCTTCTGGCACATGCGGCAATGACAGATCGACGAATCCTTGATCTCCCCGCTGACCCGGAACCGGATCGCCCCGCATTGGCAGCCGCCGGTGTAGGTGGTCATCTCTTGACCTCCCACGTCGTCACGCGCTCGCCTGTCACCGGATCCTTGCCGTCTTTCAGCTGGATACCCTTTGCCGTCAATTCGTCGCGGATCTTGTCGGCCTCGGTGAAGTTCTTCGCCTTCAGCATTTCGAGACGCATGGCGACCAGCGCATCGATCGCCGATGCGACGGCTTCGTCGATCTCCATCTTCTTCGGCAGCAGGCCCAGAAGGTCGGCCGTTGCCGCAAAGGTGGCGCCCACGGCGGGATCCGTATGGGCGGCCTGCGCCAGTGCATGCAATGCCTGCACCGCCGCCACCGTGTTGAGATCGTCCGCCAGCGCATTCAGCACGCTTTCATCGGGCGCCGCGTCGCCGGCTTCTGTGGCCGGCCATTTGGCGAGCAGACGTTCGGCCTCTTCCAGTCGCTTGATCGAGAAATCGATCGGCTCGCGGTAATGCGTCATCAGCATGGCAAGGCGCAGCACCTGGCCCGGCCATTGGCGGCCGCCGAAGGTTTCCGTGTGCAACAACTCGTGGATAGTGACGAAATTGCCTTCGGATTTCGACATCTTGCGGCCTTCGACCTGCAGGAAGCCGTTATGCATCCAGACATTCGCCATCACTTGGGTACCATGGGCGCAGCGCGACTGGGCGATCTCGTTTTCATGGTGCGGGAAGATCAGGTCCAGCCCGCCGCCGTGAATGTCGAAGACATCGCCGAGATAACGCTTGCTCATCGCCGAGCATTCGATGTGCCATCCAGGCCGGCCGCGGCCCCACGGGCTCTCCCAGCCGGGCTCGTTGTGGCTCGACAGTTTCCAGAGCACGAAATCGCCCGGGTTCTTCTTATGCGCGTCGACGGCGATGCGCGCGCCTGCCTGCTGCTCGTCGAGTGGGCGCTTCGAAAGTTGACCGTAATCCGCCATGGATTTGGTGTCGAACAGCACTTCGCCCGATGCGACATAGCCATGGCCATTACCGATCAGCTTCTCGATGATCTCGATCATCTCAGCGATGTTGTCGGTGGCGCGCGGCTCGAAATCCGGCTCCAGGCAGACGAGTTCGGCGACATCGGCGTGAAATTGCGTTTCGGTCTTTTCGGTGACCGCGCGGATCGCCTCATTGAGCGGCAGACCCGGGTGGTCCCGAAGTGCGCGCGCATTGATCTTGTCGTCGACGTCGGTGATGTTGCGGGCGTAAATGACGTGGTCTTTGCCGTAGACATGACGCAGCAGCCGGAACAGCACATCGAAGACGATGACCGGCCGGGCATTGCCGATATGAGCGAAGTCATAGACGGTCGGCCCGCAGACATACATGCGGACAGCGTCGGGATCGATCGGCGAAAACACCGATTTTTCCCGTGTCAGCGTGTTGTACAGCTTCAGTTCCGGCGTCGCGTCCATTCCACTCTCCCAAAGGCACGATCAGAAAAATAGTGCGACCGGCGGACCGGGGCGTTTCGCATCTTGACTATTTGGGAGACGAAAACGGCCGGGCCAGCGCTCGCGCTAGCGAATAATCTTCCGGCAGATAATGCAGATAACCGTTTTCATGGCGGGTTTTATGGCCCGGTTCGCGCTTCCGGTCAAGGGGGACGAAGAGCGATCGGCGGCAACAGGATCCATCCATCCGATTCTGCCATTTTCGCGGCGCAAATCTCGCATAGCCAGATGAGAAGCTGTCGAAAATTGGGGGGAAGGGATGCGGAAACTGGCTCGATCGACGATCGGAGCAACTGCAATTCTGGTGGTCGCATTCGCGGCATATCTGGCATACGATTTCGGGATGCTTCGCTTCAACAATCCCTCTCTCGACAGCTATCCGATCCAAGGCATCGATGTCAGCCATCACCAGGGTGATATCGATTGGAAGGCGGTCGCTACGCAGGCGAATGTCCGCTTCGCCTTCATGAAGGCGACCGAAGGCGGAGATCATCGGGATTCAAAATTCGCCGACAACTGGCAGCGCGCCAGGGATGCCGGCGTGGTCAGGGGCGCCTATCATTTCTTCACCTTCTGCCGCCCGGGCAGGGATCAGGCGCAGAATGTCCTGGCGACCGTGCCGAAGGAGCAGGGAACCCTGCCCATCGCCGTCGATCTGGAGTTTGTCGGCAATTGCAACAAAGTCCCGACGCTCGAGGAAATGGCGGTCGAGGTGAACGCCTTCTTCGCCGAACTGAAAGGCACCTTTCCGGAAAAGCCTATCTTTTACGTCACGCAGGAATTCTTCGATCAATATCTGAAAGGCAATGAATCCCGCTTTCCCGATCATTACCTGTGGCTGCGAAGCGTGTTCAGGGAGCCGAGGCAGGATGAATGCAGCCGTTGGTCGATCTGGCAATTTGCCGATAACGGCACGTTGGACGGCATTCAGGGACCGGTGGATCTCAACGTCCTATGCCCGTCTGAAACGGACCTGGCGCATCTGTTCTCGGCCGTTGCTGCGAAGTGAGACGTCTATAGCGCCGCGCGTCTCTTTTATTCCGGCAGCCGGTAATCGACGAGCTTGTTTTCCCGCACCATGAACAGTTTGCCCGTCTCCGTCACTCCGGGACCGAGCAACGGCAGGATGGCCTTCGCCACTTCGGATGGATGCGGCAATGTCTGCGGATCTTCGCCGGGGACCGCCTGCGCCCGCATCGCGGTGCGTGTCGCGCCGGGATCGACGCTGGTGATCCGCAGCGGTGTGCTTTGACTTTCGCCCGCCCATGTGCGCGCCAGCGCCTCGACGGCGGCCTTGGAAGCAGAATAGGCGCCCCAGAAGGGGCGGCATTTGTGGGCAGCGCCTGAAGACAGGATGACCGCTCGGCCGGCATCGGAACGGGCGAGCAGCGGGTCGACCGAGCGGATCAGCCGCCATGTCGCGGTGACGTTGATGCTCATCACCTTCTCGAACACTTTCGCTTCGATATGGCCGATCGGCGAAATGACGCCGAGCACGCCGGCATTGGCGACGAGGATGTCGAGCTTGCCCCAGCGCTCGAAGATCGAGCCGCCAAGCGCATCGATCGCATTCATGTCGGCAAGGTCGAAGGGCACGAGCGTCGCGGTGCCGCCGACGGCCTTGATCGCATCGTCGAGATCCTCGAGCCCGCCGACCGTGCGGGCGCAGGCAATCACATGGGCGCCGGCTTTGGCCAGTTCCAACGCCGTGAAATAGCCGATGCCGCGCGACGCACCGGTGACGAGTGCGATCTTGCCCTCAAGATTGATGTTCATGATGTCGTATTCCCCGACGAAGGGAGAGGGGTGCGGTGAACCCCTCCGAATGGATGATAGGAAAGCCGGCCCCCGTCAGCCGTTGCTTGCCAGCCGTTACTGGTCAGCCGTTGCTGGCAAGCATCGAAAGCTTGTTGCCCATCGACTCGCCGTTCTTGTCGAGTAGGCGGGTCGGGTAGTCACCGGTGAAATAGTGATCGGTGAATTGCGGCCGGGCCGGATTGCGATCCTCGCCGCCGACGGCGCGGTAAAGCCCGTTGATCGACAGGAAAGCCAGCGAATCCGCACCGATATATTTGGCCATGGCTTCGACATCGGCATACTGGTTTGCCAGCAGCTTTTCGGCATCGGGCGTGTCGATGCCGTAGAAATCCGGGAAGAAGATCATCGGGCTTGCGACGCGGACATGGACTTCGCGCGCGCCGGCTTCGCGGATCATCTGGACGATCTTGAGAGAGGTCGTGCCGCGCACGATGGAATCGTCCACCAGCACCACTCGCTTGCCTTCGATCATCGCCCGGTTGGCCGAATGCTTCAGCTTCACTCCGAAGGCGCGGATCTGCTGCGTCGGCTCGATGAAGGTGCGGCCGACATAATGGTTGCGGATGATACCGTATTCGAAGGGAATGCCGCTCTGCTGGGCATAGCCGAGCGCTGCGGGCGTGCCGCCATCCGGCACCGGCACGATCACGTCGGCATCGACGGGCGATTCTTTGGCGAGGTTCATGCCCATGTTCTTGCGCGTCGTATAGACGTTGCGGCCGCCGACGACCGAGTCCGGCCGGGCGAAATAGACATATTCGAACAGGCAGAGGCGCTCCGGCTGCGGCTTGCTGGGCTTGCGCGCATCGATGCTGATCGAGCCGTCGGGCTGGATTTCGCAGATGACGACTTCGCCGTTTTCCACGTCGCGGATGAACTTGGCGCCGATGATGTCGAGTGCGCAGGTTTCGGAGCAGAAGATCGGCTTGCCGTCGAGTTCGCCCAGCACGAGCGGGCGGATGCCTGTGGGGTCACGGGCGGCAATCAGCTTCGTGCGCGTCATGGCGAGCATCGAATAGCCGCCTTCCATTTGGCGGATCGCATCGATGAAGCGGTCGGATGTGGACGCATGGCGCGAGCGGGCAATGAGGTGGAGGACGACTTCCGTGTCAGAGGTCGACTGACAGATGGCGCCGGTGGCGATGATCTGGCGGCGCAGCGTCAACCCGTTGGTGAAATTGCCGTTATGGGCAATGGCGATGCCGCCTTCTTCCAGTTCGGCAAAGAGCGGCTGCACGTTGCGCATTGCCACTTCGCCTGTCGTCGAGTAGCGCGTATGGCCGATCGACATGCTGCCGGGCAGGCGGGCGAGCGTCATCGGATTGGTATAGTGGTCGCCGACGAGGCCCATATGGCGCTCTTGATAAAAGCGCTTGCCGTCGAAGGAGACGATGCCGGCCGCTTCCTGTCCGCGATGCTGAAGCGCATGCAGGCCAAGCGCCGTGAGCGCTGCGGCATCGGGATGTCCCAAAATTCCGAATACCCCGCATTCTTCATGCAGCGTATCTCCGTCGAGCGGATCGTCGGTCGGGATGGCATGGGACTGGTTCATTTCTGCGGGCCTCTGCTCTCACAAGAATGGATCGGCATTTCCAGAAATAAAGGAAGCCCGGCGGAGCTGGAATGCCCGACCGGACCCTCATTCACATTCCGCTCAAATGGCAATTGCCTTAAGGCGGGTCAAGCTCTTGAACACTGTGTCAATTCGCCGGCTGCTGTGCGCCGTCTGCAGGCGCATTCGGTGCGTCTTCCGCCGGAGCCTGGTCGCCCGTCGGCGGCGTGGTACCCTCAGTGCCTTGTGCCTGCGGCTGAAGCTTATCACGGATGCTCGCCGGTATCATCTGGGCAAATTGCTCCGGCAGAGCCGATTTCAGCTTCACGACCATCGAATCCAGGAAGGGTTTCGATTTGGCTTCGTTGACCCAGGCTGGGCGGTGATCGACATCGACCAGCCAGTTCCAGAAGGCGACGGCAACGACAAGCAGCAGCACGCCGCGGGCTGCCCCGAACAGGAAGCCGAGCGTGCGATCAAGCGCGCCGACGCGGCTGTCGATGATGAAATCGGCGATCTTCATCGTGATGAAGGAGATGACGATGAGCGCGATCAGGAAGACGACCGCTGCCGAACCGATGATCGCGATGCGGTCGTCATCGGTGTATTTCTTCGCATAGGGCAGCAGGTAGGGATAGAGGTAATAGGCCGCCGCCGCCGAACCGCCCCAACTCGCGATCGAGAGGATCTCGCGCGAAAAGCCGCGGACCATCGCCAGCACGGCGGAGAAGAGCACGACGCCGATGACAATACCGTCGAAAATCGTAATGGGCATGTAAATTCAACTCCAGGACTGCCGCTTGGCGGCCGTGTCGTGCCTTATCGTGTGCCTCCTATATCATCACCAATCTTGGCAATGAAAGGATCAAACCTCGTCTTCCACACGCAACGCCCCCTTCGACCCGGCGATGCGCGCGACCAGATCCGGCAGACTTTCGACCTCGCTCCAGCGTCCGCCGGAACCCTTCGGCAATTCGGCGGAGGCGGATGGAAGCAATGCTGCGGAAAAACCCAGCTTCTCGGCTTCCTTGAGGCGCTGGGCGGTGTGCGCAACCGGCCGGATGGCGCCCGACAGGCTGACTTCGCCGAAATAGACGCAATCGGCAGGAAGGGCAATACCGGCAAGCGAGGAAACGAGCGCCGAAGCGACGGCCAGATCGGCCGCCGGTTCGGTGATGCGGTAACCGCCGGCAACGTTGAGGTAGACGTCGTGCTGGCCGAGCCGGACGCCGCAATGGGCTTCGAGCACGGCCAGGATCATCGACAGCCGGGCCGAATCCCAGCCGACCACGGCGCGCCGCGGCGTGCCAAGCGAGGTCGGCGCCACCAGCGCCTGCACCTCGACGAGCACCGGACGCGTGCCTTCCATGCCGGCAAAGACGGCAGCACCTGGCGATTTTTCGTTGCGCTCGCCGAGGAAGAGCTCCGACGGGTTGGCGACTTCGCGCAAGCCCTTGTCGGACATTTCGAAGACGCCGATCTCGTCGGTCGGGCCGAAGCGGTTCTTGACCGTGCGCAGGATGCGGTAGTGATGGCCGCGATCGCCTTCGAAATAGAGCACGGCATCGACCATGTGCTCGACGACGCGCGGGCCGGCGATCTGCCCGTCCTTGGTCACATGCCCGACGAGCACCATGGCGGCCCCCGTCTGCTTGGCGAAACGGATCATCGCCTGCACGCCGGTGCGCACCTGCGTCACCGTTCCCGGCGCGGATTCGGCCAGTTCGCTCCACAGCGTCTGGATGGAATCGATGATGACGAGGTCCGGCCGCTTGCCCTCGGCGAGGGTCGCCAGAATATCCTCGACATTGGTTTCGGCGGCCAGCATCACGTCGGTATCGGCCGCCGCGAGGCGTTGCGCCCGCAGCCGGACCTGCGCCACGGCTTCTTCGCCGGAGACGTAGATGATCTTGTGGCCGCGCCGTGCAAGGGCGGCGGCCGCCTGCATCAGTAGCGTCGATTTGCCGATGCCGGGATCGCCGCCGATCAGCACCGCCGAGCCGCGCACGAAGCCGCCGCCAAGCGCCCGATCGAGCTCCGACATGGCGGTGTGGATGCGCGGCGCCTCCTCGATCTCGCCGGATAGCGCCGTCAGGGCCACCGGGCGGCCCTTTTTCGGCGTCTTGCCCGGACCGGAGCCGATCCCGCCCATCGGGTCCTCTTCGACGATGGTGTTCCACTCGCCGCAGTTTTCGCATTTGCCGGCCCAGCGGTTATGAACCGTGCCGCAATTCTGGCAGATGAATTGTGTCCTGGCCTTCGCCATCGATTACTCTTTCAGTCCGGATTCCCGAGGCAAGCAGACGCGCCGCTTCATCGAATCATTGTCGTGCTTGAGATAATGGCTATCGCGACGGATCAAAACTAATGATTTCCCCATCAGCGCGCGCCGTGCCTATCCTTTGTTCTCTGCTTATCCGGAACGGTGGAAGATGTTCGATTATTCGCTCGCGCACTGGCTTGCATTTCTGTCGGCTGCGGTTTTGCTCAACCTCTCGCCCGGCCCCGACATCGCCTTCATCCTCGGTCACACGATGAGAGGCGGAAAACGTGCCGGTTTTTCCGCGTTGTTCGGCGTCTGGTCTGGCGCCTGCCTGCACGTGCTGATGGCGGCACTCGGTCTTTCCGCCGTGCTTGCCGCTTCCGCCGCTGCCTTCTCGACGGTCAAATGGATCGGCGCCGCCTATCTCGTCTGGCTGGGCATCCAGGCGTTGCGCGCCGGCGGCGGCAATGGACTGATAAAGGCTGCCGGTGAAGAAATGCCGGTCGCAAGGATCTACCGGCAGGGAATCCTGGTGTCGCTGCTCAATCCGAAGGTGGCGATCTTCTTCCTGGCCTTCCTGCCGCAATTCGTCGTCGAAGGGGCAGGACCGGCATGGGCCCAACTCCTGCTGCATGGCGGGCTCATCATTGTCGTCGCTGCCTTCATCGAGCCGCCGCTCGTCCTTCTCGGCGGGCGCCTTGCCGATGCGCTCAGGCATAATCAGAAAGTCGGGCTATGGCTCGATCGCAGCCTCGGCGCGCTTTTCGTGGCGCTCGGCGTCCGCCTTGCGCTCAGCAGCCGTTGACGGGCGAACTCTACTCCTCGGCGACATAGCGCCGCTCATGGCGGAGCCCCATGCTGGTCAGGATCTCGTATCCGATCGTGCCTGCTGCCCGCGCCACGTCGTCGACTGGCATATTCTTGCCGAACAGCTCGACATAATCCCCGGCGCGCACGGCATTGTCAGGCAGGTCGGTGATATCGAAGATCGTCAGGTCCATGGTGATCCGGCCGGCAACCGGCACCTTGTGTCCGGCGATAAAGCCTTGCCCGCCTTGCGGCACCGCTTGGCGCAGCGGCACGCCGCCGCTCGACTGGCTGCGCATATAGCCGTCGGCATAACCGGCCGAGGCGATCGCCAGCCGGCTTTTGCGGTTGAGCTGCAGCGCCCGCCCATAGCTGACGGTCTCGCCGGCCTCGACATTTCGCACCTGGATGATGCGCGCTTCCGCGGTTGCCACCGGCCGCATCGGGTTCGTCATGCCGCAGACCGCTTCGCCGCCATAAAGCGCAATGCCGGGGCGGGTCAGGTCGAAGTGATAATCCTCGCCGAGAAAGATGCCGGCCGAGGCCGCAAGACTTGAATCGATGCCTTCATAGGCGGCACTAACCCTGTGGAATGATTCGAGCTGCCGCCGGTTCATCGCATGGCTGGGATCGTCGCCGCAGGCGAGATGGCTCATGACAAGCACCGGCGCGAAACTCGCCGGCCGCGAAACATCGTCGACGAGCGCGATCGCATCGTCGATATGTAGTCCGAGCCGATTGAAACCGGTATCGACATGCAGCGCGCAGGGGTAGTCGCCGTAATCGGCCAGCACCGCCATCCAGAAGGCGAGTTGCTCGTCGGAAGAAATCACCGGCACCAGATCATTGTCGAAGAAGCGCCGCTCGGTGCCCGGCCAGATGCCGGAGAGCACGAAGATGCGCGCCTCCGGCGCATAGAGGCGAAGGGTGACGCCCTCGTCGACGGTCGCGACGAAGAAGTCGCGGGCGCCTGCCATATAGAGCGCTTCGCCGGCATCCTCGATGCCCATGCCATAGGCATCCGCCTTTACGACGGCCGAGGCGCGCGCTGCACCGGAGCGGCGCGCCATATCGCGCCAGTTCTCCGTAAGCGCGGTCAAGTCGACGGTCAGCCGCAGGCCTGCGGAAGCGAAAAGATCGTCGTCGTCGAAGGGAATGGGAAAATCTGTCATGAATCGCCGTGAAGAAATGAAGGGAAAATCACCTCACCCAGTCTAGTGAGCATTGTGGCCAAGGGAAAGCGCGGGCGGTCACATACTATCCTTTGCCGCCTGTACGATCACTTTTGTTCAAGACGCATGGCGGCTTCGGCGCTAATCTACCCGCATGCAGAACGTATCCCAGAAAGAGGCGGCGGAGGCTATGCCGCTCGCCAACGTGGAATCGGCCCGCTTTTGGCGGGACAGCCGCTTCTGCGACATGGAGTGTCTGAGCGCCACCTTCCTCACTCATGAATATGCGCCGCATGCGCACGACACATTCAGCATCGGCGCGATTGAAAGCGGCAGCCAGATCGCCACGCTGAGCGGCAGGCGGGAGGAAACCGGCCCGGGCGACCTTTATCTTATCGATCCGGGCGTCATTCATGACGGTGCTCCCGGCGGCGAGGGCTACCGTTATCGCATGATCTATCCGGACATGAAATTATTCATCGATATTCTGGAGGATGTGACGGGCAAGGCCTTTCACGCGACGCCGTCTTTTTCCGGCGGGCTTCCACGCGATCCGCAACTCGCCAATGCTTTTCACGCCGCCCACCGCACGCTCGAAAGGGGCGCAGGTGCATTGGAGTCCGATGAAAGCATGTTCTCTGTGCTGGCGGCGATCTTTGCGCGCCACGGCAGCACAATCGTCGTGCCTGTCGATACGCAGGAGCGAAGCGCCGTCGCCCGCGCCCGCGAATATCTCATCGAGAATTTCGACAGCGACGTCGGCCTTGAGGAACTGGCCGGGGTGGCGAGGTTGAGCCGCGCGCATCTCATCCGCGCCTTCCGCAAGGAATACCACATCACGCCACATGCCTTCCTGACGGACCGGCGCGTGCAGGTGGCCCGCAGGCTGCTGCGGCAGGGGCGCATGCCCGCCGATATCGCGCTCGAGTGCGGTTTTGCAGATCAGGCGCATTTCTCCCGGCACTTCAAGGCGCGCACGGGCGTAACACCCGGTCAATTCCGTACTGGCTGATCACTTTCGTTCAATACGGCTGTGTCGGGCTGGGCTACTGCTCCGCGATCTCAATCAGGAGGTTGCCATGTTGCAGCAAAGCCGGCCATCCAGCGAATTTCTTACCGGCGAATTTCTTGCAGGAATGCGCGCCATTTTTCCGCTTGTCGTCACCGTTGCTCCGATCGGTCTGGTTTTCGGCGCGATTTCGGCCACCAAGGGTCTTTCGGTGTTGGAAACGACGCTGATGAGTGCGCTGGTCTTCGCCGGCGGCTCGCAGTTCGTGGCAATGGATATATGGGCGCATCCGGCAAGCTGGGTCGGCGTCGGCTTCGCAACACTGCTGGTCAATATCCGCCATGTTCTCATGAGCGCGTCGCTCGGTATGAAGATGCAGTCCTTCTCCACCATCAAGCGCTATGCCGCCATGCTGTTTCTCGCTGACGAACTCTGGGCCATGGCGGAGTTCCGCGCCGGCAGCACACGGCTGACACCCGTCTGGTATGCCGGTATCGTAACGCCCTTCTATGCCGCCTGGGTCGGCTCTTCGCTGGCAGGCGCGTTGCTCGGCGCCTTTCTGGGCGATCCGGCGGTCATCGGTCTCGATTTCGCCTTTCCGGCCGTGTTTGTCGTGCTGGTCATGGGCTTCTGGAAGGGACCGGAAACAGGCGCAATTCTGGCCGCGAGCGGAATTGCCGCCGTTGCCGTCCATCATTTCGTGCCGGGCGTCTGGTATATCGCAGCCGGCGCTTTGGCCGGACTGGTGATGGCTTTCTGGAAGGGTGGGGTCCAGGAGCAGGCCGCATGACGCTTGATATCAATACCCTGCTTGCCATCCTCGTGATGGCATTTGCGACGATTTTCACGCGCATCAGCGGTCTCGTCCTCATCCGTCATGTGCACCTGGACGAGCGCTGGAAAACCGCGATTGAGGCGATCCCGCCGGCGGTCCTGATGGCGGTGATCGCTCCGACCGCCTTTGCGACCGGTTGGGCGGAGACACTGGCATGTGCCGCAACGGCGCTGGCCGCCCGCCGCCTGCCGATGCTTGCCAGCGTCGTCGGCGGCGTTGTGACGGTGGCCTTGTTGCGGGCCACAGGTTTCTAGGGGAAATTGACCCGGAAAACCGCGTCAATGTTCCTCGTACTGTGTGAAGGAGGGATCGGCGAGATCGGCGAAGCGGGTGAATTCCGACTGGAAGGCGAGCTTCACCGTGCCTGTCGGCCCGTGGCGCTGCTTGGCGATGATGACGTCGGCCGTACCTTTTACCTTGTCGAACAGCGCTTCCCATTCCGGATATTTCGGATCGTGGATGTCGCGCGGCTCCGAATTTTTGACGTAGTATTCCTCGCGGAACACGAACAACACGACGTCGGCGTCCTGCTCGATCGAGCCGGATTCGCGAAGGTCGGAAAGCTGCGGGCGCTTGTCGTCCCGGCTTTCGACCTGACGCGAGAGCTGCGACAGCGCGATGATCGGAACGTTGAGCTCCTTGCCGAGCGCCTTCAGGCCGGTGGTGATCTGGGTGATTTCCTGGACGCGGTTGTCGCTGGATTTGCCCGAGCCGGTCATCAGCTGGATGTAGTCGACCACAAGCACGTCGAGGCCGCGCTGGCGCTTGAGGCGGCGGGCGCGCGCCGAAAGCTGGGCGATCGAAATACCGCCGGTCTGGTCGATATAGAGCGGCACTTTCTGCATCATCATCGAGCAGGCGACGAGCTTTTCAAAATCGGCATCATTGATGTCGCCGCGGCGGATCTTCGAGGAGGAGACTTCCGTCTGCTCGGAGATGATACGGGTGGCGAGCTGTTCGGACGACATTTCGAGCGAATAGAAGCCGACGACGCCGCCGTTCTTCGCCTTCATGCTGCCGTCCGACTGGACTTCGCCTTCGTAGGCGGCGGCGATGTTATAGGCGATATTGGTGGCAAGCGAGGTCTTGCCCATGCCGGGACGTCCGGCCAGCACGATCAAGTCCGAACGCTGCAGGCCACCCATCTTGGAATCCAGCGAATGGATGCCGGTGGAAATGCCGGAAAGCCCGCCATCGCGTTCCTTGGCGACGGCCGCCATGTCGATCGCCAGCGCAACGGCATCGTTGAAGGCCTGGAATCCGCCGTCGTAGCGGCCGTTTTCCGCCAGTTCGAAGAGGCGGCGTTCGGTATCTTCGATCTGCGACTGCGGCGGCATGTCGAGCGGCGCGTCATAGGCGATGTTGACGACGTCCTCGCCGATGGTGATCAGCGCCCGGCGCAGCGCCAGGTCGTAGATCGCCCGGCCGTAATCCTCGGCATTGATGACGGTGACGGCGTTGCTGACGAGGCTCGCCAGATATTGCGAAACCGTCATGTCGCCGACCTTCTCGTCGGCCTTCAGAAAGGTCTTGATCGTCACCGGATTGGCGATCTTGCCCATGCGGATGATATCGCCGGCAACCTCGAAGATCTTCCGATGCAGCGGTTCATAGAGATGGATAGGCTTCAGGAAGTCCGACACCCGGTAATAGGCGTCGTTGTTCATCAGGATCGCGCCCAGAAGCGCCTGCTCGGCTTCGATATTGTTGGGTGCTTCGCGATAATGCTGCTCCGACGGAGCAACGGCTGCAATCTTTCGAGCGGCGTCGTTCATCATCATCCGTTCTGTCTTTTTCCAGCTCCGGATTTGCAATTCCGGACGCGAAAATCAAGAGGCTGCGAAAGGAGCGGGGGCTCTCTTCGCCTAAATCCTGAACGCTGTGCACGTTGTTCGACTTCTCCACAGTCTTGGGCGACACAAAGGAGAAATACTGGCAGTGTCACCCGCACGACACGGTCTGGCGCCGACTCAGCCCATCCGTTTCGGAGAAGGGTATTTTAGCGTGGCGCGATAAGGCGCGCAGCAAAAACATCCGGGAAATCCCCTTAAAAAAGCGACCCCGATCGGCTGCGCCTGTCGAAGGGGTGGAAAACGGTCTGTCGAAGGTGTGTAAACGAAAAAGCCCGGCGCGATGGCCGGGCTTTCCCTCTCGTGGATCGCTCCGACGAAAATTATGCTTCGTCTTCGTCGACGCCGTCGGCTTCCGGATCGAAGAAGTCTTCCGGACGCAGTGCGTCTTCGTCGACACCGTAGATCGCGTCGACCGAGGTGAGTTCTTCGCCCTTGGCCTGGCGCTCTGCCTCTTCGGCAGAACGGGCAACGTTGAGCTCGACGTGGATTTCGACTTCGGCATGCAGCTGCAGCTCGACCTTGTGCAGGCCGATCGACTTGATCGGCGTGTTGAGGTGAACCTGGTTGCGGCCGATGTTGAAGCCTTCGGCGGCGAGGATCTCGACGACGTCACGGGCGGCGACCGAACCGTAGAGCTGGCCGGTTTCGCCGGCGGAACGCACGACGATGAAGGACTTGCCGTCGAGAACGTCGGCGACCTTCTGGGCTTCCGACTTGCGCTCGAGGTTGCGGGCTTCGAGCGTCGCACGCTCGGCTTCGAAGCGGGTCTTGTTGGCGGCGTTGGCGCGCAGCGCCTTGCCGAGCGGCAGCAGGTAGTTGCGGGCAAAGCCGTCGCGAACCTTGACGGTTTCGCCCATCTGGCCGAGCTTGGAGATGCGTTCGAGAAGAATGACTTCCATTTTCTTTTTCCTTTCTAGTGTCTCAGATTTTCGTATCGGGTTGTTTGGGGGCATCAGCATCTTTCGTCGGGGTCAGCGCGATCGCCTTGCGCGTATCGCTGAGACCAAGGACGAGGATGAGGAGAGCTGGCAGCAGCATGAGCATCGAAGCCAGGTAGCTAAGGATGAGGGCCGGCATGCGCCAGTCCTTGCCGCGCGTGCGGAAATGCAGCGAGGCGAAACCGGAGAGCATGAAACCGGCGCCGAAGGTGCCGATCACGGTCGCGCCGACCAGCGCCGGAACGCCGCCGAAGAAGCAGGCGGCAAGCCCGGCCAGGAAGATGAAGATCGAGTTGCGGTTCATGCGCAGCGACGAGGGAATGTCCTCGCGCGGGCGAAGGCCGCGGCCGGAGGCTGAGACGATGCGCACCGCAAAATAATAGGCGGCAAACAGCATGGAGACCCACATGCCGCCCTGCAAAGCCGGCAGCATCAGCAGGATCAGCGATTTGGTCTGCGCGGTCGCCGCCGGATCGGGCATGAATTCCGGCTGCTGCTGCTTGAGCGAGGTGATCAGCAGGTCGACGATCGGATCGGTGATCTCAGGCCCGTAGCCGATGATCACGCCGATGACGATGACGGCGAGCGTCACCAGGCCGCAGAGATGCAGCAGGATATCGGAGAGCGGATACCAGGCAAGCAGGTGGTCGGGGCCACCGAGTTCGGAGGCGGGACGCGCGAGATTGGCGAGATGGCTCAGCCAGCCGGCCGGCAGAAGCGTCACCAGCGTCATGATCAGCGCGAAGGAAGGCGAGATCAAGATCGCGCCGAGTGCGGCAGCGGTGGTGACGGCCGAGATCGCCGCGGCATTGCCCCATCCGAGCCCGACGATCAGAATCGGCAGCGCTGAAGCCGTGTAGAGAAGCGCGCTGAAAAACGACGGCTGCATGCTCGCGCCCAGCACCAGCAGGGCGGCGGTCAATCCGGCGAGTGCGCCGATCAGCAGCGTTCTAATGTTTAGTCGTTTCAAGGTCGCTGTCCTGCTTCATCAAGCAGTTAGAGGATGTTGCTGAATCGAATTCAGAAACATCTCAACATGGGTTTTAAGAGTTCCGATCCGCGCCCATCGCAGAAGGGAGAAGGGAAGGCACGAATGCCTTCCCTCAGGAGTTGGTCACGTCAGCCGATCAGGCGACGACGTAGGGCAGCAGGCCGAGGAAACGGGCGCGCTTGATCGCCTGGGCGAGTTCGCGCTGCTTCTTCTGGGAAACGGCCGTGATGCGGGACGGAACGATCTTGCCGCGCTCGGAAATGTAGCGCTGCAGCAGACGTACGTCCTTGTAGTCGATCCGCGGCGCGTTGGCGCCGGAGAACGGGCAGGTCTTGCGGCGGCGATGGAACGGGCGGCGGACCGGAGCGGAGGAAGTTTCAGACATATCTCGGATCTCCCTTATACACGGTCTTCGCGCGGACGGCGCGGACGGTCGTCACGGTCGCCGAAGCCACCTTCACGCGGCGGACGCGGGCCACGGTCGCGATCGCCGAAGCCGCCTTCACGCGGGCCACGGCCGCCTTCACGCGGACGGTCGTCACGGTCGCGCTTCTGCATCATGGCAGACGGACCTTCTTCATGCTTCTCGACGGCGATCGTCATGTAGCGAAGAACGTCTTCGCTGATGCGCATCTGACGTTCCATTTCCTGGACGGCAGCAGCCGGTGCATCGATGTCCATCAGGGCGTAGTGCGCCTTGCGGTTCTTCTTGATGCGGTAGGTGAGGGACTTGAGGCCCCAATTCTCGATACGCCCGACTTTACCGCCGTTTGCTTCGATCACGCCCTTGTACTGTTCTACGAGGGCATCGACCTGCTGAGCGGAAATATCCTGCCGGGCAAGGAATACATGTTCATAAAGAGCCATGACAGCTTTGCCTTTCTTGCGTTTGGTTCAACCCGATATTCGGCGGCTAAGCCTCAACGACTGCTCCTGATTGGGCGGGCCCAGGCAAGAAAGCGTTTTCCGAGACGGTCGAGAGCGGAGACACGGGAGGCTGGAACGCTTCCGTTCCGAACGATTTCCAAAAGGAAACCGGCCCTCCGTTCAGCCACCAGCCAGAAGACCGGGTTAACGAACAGGGCGGCTTATACGGATTTTTTGGGCAAAGGCAAGTGCAATCGGACCCGACGCAAACCGATGGTCGGCGTCGGGGGGCCTTACGGCAAGCTGATCAAAGCGTCAGCGGATACTGGCGGTGCACCTTGGCGATCTCCGCCAGGACTTCGTGAGAGAGCGTCAGCTCGGCTGCGCCGATATCGATCTTCAACTGCTCCATCGAGGTTGCGCCGATGATCACCGAGGCCATGAAGGGCCTCGATCGGCAAAAGGCGAGGGCCATTGCCGCCGGGTCGAGGCCGTAGCTTGCGGCGATCTGCAGATAGGCTTTGGTCGCCGGTTCCTGCAACGGCTGCAGGCGGCCGCCGATATCGGGGTTGATCGAACCGCGCGAACCTTTCGGCCTGCCGCCATCTACATATTTGCCGGACAGGATGCCGCCGGCAAGCGGCGAATAGGCGAGCAGCCCGACATCCTCGTGATGCGAGAGTTCGGCGAGGTCGAGATCGAAATGACGGTAGAGCAGGTTATATTCGTTCTGGACGCTGGCAACGCGCGGCAGGCTCTTCTGTTCGGAAAGCGTCAGATATTTCTGTATGCCCCAGGTGGTTTCGTTGGAAAGGCCGATCGCGCGGATCTTGCCTTCCTGCACCAGCGCGCCGAGCGTTTCCAGGATGTCGAGCATGTTGGCGACGGCCTTGTCGCGATCCTGGTTGAAGGGATTGTAGCTCCAGTTCTGGCGGAAATGGAAATGGCCGCGGTTCGGCCAGTGGACCTGGTAGAGATCGACGTAATCGGTCTTCAGCCGCGCCAGGCTGGCCTCGAGCGCCAGGCGGATATTCTTTGCATCGGCGCCTTCGCCGCCGCGAATATAGTCGCGGCCGCGGCCTGCAACCTTGGTGGCGAGCACGATATCCCCGCGCTTGCCGGTCTTCTCGAACCAGCTGCCGATATAGTCTTCGGTCCAGCCCTGCGTTTCGGCCGAAACCGGCGTGGTCGGATAAAGCTCGGCCGTGTCGAAGAAATTGACGCCTTTTTCGACGGCATAGTCCATCTGCGCATGCGCGTCGGCTTCGCTGTTCTGCGAACCCCAGGTCATCGTGCCAAGGCAGATCTCTGAAACGGAAATCTCGGTGCGGCCTAGTGAATTGTACTTCATGGAAAAACCTTGGAAGAGAGGTGAAAGCCTTGGGAGGGTCCGCGCAAATCTAGGCTGGATTTGGCGGAGCGCAAGAGCAAAAACCGGGCTTTTGCGCGCGTGCGAAAGGCTTTGCGGAGAAGGGGCCGCCACTTGACTCTGCCGGAAAGAATGTCAATTGGAGGCAAAACAGCCTCAAGGGGCGCAATCAGGGACATGAAAATGACCATCGCTTTCACTTTTCCCGGCCAGGGCAGTCAGGCCGTCGGCATGGGCAAGGATCTCGCCGAGAATTTTGCCGAAGCCCGCGCCGTCTTCGACGAGGTCGACGAGGCACTCGGTGAAAAGCTTTCGGACGTCATGTTCAATGGTCCCGAGGATACGTTGACCTTGACGGCGAACGCCCAGCCGGCGCTGATGGCCGTCTCGATCGCCGTCGTCCGCGTTCTCGAAGCCAAGGGGCTGGATCTGAAGTCCAAGGTCGCCTATGTCGCCGGCCACTCGCTCGGCGAATATTCGGCACTTTGCGCCGCCGGCACCTTCTCGCTCGCCGATACTGCGCGGCTTTTGCGCATCCGCGGCAATGCCATGCAGGCGGCCGTCCCCGTCGGCGTCGGCGCCATGGCCGCGATCATCGGCCTCGAACACGCCGACGTCGTTGCCGTCTGCGAGGCAGCGGCTGCCGTCGGCGCCTGTCAGATCGCCAACGACAATGGCGGCGGCCAGATCGTCATCTCGGGTGAGAAGGCAGCCGTCGAAAAGGCCGCCGGCCTTGCGACCGACAAGGGCGCCAAGCGCGCCATCCTGCTGCCGGTCTCCGCTCCCTTCCATTCGACGCTGATGGCGCCGGCCGCCGACGCCATGCGCGAAGCACTGGCAACGGTTTCGAAATCCGATCCGGTCGTGCCCCTCATTGCCAATGTGCGTGCCGCCCCCGTGACCGGCGCCGACGAGATCGCCGGCCTCCTGGTCGAGCAGGTCACCGGCCAGGTCCGCTGGCGCGAGACGGTGGAATGGTTCGCCGGAAATGGCGTCACGACGCTTTATGAACTCGGTTCCGGCAAGGTGCTGACCGGCCTTGCCCGTCGCATCGACAAGACGATCAACGGCATCTCCGTCAACGGTCCGGCGGATATCGACGCGGCCGTCGCCGCCCTCATGGCCTGATTGGTATCTCCAGATATAAGGAACGTTTCCATGTTCGATCTTTCCGGCCGCAAGGCTCTCGTCACCGGCGCATCGGGCGGTATCGGCGAGGAAATCGCCCGCCTTCTTCATAAGCAGGGCGCTATCGTCGGCCTCCACGGCACCCGCGTCGAGAAGCTGGAAGCGCTGGCCGCCGAACTCGGCGAGCGCGTCAAGATCTTCCCGGCCAACCTCTCCGACCGCGATGAGGTCAAGGCGCTCGGGCAGAAGGCCGAGGCCGACCTCGAAGGCGTCGACATTCTCGTCAACAATGCCGGCATCACCCGCGACGGCTTGTTCGTGCGCATGAGCGACGAGGACTGGGACAGCGTGCTCGAAGTCAACCTGACGTCGACCTTCCGCCTGACGCGCGAATTGACGCATCCGATGATGCGTCGCCGCTATGGCCGCATCATCAACATCACATCGGTCGTCGGCGTCACCGGCAATCCGGGCCAGGCCAATTACTGCGCCTCCAAGGCTGGCATGATCGGCTTCACCAAGTCGCTGGCGCAGGAAATTGCCACCCGCAACGTGACGGTCAACTGCGTGGCGCCCGGTTTTATCGAGAGCGCCATGACCGGCAAGCTGAACGACAAGCAGAAGGAAGCGATCATGGGAGCGATCCCGATGAAACGCATGGGTACGGGCGGCGAGGTCGCTTCGGCGGTCGCTTATCTTGCCTCCTCCGAGGCTGCTTACATGACGGGCCAGACGCTGCACGTAAACGGCGGCATGGCGATGATCTGAAACGACAAACTGTTGGCATGGGTATAATTCCGCCAATAGCATGTTGAGCAATCACGAACCGTTGATTTTCTGGCTTTGCGGCAGACATAAAGCATGTTAAGCGGGCCATGACTGTGAACAGTCGTCCCGAGAAAGCAGACGGACCGGCGGGCTTTTTGCAAGCCTGGGACATCTCTGAAGCCGGGTAAACGAGTTTGCCGAGGATGTCTGAAAACATCGCAGGCTGAAACAGGGTAAGGGTGCCGCAATGGCATTCCGATCAGGACATAAGGTCGAGGAAACCGACATGAGCGATATCGCAGAACGCGTAAAGAAAATTGTTATTGATCATCTTGGCGTCGATGCCGACAAGGTCGTCGAGAGCGCCAGCTTTATCGACGATCTGGGCGCTGACTCGCTCGACACGGTCGAACTTGTCATGGCTTTCGAAGAAGAATTCGGCGTTGAAATTCCTGACGACGCTGCCGACTCGATCCTGACGGTCGGCGATGCCGTGAAGTTTATTGAGAAGGCCCAGGCCTGATCCTGTGCATTTGAGAAAGGGCGGGCCTGGAGTCCGCCCTTTTCTTTTCGGCATATTTCTCCATAGAACATAAGAGACGGGGGGAAGCACGCGATGAGACGTGTCGTCATCACCGGTACCGGCATGGTATCACCCTTGGGATGCGGAACAGAGGTGACGTGGTCCCGGCTGCTTGCCGGCCAGAACGGCGCCCGCCTCGTCACCGAATTCGAAGTCGACGACCTTCCCGCCAAGATCGCCTGCCGTATCCCTGTCGGTGACGGCACCGACGGCACCTTCAATGTCGATCAGTGGATGGAGCCGAAGGAACAGCGCAAGGTCGATCCCTTCATCATCTTCGGCATGGCCGCCGCCGACATGGCGCTTGCCGATGCCGGCTGGCACCCCGAGACCGATGAGGACCAGATCGCCACCGGCGTGCTGATCGGCTCCGGCATCGGCGGCATCGAAGGCATCGTCGAGGCGGGTTACACCCTGCGCGACAAGGGCCCGCGCCGCATTTCTCCCTTCTTCATTCCCGGCCGCCTGATCAACCTTGTCTCCGGCCAGGTCTCGATCCGCCACAAGCTGCGCGGCCCCAATCATTCGGTCGTCACCGCCTGCTCGACGGGCGCGCATGCGATCGGCGATGCCGCGCGGCTGATCGCGCTGGGTGACGCCGACGTCATGGTCGCCGGCGGCACGGAATCCCCGGTCAGCCGCATTTCGCTCGCCGGCTTTGCCGCCTGCAAGGCGCTGTCGACCCAACACAATGACGACCCGCAAAAGGCTTCGCGCCCCTATGACCGCGACCGCGACGGCTTTGTCATGGGCGAGGGCGCCGGCATCGTCGTGCTCGAGGAACTGGAACACGCCAAGGCGCGCGGTGCCAGGATCTACGCCGAAGTCGTCGGCTACGGCCTGTCGGGCGATGCCTATCACATCACCGCGCCGTCCGAGGACGGCGAGGGCGCCGGCCGTTGCATGGCGATGGCGCTGAAGAGGGCCGGGCTGACGCCGGCCGATATCGATTACATCAACGCCCACGGTACTTCCACCATGGCCGATACGATCGAACTCGGCGCCGTCGAACGGCTGGTCGGCAATGCGGCGTCGAAGATCTCGATGTCCTCGACGAAGTCGGCGACAGGGCACCTTCTCGGTGCTGCCGGCGCTATCGAGGCGATCTTCACCACGCTCGCCATCCGCGACAATATCGCGCCGCCGACGCTCAATCTCGACAATCCCGAACGTGAGACGGCGATCGATCTTGTGCCCCACAAGGCGCGCGAGCGAGAAATCAATGTGGCGCTGTCCAATTCGTTCGGATTCGGCGGCACGAACGCGTCGCTCGTGCTGCGCCGCTACGCACAATAATGGCCTCTACGCGGCGTAACGGGGGTCCCTTGCGCCGCAGGCCGGCCGTTCCCTACGTTGCGTAGCGGGACGTGCGGGAGCATAACGACCGGCAGCGGCGCCGTTGAACGGCGGCAGAACCTGCTTTTGCCGCATTGCTTCGCGAAATAGCGAAGTGAGGGTCAAGTTTTAGAGGATTGCCGGTGAGCGATACGACGAACCAGAGCAACGATACCCCGCAGGGCGAGAACGACCGGCAGGCACAGAAGGGACCGATCATCCCGAAGTCGCCGAGCGAAGCCCTGCGTCCGGAGCGCGTCCCGGAGCCGCCGAAGCGCTCCAAGAAAGCCCGCGGACAGGTGGTTCTTTTCCTCAACTTCATCATGACCATGGCGGTTCTGGTCTGCGTCGTCGCCGTCATCGGCTTCTACTACGCCACATCGACCTATCGAAACCCCGGTCCGCTGCAGACCAACACCAATTTCATCGTCCGCAACGGCGCTGGTCTGGCCGAAATCGCCTCGAACCTCGAGCGCAATGCGATCATCAGCGATGCCCGCATCTTCCGCTATCTCACGGCAACGCATCTTTCTGCCGGTGAGAGCCTGAAAGCGGGTGAATACGAGATCAAGGCGAGGGCTTCCATGAGCGATATCATGGAGCTTCTGAAATCGGGCAAGTCCATTCTCTATTCCGTTTCCTTCCCGGAGGGCCTGACGGTCCGCCAGATGTTTGACCGCATGCTGCAGGATACTGTGCTGGAAGGCGACTTGCCGGCCGCGCTGCCGACCGAGGGCAGCCTGCGTCCGGATACCTACAAATTCTCGCGCGGCACCAAACGCTCGGAAATCATCGACCAGATGGCGGCTGCGCAGCAGAAGCTCGTCGATCAGATCTGGGACAAGCGCGACTCCTCGCTGCCGCTGCGATCCAAGGAGGAGTTCGTGACGCTCGCCTCGATCGTCGAAAAGGAAACCGGCGTTCCCGACGAGCGTGCGCATGTCGCCTCCGTTTTCCTGAACCGGCTCGGCAAGGGCATGCGCCTGCAATCCGATCCGACGATCATCTACGGTCTCTTCGGCGGCGAGGGTAAACCGGCCGACCGGCCGATCTACCAGTCGGACCTGAAGCGGGACACGCCATACAATACCTATGTCATCAAGGGGCTGCCGCCGACGCCGATCGCCAATCCCGGCAAGGATGCGCTCGAAGCCGTCGCCAATCCCTGGAAGACGCAGGATCTCTATTTCGTTGCCGACGGCACCGGCGGCCATGTCTTTGCCGCCACGCTCGAGGAGCACAACGCCAACGTCAAGCGCTGGCGCAAGCTCGAAGCCGACAAGGGTTCGGATCCGAACATCGCAGTTGACGGCCAGCCGGAAGAGCAGCCGGCCGATAGTGGCGCGACCGTCGTGCCGCCGAAGAAAAAGAAGATCAACTGATACCTTCGGGAGGTTCGCATGGCTTTGCAGTCCATGACCGGTTTTGCGCGGCGCGAGGGAACGAGCGGCCGCTGGCGCTGGGCATGGGAACTGCGCTCGGTCAACGGCAAGGGCCTTGATCTGCGCCTGCGCCTGCCGCCCGGTCTCGAACGCATGGAGGCGGAGGTCCGCCGCCTCGCCGGCGAAAGCTTCAGCCGCGGCAACCTGCAGGCATCCCTATCCGTCACCGCCGACGAGAACCGCTTCGAGGCGGTGCTTAACAGGGAGGCGCTCGCCGCCGTGCTGGCCATGCGCGAGCAATTGGACGGGGTGATCGATCCGTCGCCGCTGAAGCTCGATACGCTGCTTCTGGTGCGCGGCATCGTGGAATTCCGCGAAGGCGAGGATGGCGAGGAGGCGCTTGCCGCCCGTGACGCCGATATCGCTGCCGGCCTGTTGGCCGCGCTTGCCGATCTTAGGGCGATGCGCGAACAGGAAGGGGCGGCGCTGACCCGCATTCTTCTCGACCATGTCGCGACGATCGAAGGCCTGGCATGGACGATCGAGGCCGATCCGTCGCGCTCGCCGCAGGAGATCGCTGCGCGGCTTGCCGGACAGGTCGCCTTGCTGATGGATGGCATGGCCGCGCTCGACCGCGACAGGCTGCATGCCGAAGCCGCGCTGCTGGCGACCAAGGCGGATCTGCGCGAGGAAATCGATCGTCTGAAGGCCCATATCGCCGCCGCGCGCGATCTTCTGGTGAAAGGTGGCCCTGCCGGGCGCCGGTTGGACTTCCTTGCACAGGAATTTAACCGCGAATCGAATACCATCTGTTCGAAGTCGAATGCCTCGGCAGTGACCGCTGCCGGCATCGAGCTGAAAGTCGTGATCGACCAGTTCCGCGAGCAGGTCCAGAATTTGGAGTAAGACATGAAACCGGCGAAAACTTCGCCCGTGCAGATCGCCCGCCGCGGTCTGATGCTTGTCATTTCGTCGCCATCGGGCGCCGGCAAGTCCACCATCGCGCGCACGCTGCTGGGGATCGACAAGAATATCGGCCTTTCCGTCAGCGTTACCACGCGCCCGCGCCGCCCGAGCGAGGTTGAGGGCGTGCATTACCACTTCAAGAGTGTGCGTGAGTTCGAGCGGCTGCGTGACAGCGATGCGCTGCTCGAATGGGCCGAGGTGCACGGCAATTTCTATGGCACGCCGCGCGAGCCGGTGGAGCAGGCCATGGCCGAAGGCCGCGACATGCTCTTCGATATCGACTGGCAGGGCGCCCAGCAATTGCAGGAGAAGATGTCGGCCGACGTCGTCTCGATCTTTGTGCTGCCGCCGACCATGACCGAGCTGCAGTCGCGGCTGCATCGCCGCGCCGAGGATTCCGAAGAGGTCATCCAGACGCGCCTCGCCAACAGCCGCGCCGAGATCGCCCACTGGCGCGAATATGACTATGTCATCGTAAACGACGACCTCGACACCGCCTTCGACGCGGTTCAGTCGATCGTCAAGGCCGAACGCCTGCGCCGCGACCGCCGCCATGGCATGTTCGACTTCGTCCGCGGACTGCTGGAAGAAACGCCGTCGCTTTAGAGCAATTCCAGCAAAATTGCACGGCGGTTTTGCGTCCGGAATTGCGTGAAAACAAAGAGATAGAGCATTTCCGTGATTCGAAGAAAAACGGAAATGCTCTAGAACGGCTGGCTTTTCGCCGAGCTTTAGAGGCTGTTCGCCAACAGGCAGAACTCTTCGACGGAAAGGGTCTCGGCTCGCCGCGCCGGATCGATCCCGGCCTTGATGAGCAGGCGCTCACCGCCGAGCGGTTTCAGGCTTTGGCGCAGCATCTTGCGGCGCTGCCCGAAGGCGGCCTGCGTCACTTTTTCCAGATTGGCGACAGCGCAGGGGATAGGGTTTTCGCGGGGTGTGAGATGCACGACCGTCGACGTCACCTTCGGCGGCGGTGTGAAGGCTTGCGGCGGCACGTCGAAAGCCATGCGGGCCTCTGTCCGCCAGCCGCAGAGCACGCCGAGACGGCCGTAGTGATCATCGTCTTCGCCAGCGACGATACGCTCGCCGACTTCCTTCTGAAACATCAGCGTCAGCGACTGCCAGAACGGCGGCCAGGCTTTCGGCAGCAGCCAATTGACCAAAAGCTGTGTGCCGACGTTGTAGGGCAGGTTGGCGATGATCTTGATCGGGCCTTCCGGCGCCAATGTCTCGAAATCCGTCTTCAGCGCATCGCCCTCGATCACCTCGAGCCGGCCGGGATAATGATCGGCGATCTCGGCGAGCGCCGGCAGGCAGCGTGTGTCCCGCTCGATGGCGATAACCTTCCTGGCGCCGAGCGCCAGGATCGCGCGCGTCAACCCGCCGGGGCCGGGGCCGACCTCGATGACGGTTGCCTCGTCGAGCGTCCCCGCCGTGCGGGCGATCTTCTGGGTGAGGTTGAGATCGAGCAGGAAGTTCTGCCCGAGCGCCTTGCGCGCATCGAGGCCGTGGCGTTGGATGACGTCACGAAGCGGTGGCAGACCGTCGAGTGCAGCCATCAGCGGCGGCTTTCGGCGCTGCGGCCAAGCTGGGCGGCGAGCTTCAGCGCGGCAATGAGGCTCTGCTCGCGCGCCAGTCCCTTGCCGGCGATGCCGAAAGCGGTGCCGTGATCCGGCGAGGTGCGCACGAAGGGAAGCCCGAGCGTCACGTTGACGCTGTCGTCGAAACCGAGTGCCTTGGCCGGGATCAGCGCCTGATCGTGATACATGCAGACGGCGACGTCGTAACGCGCCCGCGCCTCGTCATGGAACATCGTATCGGCGGGCAGGGGGCCGATCGCATCGATGCCCTCGTCGCGCAGGCGCTCGATCGCCGGACGGATAATGTCCTCGTCCTCCCGGCCCATCGTCCCGCCTTCGCCCGCATGCGGGTTGAGGCCGGCAACGGCGAGCCGCGGCGCCTCGATGCCGAAGCGGTGCCTGAGGTCTTCATGGGCAACGCGGCAGGTTTCCACGATCAGTTCGCCGGTCAGCGCCTGCGGCACGTCCCGGACCGGAATGTGGATGGTGACGGGAATGGCCCGGAGTTTCGGACCGGACAGCATCATGACAGGCGTCACCGGCAGGCCCGTCGCCCTGGCGGCGAGATCGGCGAGAAATTCGGTATGGCCGGGAAACCGGAAACCCGCCTCGTAGAGCACGGCCTTAGCGATCGGGTTGGTCACGACCGCGAGCGCCTCGCCGCTGATGACGAGCGACACGGCTTTCTCGATCGATGCGATCGTGCCCTTCGCCGTAGCCGCATGCGGCTCGCCGGCCACCACTTCGATGCCGGCCGGGACGGTCATGACCGGCAGCGCGTCGGCAAATAGGCCGGCAGCCTCGCTGGCCGTGTGCGTCTCGCGGATCGAAACCGCCAGATTGAGCTGGCGGGCTCTCAGCGCCAGGACATCAGGATCGCCGATCAGGAAGAAAGGCGGCAGCCCGAGTTCGCGCCGCCGCAGCCACGCCATCAGCGTAATATCCGGCCCGATGCCGGCGGGGTCGCCCTGGCTCAGCGCAAGCGGTCGCGAAAACGGTGTCGCCATCGTCGGTCAGCGGTAGGCGATCTGCGCCTTTTTGCGCAGTTCATCCAGGTATTTCTTGCTGTTTTCATTTTCCGGGCCGGCATCTTTTTTACCGGCCTTGGACTTGTCGAGATCCTCCTGGCGGAAGACCATTTCGGCGGCCTGGTCGTCGGAGACCTGGCGCTGGCTGCAGATCGCCAGATATTCGACGCCCTTGTCGGTGACGCGGGTGCCCGTCGTATTGCCCTTGGCCTGCTCGACCAGCGGTTTCCAATCCGGCGGGATCTCGGGGGCGAGCATGCGGCCGAGATCGCGCACAGACACGTCGCGCATCGTCGCGGCAAAGACCTTTGCCTGATCACAGCCCGGAAATTTCGAGCGCGACGCCTCGGCCTCGCCCTTACGCTTGCCGGTGATGGCGCCGCGCTTGGCTTCAGGAATGACGAAGATGATCTGCTGCAGCATATATTCCGTCGTCACCGGCTTCTGTTTGTTGTTCTGCATCATGCGCGAGACGAGATCATAGTTCGACAGCCGCGAGGTCGAGCCGTAGCGCGCGTTGACGACGCGCGGCCAGCTCATCTGTACGGCGATGAAAGCCTTGAAATGATCGACGCCGACGCCGGCGCGATCGAGGATCTGCGACATTTGCTCGACGGAAAGCTTGTTGCCGCTCGAAAAGCGCGCGAAAGACGCATCGACGTCCTGCTGCGAAACCGACATATGGACGCGGGAGACCTCCTGCCGCTTGAGCGTTTCGTCGACCAATTGCTCCTGCGCAGTCTTCGCATCGGCCTTCGTGTGCTGCAGGCGCAGGAAGGCCTGGCGCTTGGCGACATCGCCGCTGGTGATGGCGGTGCCGTTGACCACGGCCTTGACTTCGCTTGCCGCAAGCGCGGGACCGGCGAGGCTTGTCAGCAATGCAAGCGCCGCCCCGGCGAGGAACGTGGTTATGGCTTTTTTCGCGTCAATCATCTGTTGACCTCCCAATAGCGCCGCGAGACGTGTTCGCGGCGTCCTTACCACAGTGCGAGACATGCAGAAATCGCTCCCGTCACGGCGCGAAACCCCTATGCCTCAGATATCGACTGGCGGCAATGTCCTGCACAGGCTTACGGCGAAAGAATGGCTTCAGGCGATGTTTGCGCCCGCCTGCCGTCACTCCAGGCTGTCGGTGCCGATCTTGATGTCGCCGAGCGTGCGGAAGGTCAGCCGTGCGCCGATCGTCCAGTCGCTTGCCGTCTCGTCGTCGGAATCCCTGCTGTCGGTGTAGGCGATCGTGAAGATCGTGCACTCGTCGTCATAGGAGAGACCAAGCGTCCGGCGGCTGATCACATCATTATTCAGATCCCAGGCGATGCCGCCGAAAATCGCCCAGTAATCCTTGAACTTGATTCTGCTGCTGGTCTGGATCTCGTCATTGTCTTCGTCGAAGCCATATTCCGGCTGGGCGCTGAGATGGGTGAAGGTCACCTGCGTCGAGAAGGTGTCGTTCTGGTAAGCCGTCGTCAGGTCGCCGCGGCGGAAATCGAAATCCTTCTCGTCGAGGCGGTAGGAGGCGGTCACTGAAAGGCCGAACGGTGTCTCGACGCCGCCGAGGCCGACATAGTCGGAACGCGTGGTTTCAAGGCCGGAATCCGCGCCGACATTGACGAGATCATCGGTCGCAAACGAATTCTGACCGGCGATCTGGTAGGACTGGCCAAAAATGCCGTGCAGCTTGTAGCCGCTGTCGAACGTACCGGTGTACTGGACGCCGACATTGGCGCGGGTCCCGCCTTCGACGCGGTCATAGCCCGAGAATTTGTCGCGGTCGAACAGTGAGGTGGCGTCGAAGACGAAGCTTTGCGCATCCTCGTTCGGCAGGCGGCCTGCCAGCTGCTCGTCGGGGCGGGCATAGATCTGTGCGATCGGCTCGAGAATATGCGTGCTGTTATCCGTCGTCATCAGAATCGGATAACGCATCTCCAGCCCGGCCGTGAACATCGAACGGGTGGCGGAATTGCCGTCGACATAGTTGCCGGTGTAGCCCGTGGGATCGTCCATGTTCAGCGCGAAGGCGTCGCCGCGCGCAGCCAGCAGCGGCGTGATCACCAGGCCGGTCGGCGTGACGTAGGTGCGTTTCCACTGCAGCTCGGCAGTCAGCCGCGAGGTCTGGCCCTTCAGGCCGCGGAAGCGGTCGAAGCCGTCGACGGTATAGAAGTCGTCATGGGTGCGCGAAATATTCGTCAGGTTGACATCGGCCGAAAGCTCGCCGCCGGCAAGCGGCTGCGGCGCCACATAGTGATAGTCCATCGCGGGATAGACGATCGCCTGCTTTTTCTCGGCCGTGTTCGTCCGGTCGGCATCCTGGACGTCGAAATAGAACGCCCGCATATCGAAATAATTGCGTTTTCCAAGCCCCGTCAGGTAGATCTGGTTGGTCCGATCCGTGCTGCTCAGACCGCGCAGCTTGTAGGTGCGTGAAAAATTGTTGTCGCTCTGCATCATGACGTCCCAGCCGAACGTCCAGCGCGGATTGATGCGGAATTCGGCCTTCGACGCCACCATGCCACGCTGGCCGGCTTCGGCATCGCTGGTGCCGGAGCTGAAATTGTCCGGCTTTGCCTGGTCGATGCCGGCGACGCGCAGGATATGCGTGCCATTTTCGAAGCGCTGGCGGAATTCGCCTTCGACGAGGAAGCCCTGGGCCGTGTAGCCGGTGGCGGTGACCGTCGCGTCCATGCTCGGCGAGATCACGTAATAATAGGGAACGGAAAGCCCGAAGCCGAGATTCTGCGACAGGCTCATCGTCGGGAAGAGAAAGCCGGACTTGCGCTTCACCGTATTGTCGGGAACTTCCATGACCGGCACGAAGGCGATCGGATAACCGAGCAGTTCGAAGCGCGCGCGCTCCAGGCGGATCGTGTGCGTCACGCCGTTCTGGATCACGCGCTTGGCCTTGACCTGCCAGAAGGGCGCGCGTTTCGGATCTTCGGCGCAGGGAAGGCAGGCCGTGTAGACACCCTTGTTCAGAATCATCTGCGTGCCGCCGACACGCTCGCCGCTCTCGGCGACGATACGCGTATTGTCAGCCGTTTCGATGCGCAGTTCGTTCAGGAACCCGTCCGCGAAATTGTCGGTCACGTCAAGGTTGTCTGCATAGATGCGGTTGCCGTCGGGGCTGACCAGCTCGACATTGCCGAGCGCCATCATCCGGCCGGTCTTCTGATTGTACTCGACCTTCTGTGCGACCATTTTGTAGCCGCCATAATTGATCTGAACGCCGCCGACCGCCGACACCAACTGGGCGTCGCGATTGTAGAGGAGTTCGTTGGCCGAAAGCAGAAGCTTCGCCCCTTCAGGAATCTTATTCTTTATCGTTTGTTCGGGCGCGCTGGCCTGGCCGTAAGAGGCCGGGGCACTGCCGAAATAGGAAGATACAGTCGCGCCGACAAGCAGGGCAACCAGCTGTTTACTAAAATACTTGCGGTCGCCTGCCGCCACTAGCCGTCCTCCTGATGAAGCAGAATAGTCGCACCCAAGGCCAGCGCGACGACCACCGGTATCCACGTCGCCACGAAGGGAGGCACGACTCCACTGCTTCCGAATGCCTTTACAAGCACGGTGATGACATAAAGCATGAAGCCCGAGAGGATGCCACCCAGAATCACGGAGCGGGATTGGTTGAACCGGCTAAATTTTAGGGACACTGTTGCAGCAATGAGAGTCATGGCCACCAGCAGCAATGGCTGGGACAACAGGGAGTTGAATTGCGTCTCCAACGCCTTGGTTGAAATACCGAAGGATTTGGCAGCCGCAATGCGGTTGGAAAGGTCAAAGAAACCAATTGTTTCCGGCGCTGTCAGCCGCTCCTGGACGAAATCCTGTTTCAGATTGGTGCGAAGTTGAACCGAAGCTTTACGCAGGGGGATTTCGCCAGGCTTACGCTCGACGACGTTGTTAAGTTGCCAGTAACCATCTTCCAATTTTGCCGTGGCGGCATCCTGTCTCAGAATGACCTGACCACCTGAATCGAAATGGATCAGCACGGCGTCGATCAGCTTGGTTCCGTTCTCCTGAACCGTCTGAGCGCCGATGATGACATCGTCTCGGCCACTGATCTGGCGCAGCCACGGAATCTGCGGCGCCTTGCGCAGGACCGCGTTCTCGCCGCGCCAGTCGGATTCGACCAGCAGCGCCTGGCGCTGTCCCCAGGCCGCGAGCGGATTGAGCGCCGTCATCGTCAGCAGGCCGAGCGCCAGCGAGCCGGCGATGAAGGGGAACATGAACTGCCAGACCGAAATGCCGGCTGCGCGCGTGACGACCAGCTCATATTTGCGGTTGAGCCCGATCAGCACCGTCATGCCGACGAACAGCGCGATGAACGGCACGGTCTGCTGCAGGATGAGCGGCAGGCGCACGGCGGTCATCAGGATGCCGCCGCTGATCGTGTAGCCGGGCAGGCCGGACATGCGGCCCGCCGTCTCGCTGAAATCGAGCAGGAAAGAAATCGCCGAGACGCCGATCAGGAACCAGCCCGTCGTCGCCAGGTAGCGGCGAAAGAAATAACGCGACAATGTCCCGAACATCATTGGGCAGTGCCCCCGCCGGTCCTGCCGGTGGCGGCAAGCAGTCTTTCCTGCGTTCGTCTCCAGAAGGACGACATCCGGTCCCGAACGAACGACGGCATGACCAGTCGTTTGTGCAGGCCGAGGAAGACGATCGAGATGATGCTGCTGACGATCGGGATGGCGTAGAGGACGGCAATATATTCAGGGTCGGTGTCGATCTGATTGGCCGCGTAGAAGGCCGCCCATCGCATCGCGAAGGCATAGGCAAGCGCGCTCACCATCGGATGCAGCCGCGCTTCGCGGTGCGAGCGCGCGTCGCCGGCGATCGCCAGCGAAAACAGGGCAAAGACGACCGGCAGGATCCAGTCCGTCAGCCGGCGGTGCAGTTCGGCGCGGTAGCTCTGCGGCCGGATCGTATAGTCCTTGTCGGCCGGATCCGGGTTGAACAGGAACCACAGGTCACGGTCGCTGGCACGCAGCGTCGCCTGGCCGCGATTCTCGGTCATGTCGGAGAGGTCGAAGGAATAGGAATCGAAGTTGATCACCGAGACATTGCCATCGGGCGTTTTGCGGTGCACTTCGCCCTCATGCATGATCAGCGTCGTGCCCGTATCGTCGACGGCGCCTTCCTTCGCATAATAGATCAGTTCGTAGGCCGGATCGCGCTCGTCGGCGACGAACAGGCCCTTCAGCATGCGGCCCGCCATCCGCTTCGAGATCTGCACATAAAGACCTTCATCAAGCTTGCGGAAGGTCTTTTCTTCGATCACCGAAGACAGCAGGTCGGCATAGGTCTCGGCGATCATCTGGCGCACGACGGTCTTTGCACGCGGCTCGACGACGTTGTCGACGAAGAAGGAAAAGACGCTGATGACGGCGGCAAGCAGCAGGATCGGGCGGATCAGCACACTGCGCCGCGCCCCGGCCGCGTCGATGACGGTGAGCTCGGAATCGTTGTTCATCGTCGTCAGCGTCTGGGTGACCGCGATGACGAGGGCGAAGGGCAGCACGACGGGAATGATCGACGGCAGAATCATCGTCGCGAGCTTGGCGAACGAGCCGATCGACTGGCCGCTGTCGGTGACCAGGTTGATGCGCTGCAGAACCTGTGTCGTCCAAATGATCGCCAGAACGGGCAGGAGCGCCACGAGAAACATCTGGCCGACGCGCCGCAATATGTATGTCTCGAGTAGTTTCATGCCTGCCCTTGAAAGCACCTGCACGCCCAAACGGCTTTGCAGGAGAATCCCTCTACGCTCTTTGTCGCGCTTTTGCGACAAGCTGGTGTCAAAAATTCATTCAAATTTCAGAATTTTTTTGATGCTGTTGCGACTCAGTTAACGCCAGCAGTGCGGCGAAGACGACCAGCGAGGAAAGCCATCCGAGAACGACGTCGGAGAGGTAGTGCGCGCCGAAGGATAGCCGCATCGCCGGCGTGAGGATGGAGATCGCCGCCACCGGCGGCACCAGCGCGTAACGCAGGGATTTCGGAACGAAGATCAGAAGGCAGAAGAGCCAGCCGGCGCTTGCTGCCTCGCCTGATATGAACGAGCAATTCGAAACGCATTTTCCGGCAAGCGAACCCGCCTCGGCGAAATGCAGCGCACCGCCGAAAATATCCGTCTGTATCGGCCGCGGCCGGCCCCAATGTTCTTTCAGCACGACATTGACGAGCAGCACCGGTCCGATCAGCAGCGTTCCGAGTGCGACCTTGAGCTTGCGGGCCCGATCTGCGTTGAAAGTCGCGCCATGCTGCTGGTAGCATTCGATGATTTTCCACACCATCACGATCGCGACGACATAGGGTAGGCGGAAAAAGATGGTGCGCAGCAGATCGAAGGTCGCGACGTCGCGATAGGGAAAGCCGCCGCAGATGCTCCCGGCGGCGGCAGTCGCACCGCAATCTGTGGCCACGAAAAAAAGCTGGGAAAAATAGATGTCTATTCCGGGGAAGGCGCGGAAGACGGCAAGCAGCGCCCACCACGTCCAGAACAGCAGCATGAATGCGCCGAAAGTCGTTTTCGGCAGGCGGATTGCGAGCCCCCGCCATCGATTTTTCGAAAAAACTGTCAACGCGAATATCTACGAAACTGACGAAAACATGAGGGCCGTGATGGCCGCGGGCGACCATAACAATTGTCGCAAGCCATTGACAGACCCGCCAAACGCGAAATTATCCGCCAGGGACGGATTTCAAAGAATCCCAGCGGAGAAGACATGTCAGCAAAGTTGGAAATTTCATTCGCAAAGTCGGCAAAGCTCAATGGCGGCCTGTCGATCCTGTTGAAGACCGTGGAGGCCGACAGCGCTGCCGGCGCCGAAACGGTCGACCCGGCAGGCGTGATCGTCAAGGCTGCCAGGATCGCCCGATTCTCCGCGAAATCCATGAGCGCTCTCGATATCGTCGCCCCCGAAGGCGCGCCCGTCGAGCGCATCGTCGTCATCGGGCTTGGCAAGGCCGCCGAACTCACCGCCCATGACTGGCTGAAGGCCGGCGGTGCCGCGGCATCGAGAATCAAGAATACCGACAAGGCCGCTGTCTTCATCGACGTGCCTGGGCTCGAGACGAGCGCGCGGGCCGCCGCCGACTTCGCGCTCGGCATGCTGCTGCGCGCCTATAGCTTCGATACCTACAAGACAAAGAAGGGCGACGAGGAGGAGAAGCCGGCGAAATCTGTCAAGGTGACGATCGTCACCGCCGATGCGGCTGGTGCCAAGAAGGCGTTTTCCGATTCCGAAGCGGTTGCCGGCGGCGTCAATCTGGCCCGTGACCTCGTCAACGAACCGCCGAATGTGCTCGGGCCCGTCGAGTTCGCCGCCAAGGCGAGAGAGCTGGAAAAGCTCGGCGTCGAAGTGGAAATCCTGACCGAGAAGGAGATGCGCCGTCTCGGCATGGGCGCCCTTCTCGGCGTCGCCCAGGGCTCCGTGCGCCCGCCGCGCCTGGCGGTCATGCAGTGGAAGGGCGGCAAGGCCAAGGATCGTCCCGTCGCCTTCGTCGGCAAAGGCGTGGTCTTCGATACCGGCGGCATTTCGATCAAGCCGGCCGCCGGCATGGAGGACATGAAGGGCGATATGGGCGGGGCGGCAGCCGTCACCGGCCTCATGCATGTGCTCGCCTCGCGCAAGGCCGCCGTCAACGCCGTCGGTATCATCGGCCTGGTCGAGAACATGCCCGACGGCAACGCCCAGCGTCCGGGCGACATCGTCACCTCGATGTCCGGCCAGACGATCGAGGTGATCAACACCGATGCCGAGGGCCGCCTCGTGCTCTGCGATGCGCTCTGGTACTGCAACGATCGTTTCAAGCCGCAGTTCATGATCAATCTCGCCACGCTGACCGGCGCGATCGTCGTGGCGCTCGGCAACGTGCATGCCGGGCTGTTCTCCAATGACGACCAGCTTTCCGCCCAGCTGACGGCAGCGGGCCTTTCGAGCAATGAGAAGCTCTGGCGCATGCCGCTCGGCCGGGACTACGACAAGCTGATCGACAGCAAGTTCGCCGACATGAAGAATACCGGCGGCCGGCAGGCGGGCTCGATCACGGCGGCGCATTTCCTCAAACGCTTCGTGCAGGACACGCCCTGGGCGCATCTCGACATTGCCGGAACGGCGATGGGCTCGCCGCAGGACGAGATCAACCAGTCCTGGGGTTCCGGTTTCGGTGTGCGCCTGCTCGATGAGCTCGTCCGCGCCCATTATGAATCCTGATGACGGACGTTCTCTTCTATCATCTGACCGAAAGCCGGCTGGAGGACGCGCTTCCGCCGCTGATCGACAAAAGCGTCGAGCGCGGCTGGCGCGTTACAGTCCAGACGCGTGAGCCGGCGCGGCGCGATGCTCTCGATCAGCATCTTTGGACGTTCCGCGAGGAGAGCTTCCTGCCGCACGGCACCGACGAGGGCGATTTCGCCGAAAGCCAGCCGGTGCTTTTGACGGTGACGTCAGACAATGCCAATGCGGCGACCGTGCGTTTCATCGTCGACGGCGCCGAGCCGCCGCCGGCCGATGCCTATGAGCGCATCGTCTTCATGTTCGACGGTCATGACCAGGAGCAACTGGAGGAAGCCCGCGCGCAATGGAAGAAGCTGAAAGGCGAGGGGCATAACCTCACCTATTGGCAGCAGACGCCGGAGGGGCGGTGGGAGAAGAAGGCCTGACGCTGTAAGATCTTGAATTGCTGTACGAAGTCTTCCGACGTCGTTCTCAGCGGCCGTCGGAAGCCGTTATCCTTTCGACCCTTTGTCCTCGTCGAGGTTCGTCAGGATGTTGAGGGGGACGATCCCTCCCGCATCTTCCGACGGATTGAGCGCCTCCACTGCCAAAACCCGCTTTCCGCTCGGACTGACAAAAGCGAATGCCCACGCGCTGTCGGCAAAAGTGCTGACCGGCATTTCCGCCCAGCCGGCTTGATGGACAAGGCGTTCGGCATAATAGGCCTTGATGCTCTGCGGGCTGGTGGTGCTGGCGAGATTGCGCGCCAGGACACGCACGGATTTCTCTCCGAACCGCCCTTCCAGTTGGTCCAGCACCTTTTTGGTGGCCTGCCAATCCTGGGCCTGGGTCGCAGATCCGAAGGAATATTCCTCGGATCGGGAAACGCCCGGTGCATCAGGAGGCATGACGACCTGTTCGCCCGAACATGCTGCAAGGCCGAGAAGCGGCACCACAAGGATGCCAATCTTCAAAACGCGGAAAAATCGGCCCTTGCGGCGGATTTTGTTGCTCATGAGCGGCTGCCCCCGAACACTATTGCACATAGGCCGGCAAATCTTGCCGGTTTCTATGACGTTATTGCGACCCTCAGTCGTGGAATGCGTCGACGAACTTCCGCTTGCCGAGCATGAAGGCGTCGGCGACGTGGCGCAGCGGCGCGAGGTCGACATCCGATCTGCCGGCTTTGACGATTTCGGCGAAGCGACGGTAGAGCGAAGGATATTCCTGCTCCGGTTCGGCGAATGTCAGCGAACCGTTGATGGAAAGCTTGGCGCCGCCCTCGGAAAGCACCATCTGGCCGGCGGCCGTCTCCGCGACGATGTCCCAGCTCTGCTTGCCGGTCTGGCGCCAGTCGAATTCGGCATGAACCGGCAGGCCGTCGGCATTGCGGAAGTGGATGTCGGCCGCGATCGGCGCATCGCGATTCTCGGGAAACTCGAGAACGGCCTCGGTGATGAAGATCGGCCGCGGCAGGATATGGGTGACGATCGACAGCGCATTGATGCCGGGATCGAAGACGCCGAGGCCGCCGGCCTGCCAGATCCAATCCTGGTTCGGATGCCAGTGGCGGACATCCTCCTTCCAGATCACATGCACGCTTTCAATCGTCGTCGAGGCAAGAAACGCCTTCGCGGCCTCGACGCCCGGCGCATAGCGGGAATGCCAGCTGGCAAAGAGCGACGCGCCCTGCTTGCTCGCAAGCGCCTCGAGATCGGCCACTTCGCTCAGCGTGGCGCCGGGCGGCTTTTCCAGGAAGACATGCTTGCCGGCGACGAGTGCTTTGTAGGCTGCCTCATAGCGATATTGCGGCGGCATGCAGAGCGAAACCGCATCGATCGACGGCTCGGCGTCGAGCATCGCCTCGATCGTGGTGTAGCTCGTGACGCCTTCGACCGTGCCGTGGCGGCTCGCCGTGGCGACGAGCTTAAAATCCGGGTTCTTGGCGATGGAGGGAAGATGCTGGTCGCGGACGATCTTGCCGACGCCGACGATGGCGAGGTTGATAGGGGACATGGTGTTTCGCTCGAGCCTGTTAAAAAGTATGATTTATTGAGCCTGTTTGTAGCAGAAAGAGGCGCGCCGACAAGCTCTCCTCCTCCAATTCTGTTGTATCCTAATACATGTCGCCCGGAAGTGTGCAGCGGTTCCGGGATAACGACATGTATAAAACAAAGAGCTTTAGCGCATGATGGTTTGGCGAAGGAAGCTGTAACCCATCGCCGCGCGGGCGGCGCGCTCTTCGGAATTGCCGTCGCCACCATGCCCGCCGGAGCCAAATTCATGGAAGAGCGGACGGTGTCCCGCTTCCTCCAGCCGCGCGGCAAAGCGGCGCGCATGCGAGGGATGCACGCGGTCGTCATTGGCAGAGCTTTCGATATAGATCGGCGGATAGCTGACCTCGGTCGCCGGCCCGACATTGTGCAGCGGCGAATAACCGAGCATGAAATCCCGGTCCGCCGGCGTCTCCGGATCGCCGTATTCGTCCATCCAGGCTTGTCCTGCGCTGAACAGGTGGAAGCGTGTCATGTCGAGGACCGGCACCTGGCACCAGACGGCGCCGAAATCCTCCGGGTAGCGCGTCAGCATCACGCCGGTCAGCAGGCCGCCATTGCTGCCGCCCTGGCAGGCGATCCGCGACGGCACGGTGTAGCCGCGGGCGACGAGATCGCGGGCAATGGCGACGAAATCGGCAAAGGCCCGGTCTCGCCCCTGCCGCTTGGCGCTGCGATACCAGTCGGGTCCGAATTCGCCGCCGCCGCGGATATAGGCCTGCACATAGGCGCCGCCTTGCTCCAGCCAGCGTCCCGTCACGCCGGAATAGTTCGGCGACAGCGAAACATCGAAGCCGCCATAGCCGTAAAGCAGCACCGGCAGCGCCCCCTTGATCCACTGCTTCGGCAGGATCAGCCGATAGGCAACCTTCGTCCCGTCCTCGGAAACAGCCTCCAGCGTTTCGGATGACATATCGGTCGCATCGAAATAGCTTGGCGCCGCGGCGACGAAAATCGGTTCGGCCTCTCTGCTGCGATCCGACAGCTCGAGGCGATAACAGGCCGGAGGCTGCAGGAAGCCTTGGCCGACGATGCAGAGCGTATCGTCGCCAAGATGCAGATCGGCATGCAGCGGCCTGAAATGGGCCGTCTGCATGTCCGCCGGCAGCGCGATTTCGCGCTGTTCGGCATCGGGCCTTGTCAGGTCCAGCACCATGAGACGCGGACGCAGCCGATCGGAGATGATGAAGACGCACCACTCCCGCATCAGCATCATTTGCGAGATGGACTGGCCCTCGGCAGGCTGAAACAGAATCCGCTCCGGCCCGAGCAGAGCCGTCTCCGAGTTGGGGTTGAAGCGTTGCAGCACGAGGCTGCCGGACGCAACGCGCTCATCGGTCTTTGCCCGCCAAAGGCAATGATCGTGATTGAACTGGAAATCGGCCTCCTGAGGCAGATCGATGCGCCGCTGCGTGCCGTCATTGGCGATCAGGAACGCGCTGGCGACGCCGATCTCATGGGCGGCGACGAAAATGTCGATCAATCCGGCATCGGCCGAAGCGCCCGACAGGGCCGGGTCGATGACGAGATTGAAGCCGTAGACGTCCTCGTCGGCGGCTTCGACCATGACGGCGGCCTCTTCCGGCCGCTGCCCGCGCTTCAATCGCCGCCCGACCCGCGGCCATCCCGAACGGGTCGCCGAAAATCGGTCGATGGAGCCGAAATAGCAGATCTCGTCACGGCTCAGCCAATTGGCATGCGATCGCGCGGCTGGCGTATCGAAGCCGCCCTCGACGATCTGCTTGCTCTCGGCGTCGAATTCGAGCAGCCGGAGAAGATCGGAGCCGCCGTCCGAAAGTGTGAGCAGCACCCGCGTCGGTTCCCATGGGCAGGTGACGGCGCCGCGCCAGTTCCAACGCTTGCCTTCGCTCAGGCAGAAGGCATCGAGATCGAAGACCGGTTCCCAGCCGGCATCGGGCAAGGGCTGCTGATCGGCCGGCAGGCGGAGCCAGACGCCGAGAGGATTGTCCTTGCTCTGCCGGAAATCGAACAACCACCCGCCTCGGCGCATCGGGACGATCAGCCTGTCCTGCCGTTCGATCAATGCTTTTATCGCATCGCGATCCCTAACGAATTCCGGTGTTCTCAGTGCCTTGTCGGAAAGCCCGTTATGCTCGTCGATGAATTGGCGGGTACGCGGATCGTCGTCCGTTTCGAGATGAAGGTTCATGTTCGACCTGCCTGATTCCGTTGACGTCGTATGTCTAGCCAATATTTCGCACAGTTAGGGCGAAATTAGTGCCGGCCGCGCAAGGCCGAGATGCTCGCGCAGTGTCGAGCCATCATATTGGGTGCGGAACAGGCCGCGTTCCTGCAGGATCGGCACGACCATCTGCGTGAAGTCTTCGAGCCCTTCGGGAAAAAACGGCGGCATGACATTGAAGCCGTCGGCGGCGCGGCTTTCAAACCATTGCTGCATCCGGTCGGCGATCTCGACCGGCGTGCCAAGCACGATATGGTGGCCGCGGCCGGCGGCAACGCGCAGCGCCAACTGACGGATGGTCAGGTTCTCGCGCCTTGCAAGCGCGGTCAGCAATTCGGCACGGCTGCGCAACTGGTCGGAGATCGGAAGGTCCGGCAGAGGGCCATCGACATCGTAATCGGCAAGGCTGTGGCCGATGCGTTCTTCCAGAAGCGGCATGGCGCTTTTGATGTCAGTCCACTTGTCGAGTTCTGCAAGTTTGTCCTCGGCTTCCCTGGCGGTGCGGCCAATCACCGGCAGGAAGCCCGGCATGATGGCGACCTCGTCCGGCTGACGTCCGAAGCGCGCGACGCGCTCCTTGACGCTCTTGTAGAAGGCCTGCGCCTCTTCGAGGCTCTGCTGCGCGGTGAACACCACGTCGGCGGTGCGGGCGGCAAGATCCTGGCCGGGGCCGGATGAGCCGGCCTGGATCAGGATCGGATGGCCCTGCGGTGCGCGCGGAATGTTCAGCGGCCCCTTGACTGAGAAATACTTGCCCTTGTGATCGAGCACATGGAGCTTGGCAGGGTCGGCATAGACGCCGCTCTGCTTGTCCTTGACGAAGGCGTCGTCATCCCAGCTGTCCCACAGTCCGCGCACGACGTCGACGAATTCCTCGGCCACGGCGTAACGCTCATCGTGCTCCGGGTGCGCCTTGGAGAAATTGTTCGCCGTGCGGGCATAGGATGTCGTGACCACGTTCCAGGCGGCCCGGCCGTGGCTCAGGTGGTCGATCGAGGCGAAGGCGCGGGCAGTGTGATAGGGCTCGCCATAGGTCGTGGATGCGGTTGCCGCGAGGCCGATCTTGTCTGTCACCACGGCGAGCGCCGAAAGCAGCGTCAGAGGCTCGAAACGCGCGATCGTCGAGGGATGAGCATCGATGCCGCTGGTCAATCCGTCGGCCAGAAAGACCATGTCGAATTTCGCTGCTTCGGCGATCTGGGACACGCGTCTCAGCAAGTCGAAATTCTCGCTTCCCGCCTCGGCGTGAGGATGACGCCAGCCGGATACGTGGTGGCCCGCCCCTTGCAGAAACAGGCCCAGGTGGATTTCTCTTTTGCGAGTCATGACAATATCCTTCGTCATTCTGGATTTTGGGCGGCATCCTGGTTGAGCAGCGCCAGAAGTTGGCGAAGGTCGGCCGTGCTGCTCATTGTCCGGACGAGCGACGGGACATCCGCGAAGGCGGGATTGCGCGCAGTTGCGTCGCGAAATTTTTCGGCCGGATCGCTCAGCCCCGGCAGGCCGTCGAAGCGGCGCTGTATCGCGCTGCCGTCGCGAAGCACGATATCGACGATCACGAAGCGGGTGCGTGGATCGCTCGACATGGGGGGCGCAGTCTCGTCGTGGCGGCGGCCGGCGCGCCGGGCAAGGTCCATCAGGCGCGGCAAGACAGGCCGCTCGTCGAAATGGTCGAGCCGCAGAGCCCCGTCGATGAGGGCGGCGGCGAACACGTATTCGGGACTGAAGCGCGCCTCGATCCCATTGCCGGGCTTGCTCACCACCAGGGCGGCATCGGCGCCGGGCGGGTAGGTGAAGGCGATATGCTCGATCGCATCAGCCTCCAGGCCTTCCCGGTTGAGGCCGATGCCGAGAGACGCGACCGGATGGCTGGCGGTGCAGCAGGGATAGGCCTTCAGCGTCAGCCCGGGCGTCACGATCTGCCATGGCGAACCCCAGTTCTCGGTCACGGCGGACGGGCGTTCCGCGCCGAAGGCATAGACCGAATGGAAGCCGACCGGATTGTCGAGGAAATCCGGCGCGCCGCCGAAACCCGCCGCGGCCATCCTCGCCGACAGGAGCCCGGATCGCGCCGCCATGCCGGCGTGGAAAGGTTTGGCGTCCGTGCCGAACTGCAGCCGCAGGCCGGACGATTGCGTTGCCGCAAGGCCCAGCGCGACGGCGGTCTCGTCGATGGAGGCGCGGGTTAGATGGGCGATTGCCGCCGCCGCGCCGATCGTCCCGAGCGTCGCCGTGGCATGGAAACCGTTCTCGTAGTGCTTCGAGCCGAGCGACAACCCCAGCCGCGCCATGGCTTCGAGCCCGACGACATAGGAGGCGATCAGCGCATCTGCGGAAAACTCGCGCTCGGCGGCGAACGCCAGCAGGGCCGGGATGATCACGGTCGTCGGATGGCCGCGCACGCTTGCATGCACGTCGTCATAATCGAGCACATGGCCGGCATGACCGTTGACGAGTGCTGCTACCAGCGGATCGGTTCGGCGCGAGCTGCCGAGCAGGATCGCTTCGCCCGGCAGGTTGGCGCCGACGGTATCTGCCAGAATGCCGGTCGTGCGGTCGCCGGCGCCTGCGATCGCACAGGCGAGAAAATCGATGATCGCCGTGCGCGCCGCGTCCAATGCCAGGGGATCTTTCGATGGATCCGAGGAGATGATCGCCTGGGCGAATGCCGAAGTCAGGGGCGCGAATGTGCTCGTCATGAAAAAATCCTAGATGCCTTCGCGCACTGGCCCGCGCCCTCCGGCGAGACCGCCGACGAATTGGCGGATACGGGGATTGTCGAAGGTATGGAAAATCTGTTCAGGCGAGCCTTGGTCGACGATGCGCCCGTTCTCGGTGAAGACGACGATGTCGCTGATCTCCTCGGCGAACCGCATTTCGTGGGTCACGAGGATGCTGGTCATGCCGTCGCGGATGAGGTCGCGGATCACCCACAGCACTTCGCCCACCGTCTCGGGGTCAAGCGCCGAGGTGACTTCGTCGAACAGCACCAGTTCCGGCTTCATCGCCAGCGCGCGGGCGATCGCGACGCGCTGCTGCTGACCACCGGAAAGCTGGCCGGGATAGGCACCGGCTTTTTCCGAAAGCCTGACCTTGTCGAGCAGTTCGCGTGCGAGTTTTTCCGCTTCGCGCCGCTCGACGCCGAGGATGCGGGTCGGGGCCAGCACGATATTGTCCAGCACGCTCAGGTGGGGAAAGAGATTGTACTGCTGGAAGACGATGCCGATACGCTTGCGCAGAGCGATGCGTTCGCTCTCCTTGGCCAGTTGATCGACGCGGGTACCGTCGACCGTGATGCGGCCGCGCTGCGGCGCCACCAATGCGTTGATGCAGCGCAGGATCGTCGACTTTCCTGAACCGGACGGGCCGATAATGGAAACCGCATTGCCCTTGTTGACGGTGAGGTCTATGCCCTTCAGCACCTCCGTCTGGCCGAAGGACAGGTGCACGTCTTCCAGTCGCACGATCGTTTCGTCGGTTTTTGCGTTCATCATTCAAATCCTCAGGCCGTCTTGAAACGCCGCTCGAGGCGTCTGGTCAGGCGGGCGATCGGGTAGCAAAGCGTGAAGAAGGCGGCCATCACCACGATATAGGCGATGATCGTGAAATCGAGGCGGCGCACGGATGTGCTGGCATCGGTTGCGGCATGCAATAGTTCGTGCACGCCAACCAGCGAGGCGAGCGACGTGCCCATGGTAATGGAGGCCAATATGTTCATCCATGGCGGCAGCGAGCGCCGCAGGCATTGCGGCAGGATGATCCAGCGCAAGGCCTGGCCGCGCGAAAAACCGAGCCCCTTTGCCGCTTCCCATTGCGTGGTCGGGATCGAAAGGATGGCGCCGCGGGTGATCTCGGCCACATAGGCGCTGGCCGGTATGGCAAGGCCGATCACCGCCTTCAGCCAATCCGGGAAGGGCAGATAGTTGCCGGCCACCACGATTTCGAAGGGAAAGATGTAAGTCGTCGCGAAGATCAGCACGAGATGCGGGGCATTGCGGAAGACTTGCACATAGGCGACGATCGGGTAGCGCACCAGCTTGAAGGGAACCAGTTCCAGTATGCCGAACACGGCTCCGACGGTCGTTCCAAGCGTCATCGCGCACAGGCTGATGACGACGTTCATCATGAAGCCCGAGCCGAGATAGGGAAGCCAGGTCACCAGTTCGCGCCCCAGCGTCAGGTCGGCCAGCGACCAGAGGACGATAACAAGCGGGAGCGCCGTAAAGCCTATATTGCGCAGCAGGCGACCACTCCTGCGCTGCTCGGAAAGTACCGCAGTCGTCATAGGCCATATCCCGGAACGGCGAGCTTGCGCTCCACCCACAGGCCGATGCGGGCAACGGCAAGGTTGATGATGCTGAAGAACAGCAGAATGACGATCATCAGTGACACCACGTTGTCGCGCTGCGTCCAGACCATGATCGAGGCATAGGTAATCTCGCTGACTGCAATCGCATTGCCCACCGTCGTCAACTTCACGAGATTGATGAGATTGTTGACGATCGCGGGCAGCGATGCCCTCAATGCCAGGGGAACTTCGACGTAACGCAGGATCTGCAGCGCGCTGAAGCCGATGCCGCGCGCCGCTTCCACCGTGGCCGACGGCACCGCCTCGATACCTGCGCGGATCGCCTCGGCATGCAAGGCGGCGATGTGCAGTCCGACCACCGCCACCACCCAAAAAAAGGGTGTCAGCGGATTGTTCTGCGTCCCGCCGACCAGGTTCGATACGAATGTATTGAGAACGAGGAAGCTGAACATCAACTGTACCAGCGTCGGCGTGTTTCGGGTAATTTCCACGAAAGCGCGGACCGGCGTCGATAGCCAGGGCTTGCCGGATGTCAGGCAGGCGGCAAACAGCAGCCCGGCAATCAGGCTGACGGGGATCAAGAGGGCAATCAGATAGAGCGTGGTGATGAAACCATCACGCCATATCTGCGCCTCGTACCCCGTCGCCAGGAACTCGTAGTTAAGGCCAAGCCTGTTCGTCAGGTTGACGAACAGGCTGGTCATGCTGGTGTCCTGCATGTCGATCCGCCAGTGTAGCCTGTCCTACTTGCCAGCCGACAGGGTCTTGCGCTCTTGTTCGAGATAGTCGGTATTGCGGAGCCGGTTTGCCTTCGCAAATTCCAGGAGCTTTCCTGACGTATGGAGCTGCCGGATCGACTTATCGAGTGCCTCGGCCGTCTCCTTTTCGCCTTTTCGCACCCAGATCACCGAGTCGGAAGGGAGCAGTTCGGTCGGGAAGAGAATAGTGTAGTCCTTCCACTCCTCGGGCCGGTCCTCCAGCAGAAGGCCGACGGTTGCGCCGACATGGACGGCGGCGACACAATTGCCGCCCTGCAGCGCCAGCAGCGATTCCGGCTGGCTCGGCAAGCCCTTTACCTCGGCGCCGTATTGTTCGATGAGCGGCTGCGTGAAGTTCGACCCTTGCGAAACGCAGACCGGCTTTCCCTTGAGATCTGCCCAGTCCTTCAGGCCGCTGTCCTTGCGTCCGACGGCAGCACCGCCGCTGCGATCATACGGCGTCGCCACCCAATCAAGAACTTTGGCGCGGTCCTCGGTATATTGCATGTTCGCAATCAGGATATCGACCTTGCCCTGCTGGAGAAATTGCACCCGGTTCGGGGGCGTGACGGTGACTGTTTCCAGCTTGACGCCAAGATCGTCCGCGAGCGCTTTTGCAATATCGAGATTGTATCCCTTCTGCGTTTGCGATGTCGGATCGATATAGCCGAAGGGCGCCCCCGAGAGGATGACGCCAACGGTAAGGGTGCCGCGGGCTTTGATGCGCTCGAGCGTGGCATCCGCCGATGCCTGCGTTGCCGCCAGCAAGGCAATCGACATGGCGAGGAGCGCCTTCGGGAGAAATTTGCGTGACATGTTTGAGCTCCGTCTTGGGAAGGTGGAGGGACCGGTTCAGGTCCTCGAGCAATTGCAGCGCTCTTTGGCTCGACTGCTATGGCGTGGATGTGCGCCACTTCGAGGTGAGGCCGAAAGGCTGGTGATGAGATGGACGTCGGCTTCCCGCGCAATATTGGCCATGCTTCTCCGCGCTGATAGAAAAGGACGCTGACCGCATCGCTTTCCTGCGCGAATCGGCAACTGGACGGCTTTGAAAGGCATAGGGAACCGATGAGAGAGAAGGAACGTTCTGTCTCAGAGAAAATCATCATTGTGATGGATTTTGTAGATTTTATTTTCTGAAATAGGCGCGTTCGTTGAAAAATCTTGTGCACGAGAGGGTTGCTGATCGGCAACCTTCCCGCCCGGTAATGGCATCAAAAAACGGATTTTGCTCGGCCGAACTCCTGCCGTCTTGCGGCTAATCCCGACTGTGCAACCCGCCTTAGCGGATCGTAACGAAATCGGCCGAGGCAAGGACGTTGTTCGGCATCGGCGTCTTCTTGAATTTCAGCGTCACGACCTTGTAGCCTTCGGTTTCGAGTTCCGAAAGCAAGGTTGGTAGCATTGTCGCCGTGCGTTTGTGGATGTCATGCATCAGGATGATGCCGCGGCCGCGCTTGTGCAGCAGGTCCATCGTCCGCTGCGTCACGGAGACCGGCGTCGTGTTGAAATAGTCCTTGCTGTCGATGTCGACATCCATCACCACCATGTCGCGCAGGGCGATCGCGGCGCGCAGCCTGTGGCTCTCAGCCAGATAGGGGAAGCGGAAGAAGGAGACATCCGTCCCCGTCGCCTTGGTCACCGCCAATTCGCCCTTGATCACCTCGGCCATCGCCGCGTCGAAATCCAGCGAATTCAAATTGGCGTGGTCATAGGTGTGACTGCCGATCGTGTTGCCGTCCTCGGCGACCTTGCGGGCGAGCGCCGGATGCATCTCGGCCATTTCGCCGACCATCATGAAGGCGCCCTTGACACCGAACTGGTCGAGGATCGCCAGCACCTTGTCCGTCCGGCCAGGGATCGGACCGTCGTCGAAGCTCAGGATCACTTCTTTGTCCTGCAGCTTGAGATCGGCGAGCGAGGAAACCTCCAGCGTCCGCCCGGCCAGATGGTGCCAGCCGGTCATGCGCGGCGGCGCATCGTCGCCGGTATAGGCAAGCTTCCGCTCCTCGGGTGCGATCACCGAGGAGGTCTTGATCGATGTGTCCGGCGCGGATTGTCTGGTGGTGCTGCAGGCAGAAAGGGTGGCCGTGAGGGCCATGCAGGACAGAACAAAAAAACGATACATGGAAAGGGCTCAACAAATCGGTAACGAATGTTGAGACAACCTTTCGAATTATGGTTAACGATCGGTTGATGCAGGCGGGAATTGTGCCGATGCGCGGCACTTCGCCACGCTTTCGCCAGAGCATGATGCCGAAAAGTGTGCGCGGTTTTCGGACGGCATCCTGTTCTAAGGCCTGTGGCTATCCCGCCATCGCTTCTTCGTATTCGGCCGAAAGCATCAGCCAGTCTTCCTCGGCGGCAGCCAGTTTTGCTGCCGCTTCGCCGCGCTGTTTTGCCTTCTCGGCGGCCTTGGCCGGTGTCTTTTCATAAAGGGCCGGATCTGCAAGTTCCGCGTCAAGCGCCTGAATCTGTTTCTCCAGCTTCGCCGTCAAGGATTCGATTTCGTTGATCTTTTTCTTGAGTGGCGTCAGCGAGGCGCGACGTTCGGCATTGAGCTTGCGCTGGTCGGCCTTCGACGTCGCCTCTTCAGCTAGCTGCGGCTTTTCTTCTTTTTTTTTACCGGAAGTGACGATGAGGTCGCGATACTCGTCCATATCGCCTTCGAAGGCCGTCACTGTACCGCCGTTGACCAGCCACAGCCGGTCGACCGTCGCCTCGATCAGATGGCGATCGTGCGAGATCAGGATGACGGCGCCTTCGTAATCGTTCAGCGCCTCGATCAGCGCGCGGCGGCTGTCGATGTCGAGGTGGTTGGTCGGCTCGTCGAGGATCAGCAGATTGGGCGCATGGAAGGCGGCAAGCCCCATCAGCAACCGGGCTTTTTCGCCACCGGAAAGATCCTTGGCGGCCGTCGCCATCTTCTCGGTCGCAAGCCCCATCTGGGCGACGCGGGCGCGCACCTTGGCCTCCGGCGCGCCGGGCATCAGCCGGCGCACATGTTCCACCGGCGACTGCTCGGGAATGAGGTCGTCGAGTTGGTGCTGCGCGAAGAAGCCGATCTTCAGGCTCGGCGCCAGCTTCACTTCGCCGCTCTCCGGTGCAAGTCTTCCTGAGATGAATTTGGCGAAGGTCGATTTGCCGTTGCCGTTCGAGCCGAGCAGGGCGATGCGGTCGTCATTGTCGATGCGCAGATTGAGGTTCTTCAGGATCGGATTGCCGGGCTCGTAGCCGACGGCGCCGCTCTGGATCGCGACGATCGGCGAGGCCGGCTGCTTTTCCGGCTCGGGAAAGGTGATCGGCTGGACGTGGTCCTCGATCACCGCGGCGACCGTTCCCATGCGCTCGAGCGCCTTGACGCGTGACTGCGCCTGGCGGGCCTTGGAGGCCTTGGCCTTGAAGCGATCGATGAAGCTCTGCAGATGTTTGCGCGCGGCGTCGTTCTTGGCCTTGGCCTTGGTCTGCAGCTCGTCGGCTTCGGCCTTCTGCCGCTCGAACTGGTCGTAGCCGCCGCGATAGAAGGTCAGCTTCTTCTGGTCGAGATGGACGATCGCATTGACCGCATTGTTCAGGAGGTCGCGATCGTGGCTGATGATGATGACGGTGTGCGGATAGCGGCGGACATAATCTTCCAGCCACAGCGTGCCTTCGAGGTCGAGATAGTTGGTCGGCTCGTCGAGCAGCAGCAGATCCGGCTCGGAAAACAGCACGGCGGCAAGGGCGACGCGCATGCGCCAGCCGCCGGAGAAGGAGGAGGCGGGGCGGGCCTGCGCCGCCTGGTCGAAACCGAGGCCGGCAAGAATGCTCGCCGCGCGCGCCTCGGCCGAATGCGCGTCGATATCGACGAGACGCATCTGGATTTCGGCGATGCGGTGCGGATCGGTCGCCGTCTCCGCCTCGGTCACGAGGGCCGTGCGTTCCTTGTCGGCGGCAAGCACGATTTCGATCAGCGCGTCTTCGGTCGCCGGCGCTTCCTGCGCCACCTGGCCGATGCGTGCGGCCTTCGGGATCGACACCGATCCTGTCTCCGAGCCGAGATCGCCGGTGATGACGCGAAACAGCGTGGACTTGCCGGCGCCATTGCGCCCGACGAGCCCCGCCTTCGTGCCCGAAGGCAACGAAATGCTGGCATTGTCGAGAAGCAGGCGCCCGGCAATGCGGGCGGAAATGTCAGTGAGCGTGATCATGGCCGGGGTTTTGGCTGAAAGCGCTCGTCAAGGCAAGAGCGCTTTACCGCGCCAAGCTCGCTTGGCGCCGACAAGCCTGCTTGGCCGCCGCAAGAGGCTTGTCCGCTCAGCGCCCGAAAGCTTGCACCGGCTGGCGAGGATTCGACTGCGCGGCAAGAAGCGCCACACGGGCGTTGGCCTGCAACTGTCCCGGTGTTGCCGCGTCAGCACTGAGCGCCACGCCGATTGAGACGGTGAGCCGGCCGGGGTCGGCCTTGTCGGATGTCGCGAAGACGAGATTGTCCTCAACGGAGGCGCGCAGGCGGTCGGCGATAGCAATCGCATCCTGCATGCCGACATTGGAAAACAGGAGGGCGAATTCGTCGGCCTCGGTGCGGGCGACGAAATCGTTCTTCTTGATACATTTGCGAAAGAGCCCGGCGAACTTCTTCAGGAGTTTGTTGCCGGCGTGCGTGCCGTATTTGCCGTTGAGATCAGAGAAATTGTCGATATCGACCATGACCAGCGCGCTGCCGGCGGCACCCTCTTCGCGCTCATAAAGATCGGATATCGTCCGGTTGAGTGCTACGCGGTTCGGCAGTCCGGTGAGCTTGTCGGTAACCGCAGCCGATTGCATGGCAGAGATGCCGCGCTCCAGTGTTTCTAGCGCCTTGATGTCGTCCTGCAGCTTCGCGCCGATTTCCATTTCGGCTGAAAGAACGGTTGCAAGCGAGGCAGTCAGATAATCCACCTCGCTGAGGAAGGCGGCAAGGCTCCGGTCGTCGTTACTGGAAATGGATTTCAGAATCGTCCCGCAGGCGCGCGCAAAGGCGTTCTTGTGCTTCAGCCCTTCGGCAAGCCGCTCCGCCGCCTCGCGCAGCATCCGGCTCGCCTCGTTCCGTGATGTTTCGCCCGCCAATCCGCAATGGCCGACGAGCCGGTATTTCACGCCGAGTTCATCGAGCATGGGCTGTTGCGGATGCGGTCCGAGCGCTGCGATATCCTGCGCAAGGCCCGGATTGAGTCCGATGATCGCCTCATGGAAGAGTTCGTAGTTGCGCGGCAGGGCGGCAACGTTCAGGCGCGCCATATGCTGGGCGATCTTCTGAATGTCCGCCATGGGGGCCACGCGAGCAGCTTCGCGCGGTACCAGTGTTTTTGCGCTTGCGTTCTGCATGATGTTCCCTCGCGGCCAAGCTCTTTTCTTAACTTCCGCTATACCCACAAGCTTTTAAGAGAAGCTGAATATTCAACTGGAAGTCCGGATTCGCGGCGGAACTGGCAAAGTCGGTTAATACCGTCTTGATGGCGAACGCCTCACATCCATTCACGGCCCTCGTTGCGCAGGAAGTAGATGAGATCCAGCATGAGGCTCGGCTTGCCGAGCGCCGTCAGCGTCATGTGGCACTGGCCACGATGATGGGTCTGATGGTTGAAGAAATGCGCGAGCGCTGCCGACAGAGGCTGGGTGATCTCGACTGGCTGTACCACCGTGACATAAGTGAAGTCGCCGGCGAGGGTTTTCTCGTCCAACATGCCCGTCCAGGCAATGATCCGTTCGTCCTCCGCCTTGCGTGCCGCGGCAAGCGCATCCATGTCCTCGAATAGCACGGCATCGAGTGTCGTCGGCGCTTCGCCGGCGCCGGTGAAGCGCTTCATCCATATCCGGTCGGCGACGAGCAGATGATTGAGCGTGCGATGGAGCGAGCCGAAGAACGCGCCGCGATTGCTGCGGAAGTCTGCATCGCTTAGTTCGGCCGCGGCCGCGTAGACTTGCGTGTTGGCCCAGCGATTATAGGCGGCGAACATCCTGTAATGTCTGAGCATTCACTCCCTCCCGGATTGGTCGCTGCAGTCTAGCCCGGTTTCCCCGAAATCGCAGTGATATGCCCATGAAATTTCCTGATTTGATCGCCGGCGCTTTCTGTCGTGGAATGGATGCAGCCGTGATCTCGAAAGGACTGTCATGACCAGAGCCCTCTATTCCCTCTGCGGTGCCGACGAACGGCGCTTCTTTTCGCCCCATTGCTGGAAGGCGGTGATGGCGCTCGCCCATAAGGGGCTCGATTTCGAGGAGATTCCGACGACCTACGCCCGCATCCGCGCGATCGGCGGCGGCGTGTCGCCGACCGTGCCGGTGCTCGATGACAACGGCCGGCTGATCCCCGACAGTTTCGACATCGCCCTCTATCTGGAGGAGGCCTATCCCGAGCGGCCGTCGCTGTTTGGCGGCGAGGGCGGCAAGGCGCTGTCGCGCATGGTCGAAGGCTATTCGCAGATGATCATCCATCCGGCGATCATGCGCATTGCCCTTCTCGATATCCACGCGAACCTCGACGAGGGCGACAAGGCCTATTTCCGCGATAGCCGTGAGGTCAGGCTGGGCAAGCCGCTGGAAGTGGTTGCCGCCGATAGCGAAGCGGAGAAGGCTTCCTTCGGCGCCAAGCTGGAGCCGCTCCGCCACATGCTGAAGTTCCAGCCCTTCATCGGCGGGCAGACGCCGCTGTTTGCCGACTATATCGTCTTCGGCGCGCTGCAATGGCTGCGTGTCTCCGCCGGTCTCGCCATGCTGGCCGCCGCCGATCCGGTCATGGGCTGGTTCGAACGCTGCCTCGATCTTCACCAAAGCCGCGGCAGGACTGTGACGGCGGCGTGAAATTGCCGCCGACCCCTTGTTTTCGGGCGTTGGGGCGGGTAAAGACCGCCCACTTTTCCCGAGAAAACAGAGGATTTGACTATGGCGATTGAACGCACCTTCTCGATGATCAAGCCGGATGCAACCAAGCGCAACCTGACGGGCGCCATCACCAAGATGCTCGAAGATGCTGGTCTGCGCGTCGTCGCTTCCAAGCGCGTCTGGATGAGCCGTCGCGAAGCCGAAGGCTTCTACGCCGTTCACAAGGACCGTCCCTTCTTCGGCGAACTGGTCGAAGGCATGACCTCCGGCCCGACCGTCGTCCAGGTGCTGGAAGGCGAAGGCGCGATCCTCAAGAACCGCGAGATCATGGGCGCGACCAACCCGGCAAACGCTGACGAAGGCACGATCCGCAAGGTTCACGCCCTCTCGATCGGCGAAAACTCCGTTCACGGCTCGGATGCTCCGGAAACGGCCGCCCAGGAAATCAAGTACTGGTTCTCCGACACCGAAATCGTCGGCTGAGGCCTTACGTCGGCATTCGTGCCGAACACCTTGAATTGACTCTTGAAAGCCGGGGCTCTGCTCCGGCTTTTTCTATGTGCCCTTGTTTCTATGCCGGGCATTTGTCGGTATTGGAGAAATCGACGCTGCCGTCAGGCTTGAAGACCTCAGGGTTCTTTTCATAAAGCGCGCCGATAACGAGCGGTTTGCTCGGCAGCACTGTCTGGTCGAGGTCGGAACGGAACTGCGTTTTCAATTCCTGCAGCACCTTGCCGTCCTTGTCGACCAGCCGGACACTCACGGAATAGGGGCGGTCCTTGCGCACGCAGTGCAGGTTCTCGCTCTGCAGCGCGATCTTGTCGTCGATCGGGTAGATCTTCTGATTCAGTACCAGCGGATCGCCACCTTCAGGATTTTCGAATTCGGCGATGATCACCGAACCGTCGGGAATGGGTCCTGTCTTCTTCAGCGTCAGCAGGTAGGTGGCGCTCGCCACCCGATAGTTGAAGACGAAGAGATGGCCGGTGACCTCGACCAGGTTTTCCGCCGGGCGCTGGCAGGCGGACAGCAGCCCGACAGTGACCGCCATCACGATCCAATAATTCCTCATGGCGTCTCCTCCTTCTTGCGGCGATAGTGCCGATTGGCCTTGGCGCGGTTGCCGCAGACCGCCATGTCGCACCAGGCCCGACTCCGGTTCTTGCTGCGATCGATGAACAGCCAGCCGCAATTTCCGCAGATCTTCATCCGCTCCGGATCCGGCATGGCGATCAGCCGTAGCACCGAATGGGCAGTAGCCGAGGCTAGGCTGCCGGGGCTTGGGTCGCGCAATGTCTTGGCCAAGGCTTCCAACAGTCCGGCCAGCAGCTGGTCGTTGCCGCCATCGAGTATACGCTTGCGGAAATAGAGGTCGATCTCTTCCCGCAGCGCGATGAAATCCGCCTCGTTTTCCGCCGCCACCGGCGCGATGTCGCCGAAGAGGGCGCGTTCGGCGCAGAATTCGGCGGCCGCGCGCGGAAAACTCCGCATCTGATCGCTGACTGCGAAGCGATCGATCCGCCGCGCAGCATCGTGGCGCAGAATGACGCTGTTGGCGACATCGAGCGCCAGTGCGCCGCCGGCAAAGCGGTGAGGGGTCCAGGAAAAGCTCATATTGAAATTATAACTGGCAAAATAGGTTTTACCAGTTATAATTTTGCGGACGCGGAGTGTCTGGAATGGCCTATCTTCTGCAGCAGCTGGCGAATGCGGTTCCGCTCGCTGCCCTCTATGCCGCGCTCGCCTTCGGTTATGCCGTGGCCTTCGGCGTGACGAAGCGGGCCGACATCACCTATGGGGCGATCTTTGCCTTCGCCGGCCAGATTCTGCTGCTCTTCACCGAACTCGCCTATGTCAGGTTCTGGCTGGTGCTGCCGGCGGCTCTTGCCATCGGCGCCGGCGCTTCCATCGTCTATTCGCTGGCGGCGGGCCTCTGGATCGGCCGCTCGATCATGCTGCCGCTGGTCAGCAAATCGCCGAATACGGTCATCGTCGCCGCCCTCGGCATGATGATCGTGCTGATGGAGACAGCCCGGCTTGCCGCCAATAGCCACGGCATCTGGCTGCCGCCGTTCCTGAACGACACGGTCGTCTTCTGGAGCGACGGCCTGTTCAAGGTGACGCTCACCTATATCCAGTTGATCGACAGCGCGCTGATGTGCGCCATCGTCGCGGTGGGTGCGCTGATCCTCAGGCGCACGGCTTGGGGCCGCGTCTGGCGCGCCGTCACCGACGATCCCTTGGCCGCCGAACTCTGCGGCACCAGCGCCGATCGCGTCTTTCTCGTCGCCTATGCGGCCGCGGCCCTCGTCGCCACCCTCTGCGGCATCCTCGCCACCTTCTATTACGGCTCGATGGATTTTGGCGCCGGCCTGATGTTCGGGCTGAAGGTGCTGCTGATCGCTGCCGTCGGCGGCTACTCCGATCCGCTGCGCTCGGCCGGTGGCGCTGCCGGGCTTGCCGTCGTCGAAACCTTGTGGGGCGCCTACGGCCCCTTCGTCTGGCGGGATCTCGTCATCTTCTCGCTGCTCGTCCTGCTCCTGGTCATGAGCCGTAGGGAGCGCGTCGTCCTCTGATCATTTCCACTTGTCGCGCGCCGTATCGTCGGCGTCTTTCGCCGCGACCCAGTTGCCCGTAGCGCCATCCTTGCCATGTTCCTTCTTCCAGAAGGGGGCTGCGGTCTTCAGGAAATCCATGACGAAACTGGCGCCGTCGAACGCCGCCTGCCGGTGCGGTGCGGCTGCGACGACCAGCACGATATTCTCGCCGGCCGCGATCTTGCCGTAGCGGTGGATGGCGGTCAGGCCGAGAAGTCCGAAACGCGTTATGGCAAGATCGCCAATGCGCCGCATTTCCGCTTCCGCCATGCCGGGATAATGTTCGAGTTCGAGGGCAGCCAGCGTGCCGCCTTCATCGCGACAGAGGCCCGAAAACGTGACGACGGCGCCGATGCCGGCTTTGCCCTTGGAAAGGCGATCGACCTCGGCCTGCAGGTCGAAGTCTTCGTGTTGGACGCGGATGGTGGGGATGACAGTCACAGCGAATTCCTCCGCTGCTTTGGTGTGATTTCGCGGGGCTGAAAGCTTGATTGTTTGAGGTAATCCGTGCTTCCAGCCAATCTCCCTCCCTGTGGGGGAGATGTCCGGCAGGACAGAGGGGGGTAGCGACACGGCACCACCATCACCGCTTCATCCCCCCGTCATCGGCGGAAATATACCGATCTCTTTCGCCCCTGATATCGGCTCGTCATGCTCGACATGCTCCATGTCGAGCGCCACGCGGATCACCTCGGGATATTGAAGTGCGGTCTCATATTCTTCGCCGAGCGTCTTCAAATGATTCAGAAGATCGGCGACGGTGACGACGGAGGAGGGGAGGTCGATCTCCTCCTCGCCCTTGCCGATGCGCTCGCGCACCCATGCGAAATAGACAAGCCGCGTCATTCCTCGTCATCCACGATATGTTTCAGCCCGGCGCGGAAATAATCATAGCCGGTATAGATGGTCAGCAATGCGGCGATCCACAGCAGCGCAATGCCGGTCTGCGTCGTATAGGGGAAGATCTCGTCACCGGCCGGGCCGGCGAGCAGGAAGGCGATGGCGACGAGCTGCAGCGTCGTCTTCCATTTGGCGATCCGTGTCACCGGTACGCTGACCTTCAGCGCCGCCAGATATTCGCGCAGTCCCGACACCAGGATCTCGCGGCAAAGAATGGTGATCGCCGCCCAGATCGACCAGCCGGCAATCGTCTGGTCGGCCGCGACCAGCAGCAGGATCGAGGCGACCAGCAGCTTGTCGGCGATCGGATCGAGCATGCGGCCGATATTCGACGTCTGGTTCCAGATGCGTGCGAGATAGCCGTCGAGGAAATCGGTGAGCGAGGCGATGACGAAGATCCATAGCGCCACCCAGCGCGCCGTGTTGCTGATCGACAGCCTGCCCTCGATGAAGAAGCAGAGAACGATCAGCGGCACGGCGAGGATGCGGCCGTAGGTCAGAAGATTGGGAATGCTGTACGCACGCGATGCCATGGGATCGTTTCTCTGAATTGATGCGCCGTTACAGCGCCGCGCGTCTTTCTGAGGCGCGCAAAGAACGCTGTAACATTTTGAACCTGCGCATCGTGCTTTCCGAAAATCGAGTCCGATTTTCGGGCCGATGCGGTAGATGACGGCTTTGGCCGCGGACCGTCAACATTCTTTCTGTCTTTTCACCGCCTTTGCGTGGAATTTGCGACGGAGGCCGGTTATTTCGCGGCGTCGTCGTGGAAATGATTATAGACCTGCTTGGCGACCGCTTCGGATATGCCTTCCACCGCCATCAGGTCGGACAGGGCGGCGCGCGAAACCGCCTTCGCCGTCCCGAAATGCTGGAGCAGCGCCCGTTTGCGCGATGGGCCGATGCCGCCGATCTCGTCGAGCGGGTTCTTGATCATTTCCTTCTTGCGCCGCGCCCGGTGTGAGCCGATCGCGAAACGATGCGCTTCGTCGCGCAGGCGCTGGATGAAGTAGAGCACCGGATCGCGCGGCGGCAGCGTGAAGCTCTCGCGCCCCGGCGGAAAGAAACGTTCGCGCCCGGCGTCGCGGTCGACGCCCTTGGCGATGCCGATCGCCGTGACGCTGTCGGTGATGCCGAGTTCGGCAAGGATGGCGCGCACCGCCGTCATCTGCCCCTGGCCGCCGTCGATCAGGATCACATCGGGCCAGGTGGGGAAGGGCATGTCGGCGGCGTCGGGTGTGGCCGCCTGCACCGTCCGGTCTGGAATGCCTTCCTCCTTGATCAGCCGCGAGAAACGCCGTGTCATCACCTCCTTCATCATGCCGAAGTCGTCTCCGGGCGTGATGTCGGTCGATTTGATGTTGAACTTGCGGTACTGGTTCTTGACGAAGCCTTCCGGCCCCGCGACCACCATGCCGCCGACGGCATTGGTGCCCATGATATGCGAGTTGTCGTAAATCTCGATGCGCTGCGGCGCATAGGAAAGCCCGAACGTTTCCTTGAAACCCTCGAGCAGCCGCGACTGCGACGCCGTTTCGGCGAGCTTTCTCCCATGCGCCTCGCGTGCATTGCCGACGACATGATCGACCAGATCGCGCTTCTCGCCGCGCTGCGGCACGAGGATGGAAACCTTGTGGCCGGCCTTTTCGCTGAGTGCGGCAGCGAGCAGCTCCAACTCTTCGACCGTTTCCGACAGCATGATCTGCTTCGGCACCGGCTTGTCGTCGTAGAACTGCGCCATGAAGGAGTTCAGCACTTCGGCGCTCGAAAGCTGCGGATCGGCCTTCGGGAAATAGGCGCGATTGCCCCAGTTCTGTCCGGTGCGGAAGAAGAACACCTGGATGCAGGAAACGCCGCCCTCATGGTGGATGGCGAAAACATCAGCCTCTTCGACGCCGGCCGGATTGATGCCCTGGTGGCTCTGCACATGCGAAAGTGCCGCCAGGCGATCACGATAGATCGCCGCCCGCTCGAAATCGAGGTCCTCGGCCGCCTGGTTCATGGCCTCGGCCATATGCGACTTCACCTTCTGGCTCTTGCCGGACAGGAAGTCCTTCGCCTCCTGCACCAGTTCGCCATAACCCTCGTCGCTGACCTCATGCGTGCAGGGCCCGGAACAGCGCTTGATCTGGTAGAGCAGGCAGGGTCGCGTCCGCGTTTCGAAGACGCTGTCAGTGCAGGTGCGAATCAGGAAGGCGCGCTGCAGCGAATTGATCGTCCGCCCGACAGCGCCGGCTGAAGCGAAAGGTCCGAAATAGTCGCCCTTTCGCGCTCTCGCACCGCGATGCTTGAAAATCGCAGGCGCCCGGTGGTCGCCGGTGATGAGGATGTAGGGGAAGGACTTGTCGTCGCGCAGCAATACGTTAAAGCGCGGCCGCAAGCGTTTGATCAGATTCGCTTCCAGAAGCAGCGCTTCGGTTTCCGTGCGCGTCGTCACGAATTCCATGTTCGCCGTCTGGCGTACCATCTGGGCGATGCGGTTGGAATGCACGCGGCCGACGGCGTAATTGCCGACGCGCTTCTTCAGACTGCGCGCCTTGCCGACATAAAGTACGTCGCCCTCGGCATTGAACATGCGGTAGACGCCCGGGCTGTTCGGCAGCCGCTTGACGAATTCACCGATCAGTTCCGCGCCGATGAGCCCGGTTTCATTGAGGCTGCCGGCGTTCCAGTCGACGGCTGCGGCAAGCGGGGCGGCGGCGGAAACATCGCCTTCCACCTCGATATCGTCTTCGCTCTCATCCGTCTCGTCGTAGAGAACGCCGCCATCCGGCAGCTTTCGTCCGTTCATTCCGTAATCTCCGCCACATCGGGCGTCTGCCAGGCGAGGTGCTGGCCGCCGTCGAGGGCAATCATCTGGCCGGTGATCGAGGGCGTGTCGTAAAGGAAGCGAATCGTTTGTCCGAATTCCTTCAGCGCCGGCCCTCGCTGCAAGATAAGGGCTGAGATCTGCGCTTGGAAGTCCTCCATCGCCTGCCGCTCGCTCGGCATCGAGGGGCCGGGGCCGATGGCATTGACGCGGATGCGTGGCGCCAATGCCTGTGCAAGCGTCTGCGTCGCCGTCCACAGAGCGGATTTGGAGAGGGTATAGGAATAGAAGCTGGGCCTCAGCGCCCAAACCCGCTGGTCGATGATATTGACGATCAGCCCCGCTGCCGCAGCGGGCATCTGCTGCGCGAAGGCCGCCGCAAGGATAGAGGGCGCACGTACATGCAGGTCGAAGTGCAATGCCCAGGTGGCGGCATTGAAACTACGCGCTGAATCATGCTGGAAGACCGACGCATTGTTGACGAGCAGATCGAGCGGCCCGAGTGCTTCCGACGCCTTCGCGACCAACGCGCCGGTTTCGCCGATATCGGTCAGGTCGGCCTGCAAGGCGGCTGCCCGATATCCCTTCCGCCGCAATTCCGCCACCAGCTCTTCGGCTTCACCAATGGAGCCGTTCGCGTGGATCGCGACGGAAAAGCCATTTGCAGCAAGGTCTTCGGCGATTGCCCGTCCTATTCTCTTAGCTGACCCTGTTATAAGGGCCGTGCGAAGTCTTTCGTCGTTCAAAATCTTGCTTTCTGATCCCGCGAGTCTGCCTGCAGACTATATAGGGGCCGGCGGAGATTATATAAATAGGCCGTTGCGGTTGCGTCCCCGAGCGAGATATTCTATGTATTATTTAAGAATGCGATTTACTAAAATAAGTATTTTAAGTTTAACTCTTCGGTAGGGTTAATGAAGTGTATGTTGCGTCAAAGCAACATCGAATTTCAGCCATGCGGCTGCCACAATGATATCACAATTTGGCTCTTTCAAATCCGCATTTGAGTTCCAATTTCAGTCTCGATCCGGAAGGGACATCTGGCAATATCCCGCCAATGCTTCACTGATAGACAGATGACAAGCGGCGCGGGACTGAAAGGAGACTAAGTATGCGTGTACTCATTGCTGGCCTCATGGCCTCCGTTTTTGCAATTGCGGGCGTCTCGGCAGCTCAGGCGGCCGATGCCGTCGACCAGGTTCCGGAAGCGCCGGTTGCCCAGGACGCTCCGGTCAAGCCGGCAGGAAACTGGGAAGGCTTTTATCTCGGCGGCGCCGGCACCTACAACATGGGTGACTTCGGTTCCGACCGCCACACCTATGGTTTCGGCGGCCAGGTCTTCACCGGCTACAACTGGCAGGCGGGCCAGATCGTCTACGGCGTTGAATCCGACCTCGGCTACAGCGGCGACGACGTCTCCTCGGGCGGCGTCAAGAACAAGTATGGCTGGAACGGCTCCGTCCGTGGCCGCGTCGGCTACGACATGAACCCCTTCCTGCTCTACGGCACGGCCGGTCTGGCGATCGGCGACGTCAAGGTTTCCGACGACACCTCGGACGAAAGCAAGACGAACTTCGGCTATACGGTCGGCGCCGGCGTCGAAGCCTTCGTGACCAACAACATCACGACGCGCCTGGAATATCGTTACACCGACTACCAGAGCAAGGACTACGACCTCGACTCCGGCAGCTTCTCGCGCGGTTACGACGAGAACAGCGTCAAGCTCGGTATCGGCGTCAAGTTCTAAGCCGGACAAACCGTTCAAGCATGAAAAGCCGGGCTCATCGCCCGGCTTTTTGCTGTCCGCTTGTTGGTCCGGTCGTTCAGCCGTGCGCTTTGAGCACACTCAGCCCTGGGACTTGAGCTCGTTATGGGCAGGGAATTTCTTGCCGAACTGCCGCAGCCAGTCGGTGAGCGGCGCATGATCGGCCTCCCACTGGTCCTTGAAGCGCAGCTCAAGATAATCGAGCGTCGCGGCCAGCGCGAAATGCCCGCCGCTGAGCTTCTTGCCGAGCTTCGGCGGATTGGCGCTCAGATGCGCGAGCCCGCTCGTCGCCTTCTTCCATTGCCGGTCGATCCACGGCTGGTGAACTTTTTCCTCGTCGCGGAAGCGCCGCTCATAGACGATCGCCAGCAGGCAGTCGCAGATGCCGTCGCAGAGCGCCTCGAGGATTTCCGCATCCGTGCGCTTGCCCTTCTTGGAGGGGTAGAGCCCACCCTTCGTCAGCCGGTCGAAATAATGCATGATCGCCACGCTGTCATAGATCGAGAGCCCGTCATCGGTCAGAAGCGTCGGAATCTTGCCGAGCGGATTGTTATCCACCAGGATCGCCGGTCCGGTATTGGTGTCGACCCGGATGGCGTTCAACTCCAGCTCCAGAAAATGCGCGGCCATCCGCACCTTGTTGGAATAGGGCGAGGCGGGCGAACAAAGGAGCTTCATGGGACACCTGATGAGATTGTGGATTGCGGCGCGGACTATCCGCGAAGCTAGCGCATAACCCGGAAAATCGAAATCGATTTTCGGAAAGGATTATGCGCAAATTCAAAGTGCTACGGCGTCTTTGCGCGTCTGAAAAGACGCGCGGTGCTGTAGTTAGCTATCGTCCTTTATGGCCTTGTTCTCGCCGCGCAGCCAGAAGGCGCGGTGCGAGGCAAAACGGTCCTGCGCCAGATGGTCCTTCAATGCGGGCAGCAATTGGTGCAGCTCGTCCTTCAGCGTGAAGGGCGGGTTGACGATGACGAGGCCTGAGCCCGTCAATCCGGTAGTGCCGCGGTCGCTGCGAACCACGAGTTCGGCGCAGAGCATTTTCGGGATGTCGAGCGCCTGCAGCCTCTCGTGGAATTCCTTGATCGGCGCGCCCTTCTTCAGTGGATACCACAGGCAATAGGTGCCGCCGGGAAAACGCCGGTAGGCCTTTTCCAACCCTTCGGCCAGACGCTGATATTCATCCTCTTCCTCGAAGGGCGGATCGACGAGCACGATGCCGCGCTTCTCCTTCGGCGGCAGATGCGCGCCGAGCGCCAGCCAACCGTCGAGCTCGGTGATGCGGGCATGGTGATCGCCCTCGAACAGCCGATGCAGCCTGATAAAGTCCTCCGGGTGCAGTTCCATGGCCGACAGCCGGTCCTGCGGGCGGAACAGCATGCGCGCAAGTTTCGGCGATCCAGGATAGAAGCGGATGCCGCCCTCTGGGTTGAGTTCGCGGATTGCCCAGAGGTACGGCTCGAGCAGTTCGGAAACCTGAGGTCCGAGCTCGGCCTCCATCAGCTTGCCGATGCCCTCGAGCCATTCGCCGGTTTTCTGCGTTTCCTCGGAGGAGAGGTCGTAGAGGCCGATGCCGGCATGCGTGTCGAGCACGCGGAACGCCCCATCCTTCTTCTGCATGTAGCGGATCAGCCGCGCCAGCACGGCATGTTTCAGCACATCGGCAAAGTTGCCCGCGTGGTAGATATGGCGGTAGTTCATTTTCGCTGATGTCCGTATGAATTCGCGTCATGGCGAGCTTTTGTGGCTTTTGGCCGTGCAGGCCTTGGAATATACAAACGCCATGAACATTGCGACCCCCATCCACGCCAAATCAGAAAAGCCGGACAACAGGGTGGGTCACACCGCCTGTCCGCATGACTGTCCCTCCACCTGCGCGCTGGAGGTCGATATATCAGAGGATGGCCGCATCGGCCGCGTGCGCGGCGCCAATGACCATTCCTACACGTCGGGCGTCATCTGCGCCAAGGTCGCCCGTTATGCCGAGCGGCTCTACCATCCCGACCGCCTGATGCATCCCTTGCGCCGCGCCGGCGCCAAGGGGGCAGGGCAGTGGCAGCAGATTTCCTGGGACGATGCGCTGGATGAAATCGCCGAAGCCTTTGTGAAGGCCGAGGCGAGGGACGGCAGCGAGGCGATCTGGCCCTATTTCTACGCTGGCACCATGGGCTGGGTGCAGCGCGATTCGATCGATCGTCTGCGTCATGCCAAGCGTTACTCCGGCTTCTTCTCCTCGATCTGCACCAACCCCGCCTGGACCGGCTTCACCATGGCGACCGGCACGCTGCGTGGTCCCGATCCGCGCGAGATGGGCCGCACCGATTGCGTCGTCATCTGGGGCACCAACGCGGTCTCGACGCAGGTCAATGTGATGACCCACGCCATCAAGTCGCGCAAGGAGCGCGGCGCCAAGATCGTCGTCATCGACATTTACGACAATCCGACGATGAAGCAGGCCGACATGGCGTTGATCGTCAGGCCGGGTACCGATGCAGCACTCGCCTGCGCTGTCATGCACATCGCCTTCCGCGACGGCCATGCCGACCGTGATTATATGGCGCGGTATGCCGACGATCCCGAGGGTCTCGAAGCGCATCTGAAAACCAGGACGCCGCAATGGGCCGCCGCCATCACCGGTCTTTCGGTCGAGGAAATCGAAGCCTTCGCCAGCCTCGTCGGCACCACGAAGAAGACCTTCTTCCGCCTGGGCTATGGCTTCACCCGCCAGCGCAACGGCGCGGTCGCCATGCATGCGGCCGCCTCGATCGCCACCGTTCTCGGCTCCTGGCAATATGAAGGCGGCGGCGCCTTCCATTCGAACAGCGATATTTTCCGCATGAACAGCGCCGAACTGACCGGCCGGTCGATGAGGGATGCCGATATCCGCATGCTCGACCAGTCGCAGATCGGCCGGGTGCTGACCGGTGATGCGGTGGCGCTCCGTCATCGCGGCCCGGTGACGGCGATGCTGATCCAGAACACCAATCCCGCCAACATCGCCCCCGAGCAGCGCCTCGTCAGACGCGGCTTTGCCCGCAACGACCTCTTCGTCGCCGTCCACGAGCAGTTCATGACCGAAACGGCTGAGATCGCCGATATCGTCATTCCGGCGACGATGTTCGTCGAGCATGACGATATCTACCGGGCCGGCGGCCAGAACCATATCCTGCTGGGGCCGAAGCTGGTCGAGCCGCCGCCGACTGTGCGCACCAATCTCTTTGTCATCGAGGAACTGGCCAAACGCCTCGGCGTCGCCGATCGTCCCGGCTTCGGCTTCACCGCCCGCGAGATGGTCGACCGCATTCTCGAATCGAGCGGCCTGCCGGATTATGAGCATTTCCTCGAACACAAATGGTTCGATCGCCAGCCCGCCTTCGAGGAGGCGCATTATCTGAACGGCTTTGCCCATCCGGATGGCAAGTTCCACTTTCGCCCGGACTGGATCAATCAGCCGGCGCCCAACAAGCCGCCGGCCGCTATCGGGGTGCTCGGGCCGCATGCCGAGCTTCCGGCCTTCCCTGATCAGGTCGATGTCATCGAAGTCACCGATCCCGAGCATCCTTTCCGGCTGGCCACGTCGCCCGCCCGCAACTTCCTGAATTCGAGCTTCTCCGAGACCAAGACCTCTCGCCAAAAGGAAGGGCGCCCCGAGGTGATGATCAATCCCGCCGACGCCGAAGCCAATGGCATCGCCCATGGCGATCTCGTTCGCATTGGCAACAGCCGCGGCGATCTGCGCATCCATGCCCGCATCACCACCGAGGTGAAATCCGGCGTGCTGATCACCGAGGGGCTCTGGCCGAACAAGGCGCATGTCGATGGCGAGGGCATCAATGTCTTGACCGGCGCCGACCCCGTCGCGCCCTATGGCGGGGCGGCCGTGCACGACAACAAGGTCTGGCTTCGCAAGGACGCAGCATGACGCAGCCGACATCACGCGTGAAGATCGCCGGCGAGCAAACTCTGTCGAATGGGTGGACGCGGCTCGCCAGCTACCTGCTCGATTATATCGACCGCAAGGGCGCAACCCAGCGGTTGAAGCGGGAAGTCTATCACCGCACGCCCGCCGCCTGCATCCTGCTTTATGATCCCAGGCGCGACCTTGTCGTGCTCGTCCGCCAGTTCCGCCTCCCTGTTCATCTCAACGGCGATCCCGCCTGGACAATCGAGGTACCGGCCGGCCTTCTCGATGATGATCATCCCGAGGCGGCGATCCGTCGCGAGGCGATGGAGGAGACCGGTTATCGCCTGCGTGATGCACGCTTCCTGTTCAAATCCTATACCTCGCCGGGCGCCGTCACCGAGGTCGTCCACTTCTTCGCAGCCCTCATCGACACTGCCGACCGCGTGGCGGAAGGCGGCGGCCTGGACGAAGAGCACGAGGATATCGAGGTCCTCGAAGTCCCGCTCGACGCGGCCGCGGCAATGGTCGAAACCGGCGAGATCTTCGATGCCAAGACGATCGTGCTGTTGCAATGGGCGCTGTTGAACAGGGGCAAACTTCGTTAGCGGGTAAGGCGATCGAGACCTGGTTCGTCAAGTTACTTCGGGCGGATCGACATGATCCGCGACCCGTTTAGTTTTCCCCGCGAACTCGCATCATCTGCTGAAAGGCGCGCTGCTTCAGTGCAGGTACCGCATTGATGATGCGCATTACGCCGCGCGTGACAGCGAGTTGAAGTCTGCCGACAATCGGCCGATGGACCAGGTCGCTGGCATCCATCTGCTTTTTCGATTCTCGGATCGCTTCGGTACTGTAGCGAAGCATCTCGACTTCGTAGGCATGTATGGCTTGGACAAGCGGTTTTCGCCCTTGGTTCGCTTCAACCAGCATGTGTCCGAGCAGTGCGGCATCGCGAAGCGCGGTATTGGCGCCCGCGCCTCGTCCTGGCGTCATCGTATGGACGGCGTCACCGAGCAGAGTGACATTCGAACTCGCCCAAGGCGTCAGCGGGACGGCGGTTCTCATCCTGATATCGTGGATCGTCGAGGGCTCCGTCATCTGAATGAGCGCATGTAAGTGCGGATGCCAGTCCCGGGTGAGTTTCAAGCCCAGTTCTCTCAATTGTTCGCCGCTCAGACCGGTCGGGTCCCGCGGCCAGTTCTGCCGAGCTCCCCATACCCCCCAACCGACGCTGTCCTCGTCGAGTGCTTCGACGAAGTCCGGCCAACGAGCAATAAAACCTGGGTCGCTTCTAGTGCCGGCGAACTCGAGCGAGTGAATGATTGCGCCGAAGCCCATCGGCGCCATGATCAGCGACATGCCTTGAAACATTTTGTCCGACAGCAGAGCTTTCGTCGCGTCCGTCATCGGAATTTTGCCCCCGAGCGACACGATCCCCGTGTCTTCCAGACGCGCTTCCGGCAGACGTTGCTTGCGTACAGTCGAATTCGTGCCGTCAGCGCCCACCAGCACATCTCCCGTCGCGAGACTTCCATCCTGAAAGCAAGCTATGACCGACCCGTCGGCGCTGTTTGTGTAACTTTGAAGCGTCTTCCCGAAGAAGACGTCGTCTTCAAGTCCTCTGAGCAGAACCCGCCTCAGCGTCTTTCGAATGACGTTCTTTTCACCGTCGAGAGCGTTCGGGCCTGCATCATCGATATCGAAGCTCAGGACTTCGCCCAGTTGTTCAGTGAGCATGTTGAAATAGCGTGGCGACCTGGCGCAGGTGGCGACATAGAGATCGTAGAGTTCGCCGGGGACACAGGCTTTTAGCGCACGGCTTCCAGCCGGGCTGATGCCGACGCGATAACCACCACTGTCGATGCTCGGCGCAAAGTCGCGCTCATATACCGCTATGCAAACCCCAGCCTGCTTAAGCAGATGTGCGAGCGCCAAACCGCCGGTCCCGGCGCCGATAATCAAAACCTTCATGGTGTTGGTCCTAGTCGAGTTTGGGGGCGATGGAGAATTTGGCGGCGATCTGTCTCAGCCACTCCTCTGTCCAGGTGATACACTGGGCGCTGAGGTCCCCGACAATGCCACTGACCCAGGATAATTCGGCTGCGTGGATAGCTCGGAGATATTCCATCTCGAGAAGGAAGAGCCTGGGAACAGCCTGAGCTTCCTGCAAGACGTCGTCGATCCTGCGAAGTTCCGACTCGATGGCTTTTGCTCTGAGCTCAAGCTGGCTCGTCACATCATCAGGCGTAAGCAGCGGAAGAAATGACATCGCCGCGGGGAATTCCGGATATTCTCGCGTCAGGGTTGACAATATCGCCCGCATCCATTCCAGCGCGATTTCGCGGCCCTTCTCGTTTATCTCGTACACGGTTCGCTCTGGACGCTTGTCGTCCTGGACTGTTTTCCGCGGGATGATCAAGCCCTCGCGTTCGAGCCGCTGGATTGTTTGATAAAGGCTCGCCCTCTGCGTGACATTGATCACTTCGTCCTTGCCGCGCTCCTTGATGAGCCGCTGCATTCGGTAAGGATGCATTGGCTCTTCCATGAGCATTGCAAGGACGGCGAGCGCGACTGGAGAGCGTTTGATAGACGTCATAGTAATAATACTACTAGTTTATTTATAACTAGTCAATTCGAAGGCTCCAGGTCGCTGGATTCGAGACTCGCGCTGTTTGAAACGATGGTCGTGAATCCGCGCGGCGAGCGCATTCAACCAATTCCAAAGCGCAAGTTTCCGCTTTAAGGTGATCGCGCTCGAAATTTCATACGACTGTCACGAAGCGGTTTTATCCGCTGCGGCTTGTCAATCATCGGATGCGGTCAGGAGAAAGCCCATGTGGCTCAGCAATTTCACCCTCGTTCTCCCAAACGAGGTGGTGAGTGAAGGTGCCGTGCGTGTTGAGGATGGCGTCATCGCTGAGATCAGGCCGGAGCCGGTCGCCGCCGCTGCTGTCGATGGCGGAGGACGGCTGCTGATGCCCGCATTCGTCGATCTGCACGGCGACATGATCGAGCGCGAGATCGCCCCGCGGCCGAACGCGACGATGCCGATCGATTTCGGCATCCACGAACTCGACAAGAAGCTTGCCGCCGCCGGTGTCACGACCGCCTTTGCCGCCGTCTCTTTTGCGACCGAGAGCGTCTACGGCCATGTCCGTTCGCTGGAAACCACCTCGGCGGTGATCGAGGGCATCAACCGCCTGCGTGATGATCTGCTGATCGACCACCGCGTCCATGCCCGCTACGAAATCACCAATGTCGGTGCAGCCCCGGCACTCGAGCGCCTGCTGAATGCCGACCAGATCGACATGGTCTCGCTGACCGACCACACGCCGGGCCAGGGCCAGTACAACAATCTGCAGAGCTACATCCTCAGCATTTCCGAGCGCCGCGCCATTTCCGAGGACATGGCGGCGGAGATCGTCGCCAAGCGTATCGCCATGCGCAACAATCCCGAGATCGAGGCCAAGCTGAAGGAAATCGTCGCGCTGTCGCTGAGGCACAAGCTGTCGCTTGCCTCGCATGACGATGACAGCGTCGAAAAAGTCGCCGAGATGCACGATCTCGGCGTCACCATCAGCGAGTTTCCGGTCACGGCACCTGCGGCGGAAGAGGCGCGCCGCCGTGGCCTCTGGACGCTGATGGGCGCGCCGAACGCGCTGCGCGGCCAGTCGATGTCGGGCAATCTCAGTGCCCTCGATGCCGCCAGGGCCGGCCTGCTCAGCGTCATCGCCGCCGACTATCATCCGGCCGCCTTCGTGCCCGGCATCTTCAAGCTTGCCGACATGGTGGAAGGCGGCCTGCCGGCAGCCGTTGCCATGGCGACCGGCAATGCGGCCCGCTCGGCCGGTCTGTCGGATCGTGGCGAGATCGCCCTTGGTCAGCGCGCCGATCTCGTCGTGGTCGAACCGGGCGATATCAACCGCATCCGCGCCACTTTCCGCGCCGGCCGCTTCGTCTACAGCGACGGCACGCTGCATCCGCTGCGGGCTTTGGCGGCTTAGCTGCACGTCTGAGCGTCGAAGTAATCCCTCCACCACAGAATGACGAGATCCCGGCTAAACAGGTTTCTCGTCGACGGTACCCCGACTATCACATAACTCCGGAACAAGACTGCCGACGATGCGAAGTCAAGATGTCATCTGAGCCAAGATTGCTGCACAAGGAGTGGGGGCTGCTGCCGCTCGTTTTAAGTGGAATCGCGACAATATGTGTAATTGTCATGTCAATTTACTACGATAACCAATATGGTATCCCGAATGTTTATATAGGCGGTAAATATATACAATGCGAAAAATCGGCCGCCTCCTTATAGAATGCGATTTTATTTGTATATAAATATCCAGGATTTGTTCTGATATTTATTTCTTTGATTTCTGTTGTTTTTTGTTATATCTACGATAGAGGTATTTTTGTTTTCGTTATAATATATTTTGTAATATTCAACTATCCATTTGCTACGATATTGAGTGGATCCAAGATTGTTTTAAGTCAAGCTTCGGTAGAGACGCTGTGTGAGAGGGGAGGTTACGGCTCGGTCGCGATTCACCTTCCTCTATTGTTTTTGTCCTCTTACGTAATCATTGGAAATATTGTTCTGGTGGCCAAGCGATGGCTCAGAAGGAGAATCAAGAATACCTGATACCACAGGATGGAATCAGTTGGCTGACCTCTGTGATTATTTTGAAGTCATAGCGGCAGGCGCTGCTCAATTCTTTCCGCAAGCTCCGGTGTTGAGACAGGTAGGGAAGACCTGAGAAAGTTACCGGCTTTCAGAAAATAGCGCAGCAATCTAAGCGCGGTCGCCGATCAGCGAAATCAGCTGTGCCTTGGGTGCGGCGGTCGAGGCCTCCGCGCCGACCGCCTTGCCGCCTTCCATCGTCACCCGGCCTTCGGCAAACAGCCGCAGCGCCTGCGGATAGATTTGATGTTCGATGGTGAGCACACGCGCGGCAAGGCTTTCGGCTGTGTCGCCCGAGAGAACCGGTACGGCCGCCTGGCCGATCACCGGCCCTTCATCCATGCCCTCGGTGACGAAATGCACCGTGCAGCCCGCGATCCGCATCCCGGCGTCGATCGCCCGCTGATGCGTATGCAGGCCGGGAAACAGTGGCAGCAGGGAAGGGTGGATGTTGAGCATCCGGCCTTCGTAACGCTGGATGAAGGTTGCCGTCAGTAGCCGCATGTAGCCTGCCAGGCACAGAATGTCGGGCGAAAGCTCGTCGAGCGCCGAAAAGATCGCCGCTTCATGCGCGTCCTTGCTGGCGTAGTCCTTGCGGGGGAAAGCGAAGGTGGCGATGCCTTCGGCATCAGCCTTGGCAAGCCCGCCGGCATCCGCCTTGTCGGAAATCACCCCGACGATCTCGGCCGGATAGTCGGCGGCCTTCGCCGCCGCAACCAACGCCATCATGTTGGAGCCGCTGCCTGATATGAAGACGACGACGCGTTTGCGCGGTGCGCTCATATCGCAAGCGTGCCCTTGTAGACCGTGCCGGCAGCGCCTTCGTCGCGGGCGATCATGCGGCCGAGCGTGATCAGAGTCTCGCCCTCGGCTTCGAGGGCGGCCGAAACGGCCGCGACGTTCTCGACGGCAACGACGGCGATCATGCCGACGCCGCAATTGAAGGTGCGCAGCATTTCCCTGGATTCGACGCCGCCCGTCTTGGCGAGCCACGAAAACACCGGCGGCACCTTGACGGCGTCAAGATCGATCTCGGCCGCCAGATGCTTCGGCAGGACGCGCGGAATGTTTTCCGGGAAACCGCCGCCGGTGATGTGCGCCAGCGCCTTGATGGCGCCGGTCTCGCGGATCGCCTTCAGAAGCGGCTTCACATAGATGCGGGTCGGTTCGAGCAGGGCTTCGCCGAGCAGGCGGCCTTCGGCAAAAGGTGCGGCGGCATTCCAGTCGAGGCCGGACAGTTCGACGATCTTGCGCACCAGCGAGAAGCCGTTGGAATGGACGCCGGAGGAGGCGAGGCCGAGGATCACGTCACCCTCGGCGATATCGCCCGAGGGCAGCAGCTTGCCGCGTTCGGCAGCACCCACGGCAAAACCGGCGAGATCGTAGTCGCCGGAGGAATACATGCCGGGCATCTCGGCGGTCTCGCCGCCGATCAGCGCGCAGCCGGCCTCGCGGCAGCCGGCGGCAATACCGCTGACGATGGCTGCGCCCTGGTCGGGGTCGAGCTTGCCGGTCGCGAAATAATCGAGGAAGAACAGAGGCTCGGCGCCCTGCACGACGAGATCGTTGACGCACATGGCGACGAGGTCGATGCCGACGCTGTCGTGATAGTCGGCATCGATGGCGATCTTCAGCTTGGTGCCGACCCCGTCATTGGCGGCGACCAGAACCGGATCGGTGAAGCCCGCCGCCTTGAGGTCGAAGAGCCCGCCGAAGCCGCCGATCTCGCCATCGGCGCCGGGACGGCGCGTCGAACGCACTGCCGGCTTGATCTTCTCGACGAGGAGGTTGCCGGCATCGATATCGACGCCTGCATCGCTATATGTCAGGCCGTTTTTCCCAGACTGGCTCATGCTGGTCTCCGATGGCTATTTCAGGCGGCAAACGTGCCGCGTCATCTGCCGGTCGCAATTGCATGACAGGGGCGTTTATGCAAGCGTTGCATGGCAAAAGCCCCCAATTTCCCGCGTCTTCCTCCACCCTTTCCGGGATTTGACGAGACAGGGTTGACCATCTTTGCGCCTGCATCCTATGTGCTGAATGGCCGCTTCGGATCGGATGCGGCGTTTGGCGGCGGCGAGCAATCAACGGGGAAGCGATGCCACAGCATGTCAGCGGCAACAGTCTCAAGCGTCAGATCTTCTTCTGGCTGGCAGTGCTCGTCTTCTTCATCGTCTTTCTCTACGTCTTCAGCTCGATCCTGCTGCCGTTCATCGCCGGCATGGCGATCGCCTATTTCCTCGATCCGGTGGCCGATCGGCTGGAGCGTCTCGGCCTCAGCCGGATGATGGCGACCATCGGCATTCTGGTCGCCTTCGTCATCGTCTTCGCCTTAGCGCTGATGATCCTCATCCCCGTGCTCATCAGCCAGTTCAACGATTTCGCTCAGCGTCTGCCGGGTTATATCAGCCAGTTGCAGCAGTTCATCACGCAGGCGCAGAATTCGCTGCTGCCGGACTGGGTCGAGAACCAGATGGGCGCGATCAAGGACAATCTCTCCGGCATCCTGTCGGAGGGCATGGGGTTCCTCACCGGGCTCTTCGCGCAGATCTGGAATTCCGGCAAGGCGATCGTCGACGTCCTATCGCTGCTCGTCGTCACCCCCGTCGTCGCCTTCTATATCCTGCTCGACTGGGACCGCATGGTTGCCAAGGTCGATCAGTGGATCCCGCGCGATTATGTCAGCGATGTCCGCCAGATCGCCAAGGAGATCGACCAGGCGATCGCGGGCTTCATCCGCGGCCAGGGCTCGCTCTGCCTTATCCTCGGCATCTATTATGCCGTCGGCCTTTCTCTCGTCGGGTTGAATTTCGGCCTGCTGATCGGCCTCTTCGCCGGCATGATCAGTTTCATTCCCTATGTCGGCTCGATGGTTGGCCTCGTCCTCGCCATCGGCGTGGCGCTCGTGCAGTTCTGGCCGGATTATCCCTGGATCGGGCTGGTGCTCGTCGTCTTCTTCAGCGGCCAGTTCCTGGAAGGCAACATTCTGCAGCCGAAGCTCGTCGGTTCCAGCGTCGGCCTGCATCCGGTCTGGCTGATGTTTGCGCTTTTTGCCTTCGGCGCGCTCTTCGGTTTCGTCGGTCTTTTGGTCGCCGTGCCGGCCGCCGCAGCCGTCGGCGTCCTTGTTCGCTTCGCGCTTTCACGCTACCTTCAGAGCGATCTTTATTTTGGCGGGTCATCAAGCGGCCGCGCCCGGAAGACGAAATCAGTTCCCAATGAATGACGTCAAGAACGCTGATCCGAAGCGCAAGGCCGGAGAGCAGTTGCCGCTGGTCTTTTCGCACGATGCCGCAAGCGGGCGCGACGACCTCCTGATCTCGGAGCGTCTCGCCGCCGCCGTTTCGATCGTCGATGCCTGGCCCGCATGGCCATCGCCGGTCGTCGTGCTCGCCGGCCCGGTCGGCTCGGGTAAATCGCATCTTGCCCGCATCTGGCGGGACTTGAGCGGCGCCGTCGACATCCATCCCGAGCTCGGCTCGGATGCCGCCGTTGCCGCCGCCGCCGCCGGCCCGGTGCTGTTCGAGGACGCCGATCGCCTCGGCTTCGATGACAACGCGCTCTTCCACGTCATCAACAGCGTGCGCGAAAACGGCACCAGCCTGTTGATCACCAGCCGTCTCTGGCCGATGTCATGGCCGGTTTCGCTGCCCGATCTGCGCTCACGCCTGAAAGCGGCAACCGTCGTCGAGATCGGCGAACCCGATGAGGCGCTGTTGTCGCAGGTGATCGTCAAGCTCTTCGCCGACCGGCAGCTTTATATAGATGACAAACTCGTGCTCTATATCGTCAACCGGATGGAGCGGTCGCTGAACGCGGCCCAGACGATCGTCGAAAGGCTTGACCGGCTGGCCCTGTCGCGGGGCACGAAAATCACCCGGTCTCTTGCTGCCGAAGTATTGAATGAATTGGGAAATTCGGAACCGGCCGATTGACTGTCACAGTTCCGTCGTCAAACTGATATAATTGCCTTTGGCGATTGAGAACGGGGTAAGCGGACAATGGATAGTGCAGTCGCAGAACATCAAGAACTCGCTCCCGAGATCAACGACAACACTCCCCCGCTGGAAGAGCTGCTCAAGAGCCCCGAGCGCTTCATCAACCGAGAATTCTCCTGGCTGCAGTTCAACCGCCGTGTCCTCGAAGAAACGCTAAATACCGAGCATCCGCTGCTCGAGCGCGTCCGCTTCTTGTCGATCTCAGCCGCCAACCTCGATGAATTCTTCATGGTGCGTGTCGCCGGCCTCGAGGGCCAGGTGCGCCAGAACATCGCCATCCGCAGCCCCGACGGCAAGACGCCGGCCGAGCAGCTCGACTCGATCCTGCAGGAGATCGACCATCTGCAGATGGAGCAGCAGGCCTCGCTCGCCGTCCTGCAGCAATATCTCGCCAAGGAAGACATCCTGATCGTGCGCCCCGGCGCCTTGAGCGATGCCGACCGCCAGTGGCTGGCCGCCGAATTCGAACAGGCGATCTTCCCGGTCCTGACGCCGCTGTCGATCGATCCGGCCCATCCGTTCCCCTTCATTCCGAATCTCGGCTTCTCGATCGGCCTGCAGCTCGTCAGCAAGAACGGCCGCGAGCCGATGACGGCGCTGCTGCGCCTGCCGGTGGCGCTCGACCGCTTCGTTCGTCTGCCGGATGATGGAAACACGATCCGCTACATTACGCTGGAAGATGTCGCCAACATCTTCATCCATCGGCTCTACCCGGGTTACGAGGTGCAGGGTTCCGGTACGTTCCGCGTCATCCGCGACAGCGATATCGAAGTCGAGGAAGAGGCCGAGGATCTCGTCCGCTTTTTCGAAACGGCGCTGAAGCGCCGCCGCCGCGGTAAGGTCATCCGCATCGAGACCGACTCGGAAATGCCGGCCTCGCTGCGCCAGTTCGTCGTTCAGGCCCTCAATATCCCGGACAATCGCGTCGCCGTTCTGCCGGGTCTTTTGGCGTTGAACACCCTGTCCGAGATCACCAAGGCGCCGCGCGAGGATCTCAGGTTTGCCCCCTACAACGCGCGATTTCCCGAGCGCGTCCGCGAACATGCCGGCGACTGCTTTGCCGCCATCCGCGAAAAGGACATGGTCGTCCATCACCCCTACGAATCTTTCGACGTGGTGGTCCAGTTTCTTCTCCAGGCTGCGCGCGATCCTGACGTCCTGGCGATAAAGCAGACGCTTTACCGTACCTCCAACGACAGCCCGATCGTCCGCGCCCTGATCGACGCCGCCGAAGCCGGCAAGTCGGTGACGGCGCTGGTCGAGCTCAAGGCCCGCTTCGACGAAGAGGCGAACATCCGCTGGGCGCGCGATCTCGAACGCGCCGGCGTGCAGGTCGTCTTCGGTTTCATCGAGCTCAAGACCCACGCCAAGATGTCGATGGTCGTCCGGCGCGAGGAAGGCAAGCTGCGCACCTATTGCCACCTCGGAACGGGCAACTACCACCCGATCACCGCGAAGATTTATACCGACCTTTCCTATTTTACCTGCAATCCCGTCATCGCCCATGACATGGCGAATATCTTCAACTTCATCACCGGCTACGGCGAGCCCGAACAGGGCATGCAGCTCGCCATCTCGCCCTATACGATGCGCCCGCGCATCCTGCGCCACATCGAGGAGGAGATCCAGCATGCCAGGAACGGCGCGCCGGCCGCGATCTGGATGAAGATGAACGCTCTTGTCGATCCCGACATCATCGATGCGCTCTATCGCGCCAGCCATGCCGGCGTCGAGATCGATCTGGTGGTGCGCGGCATCTGCTGCCTGCGCCCGCAGGTGCCCGGCCTTTCAGAGAAGATCCGCGTCAAGTCGATCGTCGGCCGCTTCCTCGAACACAGCCGCATCTTCTGCTTCGGCAACGGCCACGGCCTGCCGTCCGATAAGGCGCTGGTTTACATCGGTTCGGCCGACATGATGCCGCGAAACCTCGATCGCCGCGTCGAAACCATGGTTCCGCTGACGAATCCGACCGTTCACGAGCAAGTCTTGTCACAGATTATGCTCGGCAACGTGATTGACAATCAACAAAGCTACGAGATATTGCCCGACGGTACGTCGCGACGCATGGAAGTGCGCAGGGGCGAAGAACCGTTCAATGCGCAGCAGTATTTCATGACCAATCCGAGCCTGTCGGGCCGTGGTGAAGCTCTGAAGTCCAGTGCGCCGAAGCTGATCGCCGGCCTGCTCGAAGGCCGCAACAACAAGTAAAACTGGACCTAAATGGTTGAATCTGAAGCCCAGGGGCGCCTTCCGGGGATCGCCCCGGTCTCCGTCGTCGATATTGGATCGAATTCCATTCGTCTAGTCGTCTACGAAGGCATGTCCCGTTCGCCGACCGTCCTGTTCAACGAAAAGGTCCTCTGCGGCCTTGGCAAGGGCGTCGCCCTTACCGGCAAGATGGATGAAGACAGCGTCGCGCGGGCTTTGGCGGCGCTGCATCGTTTCAAGGCTCTGTCCGACCAGGCGCGCGCCGCCACCATGTATGTGCTGGCAACGGCAGCCGCGCGCGAGGCGAGCAACGGTCCCGATTTCATCCACCAGGCAGAAACCATCCTGAACCGCAAGGTCCGCGTGCTTTCGGGCGAGGAAGAGGCGAAATTCGCCTCGCTCGGCATCATCAGCGGTTTCTACAATCCTGACGGCATTGCCGGCGACCTTGGCGGCGGCTCGCTGGAGCTGATCGATATCAAGGGTAAGGAATTCGGCAAGGGCATCACTCTGCCGCTCGGCGGCCTGCGCCTGTCGGAATATGCCGGCGGTTCGCTCTCCAAGGCCCAGAGCTTTGCCCGCAAGCAGTTGAAGACGGCAAAGCTGCTGTCGAAAGGCGAGGGGCGTACCTTCTACGCCGTGGGCGGCACCTGGCGAAACATCGCCAAGCTGCACATGGAAATCACCCATTATCCGCTGCACATGATGCAGGGCTATGAGGTGTCGCTCGAAGCGATGATGCTGTTCCTCGACCAGGTGGTGGCCGCGCGCGACTCCAGGGAGCCGGCGCTGCAGGCCGTTTCCAAGCACCGCCGGTCGCTGCTGCCCTTCGGCGCCGTCGCCATGAAGGAAGTGCTGAGCGCGATGAAGCCGTCGATGATTTCCTTCTCGGCGCAAGGTGTGCGCGAGGGATATCTCTATTCGCTGCTGTCGGAGGCCGAGCGCCGCGCCGATCCGCTGCTTGCCGCTGCCGGCGAGCTGGCGATCCTGCGTGCCCGCTCGCCGGAGCATGCTCGCGAGCTGGCCGAATGGACCGGCCGCATGATGCCCCTCTTCGGCATCCAGGAAACCGAAGAGGAAAGCCGCTACCGTCAGGCCGCCTGTCTGCTTGCCGATATCAGCTGGCGCGCCCATCCTGACTATCGAGGGCTGCAGGCGCTGAACGTCATCGCTCACTCTTCCTTCGTCGGCATCAGTCATCCCGGCCGCGCCTTTATCGCGCTTTCCAACTATTACCGTTTCGAAGGCCTGCATGACGACGGCGCCACCGGCCCGCTGGCCCAGATCGCCACGCCTCAGCTCATCGAGCGCGCCAAGCTGCTCGGCGGCATGCTGCGTGTCGTCTACCTCTTCTCGGCCTCGATGCCCGGCATCGTCAAGAACCTGACCTTCCGCAAATCGCCGAACCCGGACCTCGACCTCGAATTCGTCGTGCCTCCCGAGTACCGCGATTTCGCCGGCGAACGCCTGGACGGCCGCCTGCAGCAGCTGTCGCGACTGACGAACAAGCGGCTGGCGTTTTTGTTCGAGTAGGTCTGATTTGCGGCGTTGTGCCGTACCAGCCCCCCTCTGCCCTGCCGGGCATCTCCCCCACAGGTGGGGAGATCACAAGTGGCTTGAACTTCGTGCCCCTCCACCTTTTCGCCTTGCTGGACGCTCATTGTTTGGGGAAACCAGTGACCCCAGCCAATCTCCCCACTTGTGGGGGAGATGCCCGGCAGGGCAGAGGGGGGTATCACACGGCATGCCGCCAAATATCGACCGTCATAAACCAAAAGGGTGGCACCTCCGCGCCACCCTCCATATTCCTTATCAAACCCGAATTACTTCGCGTTCAAAAACTCGCCAACCTCAAGCAGGCTGAACTCGTTATTGTCGGCCTTGTCGACGGCGCGGCCGGCCGAGAAGGGCAGGTTGTTGTCGTTGCCGATGATGATACGCGTGGCGTCGACGCGGTCGACGTTTTCGATCGTCACGAACGGCATGTCGTAGACGCCGTCCTTGCTGCCGGCCTTCTTCTTACTGTCAGGGTCCTGGATGTTGAGGAGGTCGATATAGCCGATCTTACGGACGGCCTTGCCGACATTGGCATCGTTGAACTCGATCTTGTAGACGCGCTTCAGTTCGGCCGGAGCCTCGAAGCAATCCGGCTTCGGCTGCTTCGGGTCGGCGCAGGCCTTGTCCTTGGTGCCGGCGCCGCTGTCGCGCTCGATGACGAGTGCGGTCGTGTCGTCGAGCATGTTGAAGTCGCCGATCGACACGCCCTTGTCTTCGAACGGATAGAGCCAGCTGCGGCCGGTCCACTTCTTGGTGGCGACGTCGAATTCGATGACGCGGATGGCGGTGTGGCCATCGACCGTTTCCATGGTGCCGTCATCCTTGTAGATGGCGCCTTCGAGCAGGCCGTAGAGCTTGGAGCCATCCTTCGACATGGCGAGGCCTTCGAAGCCGCCGGAGCGCTTCAGGTTGAAGACCGGCATCTTTGCGGCCGGGTTGCCCGGCAGCTGGATCAGCGGATTGTCGGGCGAAAGCACCGGCTTGCCGTCGAGCGTCGTCGGGATGACGTCGGTCAGGCGGCCTGACGTGTCGAATTTCAGGATGTAGGGACCGAATTCGTCGCCGAGCCAGAAGCCGTCGGAAACCGGCTGGATCGATTCGATATCGAAGTCGGCGCCGGTGAGGTAGCGCGTGTCGGTGCCTTCGAGCACGATCGGGAACGGAGCGATCTTGTTGGGGTCGGAGAGGAAGAGGTTCTTGACGACATCAGCCTTGTTGCCGGCCCAGTCGAACGTCATCTGGTGCAGGAAAAGCATGGAGTCCGATGAGTTTGCCCTCGAGCCGAAGCCGTTGTCGGAGAGCGTCCAGAAGGTGCCGTCGGTCATCGTCTTGATGCCGGAAAAACCCTGGATCGGCTGGCCGTTGAAGGGAAGCTTCAGATCGGTGATGCGGGCGCCGTCCTTGCCGGGAACGGTGCCGAGCGCTTCGGTGCGCTTGCGGTCCGCCGTCGTGAACTTGCCGGAATGCTTGAGGAATTCGGGGGCATCGGCCGGTGCCGGAACCATGGTGTTGGCAGGCAGGATCGCCTGGCCGGCGAGCTTGGCCGGAAACTGCTGCTGGTCGGCCGCAGCGGAGGTCGCGACCAGGATGAAAAGCGATACGGAAGCAAAAAGGACGGTCTTCATAATATCCCCGTGGAACGGATGCGAATGCTTTCCGCTTAGCAGGGCTTTGATGTCAGCGAATTGACGGTTGGGTGAAGCTTTGGTGACGTGCGGCCGAACCGCTGCTCAGCCGTGCAGAATGACGGCGGGCGTGTTCAGGACGGTCACCGCGCGTGAGGAAAGCGCCATGACGCCAAGCGCCTGGCCGCGGCCCCTGACGGCATGGGTGCCGAGATCTTCGCAGGAGATGTTGTCGGGAAACTCCATGCGCCGGGCAAGCTCGGCGGAGATCAGCACCGGCCGGTTCAGACTGCGGCAGAGGGTTTCCAGCCGGGCGGTGGTGTTCACCGTATCGCCGAAATAGCTGATTTTGTGATGGTCGACGCCGACTTCGGCGGTGATGATCTCGCCGCCGTGAAGGGCGGCGCGCAGCTTCGGCACCTGGCCGTAATTTTTCCGCCAGCCGGCGGCATTGGCGTCGATATCGGCGAGGATGTCGAAGATGCAGCGCACGCAGCGCGCATTCTTGACACCACGGGCAAGCGGCCAGGTGATGATCGCGGCATCCCCGACATAGTCGTTGATCATGCCCTTGTGACGCCTGACGGGCTCGGCGAAGGTCGCAAACAGCGAGCTCAGCAGCTGCTGCGCCCTGAGGTCACCGTGCTTTTCGGCAAAGGCCGTCGAATCGACGAGATCGATGAACAGGAAGACACGTTCTTCCCTGACCGGATTGCGGTAGCGGCTGACGAGCATGCTGAGGAAAACGTCGCGGCCGAGCAGTTCTCGCACACGCAGGACGAAGATCATCAAGGCGCAGACCGCCAGCGCATAGAGGAAGACCTCGAACGGCATGATGACGAGATCGAGGAGCGACGGCGGCTTCAGCATGCCGACCGACCAGAGCAGCAGGCCCGCGCAGGCAAAGCCGATGCTCATCAGGATCTCATAGATCACCAGCTCGGTGATGATGAAGGCGAAAGTCGGCAGCTTCTGGATGCGCCTGTAGAGCGTGCGCAACAGCACCTTACGCTCGAAAGCGATGATCGGCATGCCGATGAAAAGCGCGAAGATCGCTCCGATGACGGGCGTCTGGTTGGAATAGAACATGGAATCATAGATGACGCCGCTGGCCGCGAGGACGATCGCGATCAGGATCCAATTCTGCGTCGGAGATATTTCCCGCATGCCGCCTCTGCGCCGTGATGTTTCACCCAGCCATTGTTTCCGGCCGGAACCAACCGTCAAGCGAATTCGAAACGACGGCGCCGCGTCGTTCGGACGCGTGAAGCACGATGCAGCACTTGGAAGTGCTGCATAATCTATCCAACCTCAGAGGCTGACGGTTTCGACCTTCCGGTCGACGAAGCGCAGAGCGATGTCGCCCTGGATCAGCCGCAGCGCCGGCTCGCCGAAAAGATCGCGCCGCCAGCCGCTGAGGGCCGCGACATCGGCCTTTTCGCCCTCGGCGGCGATCCTGTCGAGATCCTCGCTGTTGGCGATCACCTTCGGCGCGACGCCGTGTTTTTCCGAAATCAGCTTCAACAGCACCTTGAGCAGTTCGACGGCAGCAGCGGCCCCTTCGGGCGCCTGCGCCTGGCGTGGTGCGTGCGGCATATCGGCCTTCGGAAGAGCAAGCGCCGCGTTGACGGCCTCGATGACAGCGGCGCCGGAAGTCGAGCGCTCCCAGCCTTTCGGAATGGTGCGCAGACGGCCCAGCGCCTCGGTATCCTTGGGCTGCTGCTGGGCGATCTCGTAGATCGCATCGTCCTTCAGCACGCGCGACCGCGGCACGTTGCGGGCGCGTGCCTCGCGTTCGCGCCAGGCGGCGACATATTTCAGGATCGCCAGCTCCTGCGGCTTGCGCAGACGCATCTTCAACCGCTGCCAGGCATCGTCGGGATGCATGTCGTAAGTCTCGCGCGCCTCGAGAATATCCATTTCCTCCGAGAGCCAGGAGGTGCGGCCTTCGCGATCGAGCTCCGCCTTCAGCGACAGGTAGACGTCGCGCAGGTGGGTGACGTCGGCCAATGCATATTCCAGTTGCTTGTCGGAGAGCGGCCGGCGGCTCCAGTCGGTGAAGCGCGACGACTTGTCGATATGGACACTCTTGATTCGGCTGACCAGTTGATCATAGGAGACGCTGTCGCCGAAGCCGCAGACCATGGCGGCGACCTGCGTGTCGAAGATCGGATGCGGAATGAGATTGCCGCGATTGAAGATGATTTCGATATCCTGGCGCGCCGCGTGAAAGACCTTCAGCACCTTCGGGTCGGCCATCAGCTCGAAGAAGGGGGCGAGATCGATGCCCTTGGCCAGCGGATCGACGAGAACTTCGGTCGTCGGGCTTGCCATCTGGATCAGGCAGAGCTCCGGCCAGAAGGTCGTCTCGCGCAGGAATTCGGTGTCGATGGTGATGAAGTCGGACTTGGCCAGCTCTTTGCAGGCGGCCGCCAAATCGGCGGTGGTTTCGATCATATCATTTCATTCGCAAGGAAAAGGTCGGTTGAACCTTCCTTCTCCTTTCGGTTCGATATGTCAATACAACAGCATACGCTTCGAGCATTGCTGGCGAAGAATCACGTCCAAACTGAGGCAAGGGCGAACCACGGCGCGACGCGCGGCCACGATCGTGAAGGCGCGCGGTCTCAGCTCACCCTGAGATAACTCGTCATCCCCGTCTTCTGATGCTCGATGATATGGCAATGCAGCAGCCAGTCGCCGGGATTGTCGGCGACGAAGGCGAGCTGCACCTTCTCGTCCGGTTGGATGAGATAGGTATCGGAGGTGAGCGGCATCACCTCCCGCGTCGAGGAGGAGATCACCGTGAAGCTCATCCCGTGCAGATGGATCGGATGCGTATGCGGCGTGGTGTTCTCCAGATTGAAGACATAGCTCCTGCCGAGCTTCAATTCCGCAAGCGGCGCCGTCGGATCGGGCGTGTCGCCCGGCCACGGCACCTTGTTGATGGCCCAGAAACTGTAGCCGAGCGTGCCGCAGATGCTTTCGACGGCGGCATTCTCGGCGGTGGCGCTCAGCACCAGCGGGATCTGTTCGGCGGTGGAAAGATCGGCCTTCGGCACCGGATTTTCGACAAGCGGCCCGAGATCGCCGATATCGCGCTTCAATGATGATCCGACCGCGCGCAGGCTGGCGATCGTCTTCGGCGTCGTGCCGCGGATATCTTCCAGCGTCGCGACCGCGCCTTCGCTATCCGGCATGCGCACGGCAAGATCGAGCCGTTGACCCGGCCCGATCTGCAGGAGGTCGAGGGGAAAACGCGTCGGCACCGGATTGCCGTCGATCGCAATCACCGTCGCATCGGCGCCTTCCATCTTCAGCGAGAAGATCCGCGTCACGTCGGTGATCGCGATGCGCAGCCGCACCAGCCCGCCGGCCGGCGCGTCATATTGCGGTTCCTGGTGCCAGTTGGCTGTGCGCACCGTGCCGTAGGTGCCGGTCTTGGCCGCGTCGCGCGGCCGGAAGGGAGCGATGAATTGCCCGTCGCCGCCGAGCCGCCAGTCACGCAGGTTCAGCACCACTTCGGCATCGAACCCCGGATCGGCTGGGTCCTCGACGACGATGACGCCGGTCATGCCGTGCCCCATCTGCGTCAGCGTGTTGCAATGCGGATGATACCAGAAGGTGCCGGCATCGGGTGGCGTGAAGGCATAATCGAAGCTGTCGCCGGTATAGATGTAGGGCTGCGTCATGAACGGTACGCCGTCCATGCGGTTGTCGATGCGAAGCCCGTGCCAGTGGATCGTGGTCGGCTCGTCGAGCCCGTTTTTCAGCCGCGCCGCATAAGGGCGTCCCTTGGTCATCCTCAAAACCGGCGGCATGCCGTCGTGGCCCCAGCTCATGATATCCTTTGTCGGTCCCGCCTCGGTCAGCATGGCCTCGGTCTTTACCGCCGTCAGCAACTGCGGCTCGGGAGCTGCCTCGGCAAGCCCGAATTTGCCGGCAATGCCAATGCCGGCGCCATAAGCGCCCGCGACGGCGGATGCCTTCAAGAGGTTGCGGCGGGTAAGCAGAGGCATGCGGACGCTCCACGGTGAGAATGCCGATCCTTTTAAAGTTGACCGGTAGCTTCAGCAATACGGCAAGCGCGGCCAAACTGCCGCAGCATGGCGGCCGCCGCCTCGCCATAAACGCGTGTCAAACGCCCGGCCGCGTGCGCCAAGCCTTGACAAATCGGAGCGTCCATGCGCTTTTCCGCCCGATTTTCTTGTCGGCGCTTGAGGGTCTTGAAACCCTTGCTGCCGTCTCAGTACATGCCAGGATTTGACATCATGCATCGCTATCGCAGCCACACATGCGCCGCACTCCGCAAGACGGATGTCGGCTCGACCGTCCGCATTTCCGGCTGGGTCCACCGCGTTCGCGACCATGGCGGCGTTCTCTTCATCGACCTTCGCGACCATTACGGCATTACCCAGGTCGTCGCCGATCCCGACAGCCCGGCCTTCAAGATGGCGGAAACCGTGCGCGGTGAATGGGTCATCCGCATCGACGGTCTCGTCAAGGCCCGCACCGAAGACACCGTCAACAAGACCATGGCGACCGGTGAGATCGAGCTCTACGCGCAGGAGATCGAAGTCCTCTCCGCCGCCAAGGAATTGCCGCTGCCGGTCTTCGGTGAGCCGGACTATCCCGAGGACGTCCGCCTCAAGTATCGTTTCCTCGATCTTCGCCGCGAAACGCTGCACCGGAACATCGTCAAGCGCACCCAGGTCATCTCCGCCATGCGCCGCGAAATGGGCAATGTCGGCTTCACCGAATATACGACGCCGATCCTGACGGCGTCCTCGCCGGAAGGCGCGCGCGACTTCCTCGTGCCCTCGCGCATTCATCCCGGCACTTTCTACGCGCTGCCGCAGGCGCCGCAGCAGTACAAGCAGCTGCTGATGGTCGCAGGCTTCGACCGCTACTTCCAGATCGCGCCGTGCTTCCGCGATGAAGACCCGCGGGCCGACCGCCTGCCGGGCGAATTCTACCAGCTCGACCTCGAAATGAGCTTCGTGACCCAGGAAGATGTCTGGAACACGATGGGTCCGTTGATGACCAACATTTTCGAGGAATTCGCCGAAGGCAAGCCGGTCACCAAGGAATGGCCGCGCATCCCTTATGACGAGGCGATCCGCAAGTATGGTTCGGACAAGCCGGACCTGCGCAACCCGATCGTCATGGAAGCGGTGACCGAACATTTTGCCGGCTCCGGCTTCAAGGTCTTCGCCGGCATGATCGCCTCCAACCCGAAGGTTGAGATCTGGGCGATCCCGGCAAAGACCGGCGGCTCGCGCGCCTTCTGCGACCGCATGAACGCCTGGGCACAGAGCCAGGGCCAGCCCGGCCTCGGCTACATCTTCTGGCGCAGTGAGAACGACAAGCTCGAAGGCGCAGGTCCGCTTGCCAAGAACATCGGCGAGGAACGCACCGATGCGATCCGCACCCAGCTCGGTCTCGGAGATGGTGACGCCTGCTTCTTCGTCGCCGGCGAGCCGGAAAAGTTCTACAAGTTCGCCGGCGAGGCTCGCACCAAGGCTGGCGAAGAACTGAACCTCGTCGACCGCGACCGCTTCGAACTGTGCTGGATCGTCGACTTCCCCTTCTTCGAGTGGAGCGAGGAAGACAAGAAGGTCGACTTCGCCCACAACCCGTTCTCGATGCCGCAGGGTGGCCTTGACGCGCTGCAGAACCAGGATCCATTGACGATCAAGGCGTTCCAGTATGACGCCGTCTGCAACGGCTTCGAAATCGCCTCGGGCTCGATCCGCAACCAGTCGCCGGAAACCATGGTCGCCGCCTTCGAGAAGGTCGGCCTCAGCCAGCAGGATGTCGAAGATCGTTTCGGCGGTCTCTACCGTGCCTTCCAGTATGGCGCGCCCCCGCATGGCGGCGCTGCCTTCGGCATCGATCGCATCGTCATGCTGCTCGTCGGCGCGAAGAACCTGCGCGAAATCTCGCTGTTCCCGATGAACCAGCAGGCCCAGGACCTCTTGATGGGGGCGCCGAGCCCGGCAACGCCGACGCAGCTGCGCGAGCTCTCGATCCGGCCGATCCCGCCGGTCAAGAAAGACTGAGATCTCTGATCCCAAATGCAAAAAGCCCGGCGGCACAACCGCCGGGCTTTTTGCTTGTTTCACTCGCTCACAATGCCGCGTAGATCGCCTCGCGAAGATCGACGGTGAACTTGCCCCACATGCCCTCCAGCGTCGTGTTGGTCAGCGCCACGACGGTCAGCCCGTTGACCGGGTCGATGAACCAGCTATGGCCGTAGACGCCGCCCCATTTCAGCGTGCCCTTGGGGAAAGGGACGCCTGCCTCGGCCGGATTGGTGATAACGGACCAGCCGAAACCGAAGCCGGAACCGGGCTCGTGCCGCTGCCGGCGCCCGCCGGCCTGGTCGGTCGTCATCATCCGGACGGTTTCGCTCGAGAGCAGCGGTGCGCCACCCCTGCGGATGATGTCGAGGATGGCGAGCACGTCACCTGCCGTTCCCGCCATGCCGGCGCCGCCCGAATGATAGGAGGCGGGGTCGAAGATGCGGTTCGGCGCGAAGCGGATGGGACCCATCAGCGACATCACCACCGCATTCTCGCCCATCAGCGCCGGTTCCGGTGAAGCATCCATATAAGCCGCCGCCAGCCGGCTGCGGTCGCGAACCGAAAACGCGGTATCGGCAAGACCGAGCGGTTTCGTCACCAGATCAGCGACCGCGTCGCCGAGCGGCACGCCGGTTTCCGCCTCGATGACACCGCCCAGAACATCCATGGCGAGGGAATATTGCCAGTCGCTGCCCGGGGTGAAGCGCAGCGGCGCGCTGGCGATCCGCCGCAGGTTCTCGGCCAGCGGCAGTCCCGGTTCGTCGAGGCCGTCGGAAACGCCGGCGCTGATATAAGGGCCGCCGTCCTCTTCGGAGAAGCTGTAGCCGAGGCCTGCTGTATGGGTCAGCAGGTGGCGGATGCGAATGGTTGCTTCGGCGCCGTCGGGCAGCCTTGGACGGAAGTCCGGCAGCCATTGCGTCACCGCGTCGTCGAGCCCGATTCTTCCCTGCTCGACGAGCCGCATCGCGGCGATGGTGACGATCGGCTTGGTGATGGAGGCGAGCCTGAAGATCGTGTCCTCGTGCATGGCCAGACCGTTTTCGCGATCGGCAAGGCCGGCGGCGCGGCGATGGACGATCTCTCCGTCGCGGGCGACAAGCACCACCGTTCCAACCAGCCGTTTTTCGGTGAGCGCGCTTGTGATTGCCGCATCAACCGCTGCGGCAAGGGATGAATTCCTGTCGGCATCCGCCGTTTCGAGGGGAAGACTCATCAGATTAAATCTCCTATAATCACAATGACCGTTCCTGAATACAGCAAGGCGCCTCGAATTTCTAGAGTGATCATTGTGAAAAATACTCCAGACGTAGAAAAAACCGCCGCCCGACGACGCGGCCGCCCGCCGGCCTTCGACCGCGAGACCGTTCTCTCGGCGGCGCGCGAGACCTTCTGGGCGCATGGATATGAGGGCGCCTCGATCGCCGATCTCACCGCCGCCATGGGCATCACGCCGCAAAGCCTCTATGCCGCCTTCCACTCGAAGGCCGATCTCTATCGCGCGGCGCTCGAGCAATATCGCGGCCTGGGCGCCGACACCTTTTCCGCGCTCGGCGAGCCGATCGACACCGTCTCCGCCTTCGAGCGCATATTGCGGGGCTCGGCGGCGATCTTCTCGGCACCGGAGCATCCGAAAGGCTGCATGATCTCGACGGCGGCGCTGAACTGCGCCAGCGAAAACGAAGCGATCGTCGACCATGTTGCGGCGATGCGTCGTCGGTCGCTCGATGCTTTCACCGCGAGGATCGAGCGCGGCATCCGCGAAGGCGATATCAAGGCCGGGACGAACCCTCGCGCACTCGCACGGTTCCTCGGCGCCATCATTCAGGGCATGTCGGTGCAGGCGAGGGACGGGGCGCCTCGTGAAGAACTGCTTGATATCGCAGCCCACGCGATCGCCGAGGTCGCCCGCCACCGCGCCTGAAAACGAAAAGGCCCGGCAGTCCGTGAACTGGCCCCGAAAGTTGGACATCAACCTTTGGGGCGCAGTTCACTGCTGCCGGGCCTTTCATCGCAAGATCGAAACGATCAGTCGTTGGCGGTAACCTTGACGCCGAGTACCTGCGGCAGGGTGTTCGGGGCGCCCATGGCGGCGCCCACGATCGTCGGGAAAGGCACCGGCTTTTCAGGCGCGGCCTTGACCGTCAGGCTCTTCGGGTCGTCGAGGAAGGTGTTGACGGCGGCCGAAACGGCGTTCTGCAGTTCCGGGATATTGAGCTGCGCCAGCATGATCGGCGTCATCGCCTTCAGCGAATCCGCCATCTGCTTGCCGGACATGTTCTGCTGCGAACCGGCATAATCCAGCGCGCGCTTGGTGATCGAGGCATCTTCGAAGCGCACCTGTGCGGCCTCGAAGGACAGCTGCTGCATCAGGCCAAGCATGGCAAGGCCGAGCGCCTGCTGCGACTGTTCCTTGTTTGGATTGGCTTCGGATTCCTTCATCGCATCCTGCATCGATTTCATGAAGGCCATCGTGTAGCCGGAGATCTTGAAACCGAGATTGAGCTTGCCGACGTTGGTGAAATCGAGGGCGAATTCCGAAATGTCGATCGTGCCGGGGGCAAGTTCCCAGGCGCCCTTCATGGTGATGTCGCCCTGGACGTGCTGCAGGGCGAGCTTCTCGATCGCATCCTTGCTCTGCGCATCCTGGGTCTTGGTCAGATCGGCCTTCATGCTTTTGAAGGCGCCGTCGAAATCGAAGCCGGATTCGTCCTCGCGCAGCGTCAGGTTCATATTGCTTTCGAGCACCGAGAACACTTCCGCGCCGTCCTTGACCACCTTCAGCGGGCCGGTATGGGCACTTTCGTAGAGCATCATGGTATCGAGCGTGTCGCCGCCCGCCGTTGCCGGGATCGAAATGCCGCCGAGCGTCAGCTCCTGCGCCGTCACCGTGACTCCGTCTTCCGTTTTGTTGATATCGGGGAAGGCGGCCTCTTCGATGTAATAGCCGCCATCCTCGTCTTCTTCGACGCCGGAAAGGGTGACTTCGCCGATGGGCAGGCTCTCGCCGCCGGTCGGCTTGACGGTGACATTCTTCAAGGTCACGGTCGTGCCGTCGATGTCGATGTTCTCAGCCGCAATCGTCCCGCCCTGAGCGGCATAGGCGGCATTGAGCTTCTTCAGCAAATCGGTGCCGTCGAGAGCGAAAGCCGAACCGGCGAGCGAGAAAAAGGCGGCGCCCGACAGCATCAGCCGCGTTGTCCGGGAAATATTCATGGGGTGATTCCTCTGGTGGCGTGTGGCGGTTGGAAATCTGCAGTTACGCTACTACGGATTGGGCCCGCTTTATATTTGCGGACTTCTAAATTTCCGTTGAAAGGAACGGCAAACGAAGTCCAAATTACGGCGGAACGTTTGTCTCATCCTTACAGTGCCGCGCGTCTTTCAGACGCGCAAAGGACACTGTAACACTTTCAATCCTCGCATCGTGCTCTGAGAAAATCCATTCCGATTTTCGGAGAGCACGATGCGTTGGAGATGTCATTCCCAAGACTTCATCCACAGCTGCAATGGCCCGGATTCCTTGCCCGCCGGCCGCTTCTGGGCTAGTCAGGACCTATGGGACAAGAGATTTTGCCGCCTTCCGGCGGAGACGACGACAACATCCAGCCGGTCGACCTCAAGGCGGCGCTCGAGCAGCGTTACCTTGCCTATGCGCTGTCGACCATCATGCACCGCGCTTTGCCTGACGTGCGCGACGGGCTGAAGCCCGTCCATCGCCGCATCGTCTATGCGATGAACGAGATGGGGCTGAGGCCGAATACAGCCTTCAGGAAATGCGCCAAGATCGTCGGCGAAGTGATGGGTAACTACCATCCGCACGGCGACCAGTCGATCTACGATGCGCTTGCCCGTCTCGCCCAGGATTTCTCGCAGCGCTACACGCTGGTCAACGGCCAGGGCAATTTCGGCAATATCGACGGCGACAGCCCCGCCGCCATGCGTTACACCGAATCGAAGATGACGGCGGTCTCCGAACTGCTGCTCGAAGGCATCGATCAGGATGCCGTCGATTTCCGTGACACTTACGACGAATCGAATACCGAGCCGGTCGTCCTTCCCGGCGCCTTCCCGAACCTGCTCGCCAACGGCTCGTCGGGCATCGCTGTGGGCATGGCGACCTCGATCCCGTCGCACAATGCCCACGAGCTTTGCGACGCCGCCCTGCATCTGATCAAGCATCCGGATGCAACCGTCGAAAAGCTCGTCGAATTCATTCCCGGCCCGGATTTCCCGACCGGTGGCATCATCATCGACAATCGCGACAGCATCATCGAGAGCTACCGTACCGGCCGCGGCGGTTTCCGCGTGCGGGCGAAATGGCAGACGGAAGATCTCGGCCGCGGCGGCTACCAGATCGTCATCACCGAAATTCCCTTCCAGGTGCAGAAATCGCGGCTGATCGAGAAGATCGCCGAGCTGCTGATCGCCCGCAAGCTGCCGTTGCTGGAGGATATCCGCGACGAATCGGCCGAGGACATCCGTGTCGTGCTGGTGCCGAAGACCCGCAGCGTCGATCCGACGATCCTGATGGAATCGATGTTCAAGCTGACGGAGCTCGAGAGCCGATTCCCGCTCAACATGAACGTGCTCTCCATGGGCCGCATCCCGCGGGTCATGGCGCTGAACGAGGTGCTGAAGGAGTGGCTGGACCACCGCCGCGAAGTTCTGCAGCGCCGCTCGCGCTTCCGTCTGGCGGCGATCGACAGGCGCCTCGAAATTCTCGGTGGTCTTCTGGTCGCCTATCTCAACATCGACGAGGTCATCCGCATCATCCGCGAGGAGGATGAGCCGAAGCCGGTGATGATGGCGCGCTGGGATCTGACCGACAATCAGGTCGAGGCGATCCTCAACATGCGGCTGCGCGCCTTGCGCAAGCTCGAAGAGTTCGAGATCCGCAAGGAATTCGACGAACTCACCAAGGAAAAGGGTGAGATCGAGACACTGCTTGCCTCCGACGAAAAGCAGTGGCAGACGGTCGCCTGGGAAATCGGCGAAGTGAAGAAGAAATTCGCCAAGGCGACCGAGGTCGGCCGCCGCCGCACGCAGTTTGCCGATGCGCCTGAGGCCGACGAGGAAGCAATCCAGCAGGCGATGATCGAGAAGGAACCGATCACCGTCGTCATTTCCGAAAAGGGTTGGATCCGCGCGCTGAAGGGCCATATCGCCGATACGGCGACGCTGACCTTCAAGGAAGGCGACGGCTTGAAGATAGCCTTCCCGGCGCAGACGACGGACAAGATCCTGATCGTCACGACCGGCGGCAAGGCCTTCACGCTCGGCGGCGACAAGTTGCCCGGCGGTCGCGGTCACGGCGAGCCGCTGCGCATCATGGTCGACATGGATAACGATCAGGCGGTGTTGACCGCTTTCGTCCACGATCCCGCGCGCAAGCAGCTGATTGTCTCCACAGCCGGCAACGGCTTCGTCGTTCCGGAGGCAGAGCTGGTCGCCAATACGCGCAAGGGCAAGCAGATCATGAACGTCGCGCTGCCCGAGGAAACGCAACTGCTCGTGCCCGTCAGCGGCGACCATGTCGCCGTCGTCGGCGAAAACCGCAAGCTGCTGGTCTTCCCGCTGGCGCAGGTGCCGGAGATGTCGCGCGGCAAGGGCGTCCGTCTGCAGCGTTACAAGGATGGCGGCATTTCCGACGTCCGCTGCTTTGCGATATCAGACGGCCTTATCTGGGAAGACAGTGCCGGCCGTACCTTCACGAAGAACAAGGACGAGCTTGCCGAATGGCTGGCCGACCGCGCCACTGCCGGTCGCACCGTGCCGAAGGGCTTTCCGCGCAGCGGTAAATTCGCCGGCTGAGGCATAAATTCCGCGCTCGTCTCTTGGCGGGCGCGGCAACTCCTCTATCTCATTGCTGTTACCAAAAATATGAGAGGCCGGCTCCGGAGGCGGACGGAATGGTCGCAGGCCGCGCACGGGAGGAGTGTGCGCGCATTACCGGAGGAAAATTGATGCCCGCCAGCACAATTAAAGTGCATGTCAGCCACACCTACAGGGCCCCGCCCGCCGTCGTCTACGACGCCTGGCTTAACCCCGAAATCGCCCGCCGCTTCCTGTTCGCGACCGATGACGGTCACGTCATCCGCGCCGATATCGATCCGCATGTCGGCGGCCGTTTCTTCGTCGTCGACCGCCGCCCGACCGGCGACGCCTTCCACCAGGGAGTCTTCCTGGAGCTGAAGCGCCCACGACGCATGGTCTTCAGCTTCTCCGTCGAGGAGCATGATCACAATTGCGACCGCGTCGAAATCGAGATCGAGCCTCTCGGCGGCGGCAGCCGCCTGACGTTGACCCACGAAATGTGCGCCGAATGGGCCGAACACGAGGAAAAGACCCGGCAAGGCTGGGCGCATGTGATCGAGGGGCTTGGCAGGGAACTGGAGCAGCAGCAGTTCAAGGCGACGGGTTGAGCGCTATGCTGAAATCCCGAAGGAAGCGGGTCGCGCCTTCCTCGTCGATCTCGCCGGCGGCGACGTCGAGTACAAATGCAATGACCTGCGCGTTATCGGCATTGATGACGTAGCGGTTGATATAGAAACGTAAACGCCGCGAGATAGCCGGTACGCTTGTTTCCATCCTTGAATGGGTGGTTTCTAACAATGGCGTAGAGATAGGCTGCGGCGAATACGAAGATATCGGTTTCGCCATGTGCCGACCTTGTCGAGCGGCCGTGCCAAACTGGTTTCCAATGCGTTGGCATCCCGCAGGCCAGACAGACCGCCGTGCTCGGCGATCTGCGCGTCATGCATATTTTCAATCGCCTGGCGGCTTAGCCATTTAAGCCGTATCATTTTGCGAGTTCGCGGAGCGCCACTCGATATTTTTCCATGCCGATGCGGGCTGCCCGCACTTGCTCGGCAAGGTCCGCCGATTCCGGCACGAGCCGAATATTGCCCTCGACCTCTCGCAATTCGAGGCTGTCGCCGCTGCTCAAGCCCAGCCGCTGCAGTACCTCTTTAGGGATAATAACGCCCTCGGAATTGCCGACCTTGCGGATTGTGCCCTTCATCATTTTATCCCCTGTAATAACGGAGTTACAACATGGTCCGATCCGGCGGCAACGTCCTATTCCGCTGGTTGCCTGATGCTCTTCTCCCGCACCATCCAGAAGCAATGCCCGGCGATCGCCGTCACCAGGATGCCGCCGCCGACCAGCGTCATCGTCGCCGGCGTTTCGGCGAAGATCAGCCAAACCCAGATCGGCGCGAGCACGGTTTCCAGCAGATAGAACATGCCGACTTCAGGCGCGGAAAGATAACGCGGCCCCGTTGCAAGGCACCAGAAGGCGACCGGCATCATGATGGCGCCATTCAAGAGGATCCAGCCGGGATGGGCGATGGAAAATCCCAAGGGGAGAGCTTGCGCGAGGCCGAGGGCGGCCGGCAGGATGGCGGCAAGCAGCGGCACGAAGCCCATTTCCCGGCGCGAGCCACGTCCGATGGTGATAGCTGCGGCAAGAATAAGCGCGCTGAGAAGCGCCATGGCGTCGCCAAAAATATGGCCGCTCGTAAGCCCCTCGCGCACGATCAGCCCGACGCCGAAGATCATGAACAGCATGGCGATCAGCGTCGCGGCCTGCGGCTTCTCCTTCAGGAAAATCCAGGAAAGCAGGGCAGCGAACATCGGGTTGAAGGCGACGATGAAGACGACATTGGCTGTGGCCGTATTGAAGACTGAAAGCACGAAGGTGAGGGAGGAGAGGCCGTAAAGCAGGCCGGCGAATAGGCCTGCTCGCCCAGGAATGAGGACCGGCCATTTGCCCGAGGCAAGGCGCATTGCTCCAAGGATGACGAGCGTCGCAAGAATCGTTGCTGCGCTTCGTATTCCCAGGATCGACCAGATGTCGCCATTGCCAAGACGGACGAGCGGGATATCCATCGAAAGCGCCAGCCCGCCGATCGCCGTCAGCAGCAGACCCTTCCGATGATCGGAAAGAGCGGTGGGGAACATTTAGAGCCTTTCCTGGTCAGCTTGAAGCATTCTGCCGGAGCAGGTTTTCGTCAGGGCAGAGGCGATTGGCGAAGGGCATACCTCTTGGTACGGTCGAGCCGATCGCCTCTGATCCTGGCGGAAAGATGCCCGGCCCTTCGGGTTGGCTGAAACGGGCCGGCTGATCGACCGGCCGGCTTGGCCGTAGAGCTGGGCTACGACGCGCGCCGGCCGGTCGACCATCCGACTCCGTTTGAGCCAACAGAATGCTTCAAGCTGACCAGGAAAGGCTCTAATCGTGGGTGCTTTCGGGCATGGAGGCGGGATCGAAGCGTTCCCAGCCGCGCGGCGTCAGATGCTCCTGCGGCTGGAAGCGCGTCTTGTAGTCCATTTTCCGCGACCCTTGAACCCAGTAGCCGAGATAGACGTGCGGCAGTCCCAGCGCTTTCGTGCGCCTGATATGGTCGAGAATCATGAAGGTGCCGAGCGAACGCCGATCGAGCGCCGGATTGAAATAGGAATAGACCATCGACAGCCCGTCGCTCATCGTATCGGTCAGCGCTGCGGCAAGCAGCTCGCCCTTCGGCCGCTGCTCCAGTCCGGAGCCTTCCTCGCGCCGGCGGTATTCGATGATTCTCGTATTCACATGCGTGTCTTCCACCATGATCGCATAGTCGAGCACGGTCATGTCGGACATGCCGCCCTGCTGGTGGCGAAAATCGAGATAACGCCGGAAGAGCGAATATTGCTCGCTGGAAGGCTGGGCGGGGAATTCAGTGGCGATGACGTCGGAATTGGCGGCAAGCACCCGCTTCATCGATTTCGTCGGCTCGAATTCCTGGGCGAGAATGCGCACGGAAACGCAGGCGCGACAGGATTCGCAGGCCGGGCGGTAGGCGATGTTCTGCGAGCGGCGGAAACCGCCCTGCGTCAGGATGTCGTTCATCTCGGCGGCACGCGGGCCGACCAGATGGGTGAACACCTTGCGCTCCATCTCATGCGGCAAATATGGACACGCAGCCGGAGCCGTCAGATAAAACTGCGGGGATGGCGTGGTCTGCGTATTCATTTGTCGCGGAAATTTCCTTGTCGAGACAGTGCCGTTTTCAGACAGCATGACCTAAGAATAGAAAACGTCAACAGCGGGGCGGGTTTCGCCCTTCATTTCAGTCTTCTAATTTTAGATATGGAGCGTCCGAAGTTCCCGGCAAAGGCAAGGCGGAGACTTTATTTCGTCTCCGCCCTCCAAAAAAGCCCAAAGTTGCAATGAGGCTCTGAGCCAGGGTCTCAGGCTGTGCGCACCGTTGCCGTGCCGACCAGCAGGTCGTGGACGAGACGGCTGCGCTCGATGAACAGGCCGGCCAGCAGGATGAGCGGCGTCAGCACCGAGTTGAGGATCCAGAACAGCGCCAGATGCACGATCGCCGTCATGAAATCCATCGGCCGCCCATCGACGCGCACGATTGCGATTCCCATGGCGCGCATGCCGAGCGAGGCCTGGCTCGGTCCGCCCACCGTCAGGCCGAAATAAATGCCGGCGACGATGACGAAGAGGGCAGGGTAGAGAAAGAAGCCGAGCCCCAGCGTGACGATCGACAGGAAGAACAGTACGATCGCCGCGGGAATGCAGAGCAGCGCCACGATGACGTAATCGAGGATGAAGGCGAGGACACGGCGGCTCAACACGCCGCTATAGGCGCGCCAGTCCTCCGGTGCGGCATAAAGCGGATTGGGGTTGTAGCTCATCTCAATCTCCTGCGGAAAAACGATGCCGCTGATATGGTATCGGCCGGGCAAAATGCAATAATCTGCCCCCAAATCGCCAATCTGCTTGAAATCACCGCTTCGCGAGAATCTTCGCCACCTCGACCGCGAAATAGGTGAGGATGCCGTCGCATCCTGCCCGCTTGAACGACAGCAGCGTTTCGAGCATCGCCCGCTCGCCGTCGATCCAGCCGTTCATCGCCGCAGCCTTGATCTGCGTATATTCGCCGGAAACCTGGTAGGCGAAGGTCGGCAAGCCGAAGGCCTCCTTTATCCGCCAGCAGATATCGAGATAGGGCAGGCCGGGCTTGACCATCAGCATGTCGGCGCCTTCCTCGACGTCGAGGGCCGCGTCGCGGATTGCCTCGGTGCCGTTGGCGGGGTCGAGATAATAGGTCTTCTTGTCGCCTTTCAGCAGCCCGCCCGTCGAGATCGCCTCGCGATAGGGACCGTAGAAGGCGGAGGCGAACTTCGTCGCATAGCTCATGATGCCGACGTTCTGGTGGCCGGCCGCATCGAGCGCCATGCGGATCGCGCCGATACGCCCATCCATCATCTCCGACGGTGCGATGATGTCTGCGCCGGCATCCGCCTGCATCACGGCGGCGCGCGCCACCTGGTCGACCGTTTCGTCATTGACGATTTCGCCGCCTCTGAGAATACCGTCATGGCCGTGGCTGGTGAAGGGATCGAGCGCGACGTCGGTGATGACGCCGATATTAGGCACCGCCTTCTTGATCGCTGCCGTCGCCTGGTTGATCAGATTGTTGGCTTCGAGACTGTTCGAGCCGGTCTCGTCGCGCAATTCCATCTCGATATTCGGAAAGGTGGCAAGTGCCGGAATGCCGAGGCCGGCCGCTTCACGCGCGGCTTCCACGGCTTTGTCGATGCTCATCCGGTTGACGCCGGGCATGGCCGGGATCGGATCGACGATGCCGGAACCCGGGACGATGAAGATCGGCCAGATCAGGTCGTCGACCGTCAGCCGGTTCTCCTGCACCAGCCGGCGTGTCCAATCCGCCTTGCGGTTGCGCCGCATGCGGCGATGGCCGGTGATCTCGTCGACGAGATGAGTTCTGTCCTGCATGATATCTGTCCCAAGCCCATTCCATTTATCCGAGCGCTCATTATCATGGCGCCCGGAAAATCCAAACCGGACGATTGGCCGCGGCGGAAAACCTCCGGCGCATAACCGCGAAATTTGGAGTCGATTTTCAGGGTTATGCGCCAACGCAATGTGATAGAGCGTCCTCAGCCCGTCTTGTCTGATGCGCGGGCGCCTTTGTGAAGATGCAACCCCAAACCGATGTCTGCGCTATGGAAACCGATTCCCCGACGATACCGAAACGCACGCTGGCGGATATCCTCTTCATTCTCTTCCTGAGGCTGGTTGCCGTCTCCTGCTTCTGGTTCGGCCTGCAATATTGGGCGATGCTCGTCGGCTATTCGCTGGTCGGCGCCGGCCGCTTCGATCTTTTGAGCCTGCCATGGAAGGTGGCGAGCACCAGTCTCGCGGTGCTTTTCCCCGTTGCCTCCCTCGGTCTCTGGCTCACCGTTTCCTGGGGACCGGTGATCTGGGTGCTCGCTGCCGGCGGGCAGATCCTGATGTATGGCCTGCTGCCCGATATTTTCGGCCCCAACCAGCTGATCATCCTGCTGCATGTCATGGTCGCCGTCGTTTACTGGATTTTCCGCCTGCTGCTGTGGCTGGAAAAGCGCCGGCATCGCCGCCAGGTAAGCGTTGATTTACCCTGAGACAACGTGGAGTTACCGGTAAGGCTCCGTTAAGCCTACGGTTTAAGTCGAATTTTATATGTATTCGATAGGGTCTCACTCAAGGCGGGAAGAAAACACACCGCCAAACAAACAGTGAGGCAGTCAATATGAATACGAAAATCAAGCCGCAGGCGGTATCGACCTTCCGTGACCAGCAGGATCATGACATCCGTGATCTTTACATGGAATCCCTTCATCTCGTTGAACGTCTGCACCGTCGTCTTCTCGACGTCATCAAGGACGAATTCGACCGTCAGGGTCGCAGCGACGTCAACGCCATTCAGGCGCTGCTCCTTTTCAACATCGGCAATTCCGAGCTGACCGCCGGCGAACTGCGCTCGCGTGGCTACTATCTCGGCTCCAACGTTTCCTACAACGTCAAGAAGCTGGTCGATCTCGGCTTCATCAACCACCAGCGCTCGCGCATCGACCGCCGATCGGTCCGCATCAGCCTGACCGAAACTGGCCAGGACATCGCCGAAACGGTGGCCAAGCTCTACGAACGCCACATCGCCTCGATCGACAAGGTCGGCGGCATCGGCACCGACGAGTTCACGCAGATGAACAAGCTGCTCCAGCGTCTGGACCGCTTCTGGAACGATCAGATCCTCTATCGTCTCTAAAACCCGGACCTCCTTTCAGGGTTGCAGAAAATCGGACGTGTTCCCTGCACGTCCGATTTGCCGTTTGATCCGCGTGGCATCTTTGCAACGCATGGCTGACAAGCGCAAAGCCCGGTATTCAAGCCGTTTTTTAGCCGTTATTAACCGGCACGGTTTACCCCGTCATATGGTTCGTTGCGTCGTGTTCCCGGCAGCCGACAGTCCTTCTGCCGACCTGGCAACACGAATTGGCCATATTGGTGTGGCAGCGGAAGGCTTAACAACCGGCGCTTTCAATGGACCGATCAGAGTTCAGGCTTTCTCATCGCAATCTTGTGATGGGGGAGGCGGAGTTTTTTGATACGCCGGGACAACGAATGGACAGGGATCTGCGTTAAAGCGCAGTGATTTCGCAAAGAGCCGCGGCTTGTTCTTATGGCGGCATTGAGTGGTTGGGACTATGTCGAAGAAAAACGGAATTGAAGCTCTCTCTCGCCGCGCTTTCCTTGCGTCCGCGGCAACGGTTGGCGCCAGCGCGATCGCGGCGCCGGCATTTGCGCAATCGGCGCTCGATACGCTGATCAACGCGCCGCGCCGCGGCAACTGGGACGACCAGTTCGACGCCAAGGCGGCGTCGCGCACGGCGACCGCCATGGTTTCCAACACGCCGATCCTCGGGCCCCAATCGGTCGCGAGCGCCCAGCAGGCAATCATGCAGTATCAGCAGATCGCCGCAGCCGGCGGCTGGCCCGAGGTCAATCCCGGTGACCAGCGCCTGCAACTCGGCGTCAGCTCTCCCGCCGTCCAGGCGCTGCGCCAGCGTCTCGCGATCACCGGCGATCTGCCGCGCGAGGCCGGCCTGTCCAACGCCTTCGATTCCTATGTCGACGGCGCCGTCAAGCGCTTCCAGGCGCGTCACGGACTGCCGGCCGATGGCGTTCTCGGCGAATTCACCCTGAAGGCGATGAACATCCCCGCCGATGTTCGCCTGCAGCAGCTGAACACCAATGTCGTCCGTCTGCAGACCTTCCCCGAGGACTTGGGCCGCCGTCACCTGATGGTCAATATTCCGGCGGCCTATGTCGAGGCCGTCGAAGACGGCAGTGTCGCGACGCGTCACACCGCGGTCGTCGGCCGCTTGAGCCGCCCGACGCATCTGGTCAATTCGAAGATCTATGAGGTCATCCTCAATCCTTACTGGACGGCGCCGCGCTCGATCGTCGAGAAGGACATCATGCCGCTGATGCGCAAGGATCCGACCTATCTCGAAAAGAACGCCATCCGTCTGATCGACGGCAAGGGCAACGAAGTCGCCCCCGAAACCGTCGACTGGAACGGCGAGGCGCCGAACCTGATGTTCCGACAGGACCCCGGCAAGATCAACGCCATGGCGTCGACGAAGATCAACTTCTACAACAAGAACGGCGAGTACATGCACGACACGCCGCAGCAGGGCCTGTTCAACAAGCTGATGCGCTTCGAATCCTCGGGCTGCGTCCGCGTGCAGAACGTGCGCGACCTGACCAACTGGTTGCTGCGCGAGACCCCCGGCTGGAGCCGCCAGCAGATGGAGCAGGTGATCGCCACCGGCGTCAACACGCCGATCAAACTCGCGGCGGAAGTTCCGGTTTACTTTGTCTATATCTCTGCCTGGGGCATGCCCGACGGCATCGTCCAGTTCCGTGACGACATCTATCAGATGGACGGCAATGCCGAGCTGGCGCTCGACACCACGGCTGGCATGGAACAGCCGGTTCAGTAAGCGGCAAGCTCTGCATCGCAATTTGAGAACCGCGCTTTCGGGCGCGGTTTTTTTATGCCGGGAGGGGCTCTCCATAAAATGGCCGCCAGGCATCGGCGCGGCGCGGCCGGAAAAGAGCGTGAGCGCGCGCTTTGCTCAGCAAATGTCGTTCTTCGTATTGCCCTTGCCACAGCGGAAGGCTAATACCTCAGCGCATTCCAGTTGAGGAGCCCGCCCATGACCAATGCTTCCACCGAATCCTTCTTCAATCGCTCGCTTGCGGACGTCGATCCGGACATTTTCAGCGCGATCGGAAAGGAGCTCGGTCGCCAACGGCACGAGATCGAACTGATCGCTTCTGAGAACATCGTCTCCCGCGCCGTGTTGGAAGCCCAGGGCTCCATCATGACCAACAAATATGCCGAGGGTTATCCCGGCAAGCGTTATTACGGCGGCTGCCAGTTCGTCGATATCGCCGAGGAACTGGCGATCGAGCGCGCCAAGAAGCTGTTCGGCGTCAATTTCGCCAACGTCCAGCCGAATTCCGGTTCGCAGATGAACCAGGCCGTGTTCCTGGCGCTCCTGCAGCCCGGCGACACTTTCATGGGTCTCGACCTGAATTCGGGCGGCCATCTCACGCATGGTTCGCCGGTCAACATGTCCGGCAAGTGGTTCAACGTCGTTTCCTACGGCGTGCGCGAAGGCGATAACCTGCTCGACATGGATGAGGTCGCCCGCAAGGCCGAAGAAACCAAGCCGAAGCTCATCATCGCCGGCGGCACTGCCTATTCCCGCATCTGGGACTGGAAGCGCTTCCGCGAGATCGCCGACAGCGTCGGCGCCTATCTGATGGTCGACATGGCCCATATTGCCGGCCTCGTCGCCGGTGGCGTTCATCCGTCGCCGTTCCCGCATTGCCATGTCGCGACGACGACGACCCACAAGTCGCTGCGCGGCCCGCGCGGCGGCGTCATCCTCACCAATGACGAGGATCTGGCCAAGAAGTTCAATTCGGCCGTTTTCCCCGGCCTGCAGGGTGGTCCGCTGATGCACATCATCGCCGCCAAGGCCGTTGCCTTCGGCGAGGCACTGCAGCCGGAATTCAAGGATTATGCCGCTCAGGTCGTCAAGAATGCCAAGGCGCTCGCTGAAACGCTGATATCAGGCGGCCTCGACGTCGTCTCCGGCGGCACCGACAACCACCTGATGCTGGTCGACCTGCGCAAGAAGAACGCCACCGGCAAGCGCGCCGAGGCAGCGCTCGGCCGTGCCTACGTCACCTGCAACAAGAATGGCATTCCCTTCGATCCGGAAAAGCCCTTCGTCACCTCGGGTGTGCGCCTGGGCGCACCGGCCGGCACCACCCGTGGCTTCAAGGAAGCGGAATTCCGCGAAATCGGCAATCTCATTGTCGAGGTTCTCGACGGCCTGAAGGTCGCCAATTCCGATGAAGGCAATGCCGCCGTCGAAGCCGCCGTGCGCGGCAAGGTGGTCAATCTCACCGACCGCTTCCCCATGTATGGCTACATGGGATAAGGAGTAGGGATGCGCTGCCCCTATTGCGGTTCGGAAGATACTCAGGTCAAGGATTCGCGCCCGGCGGAGGACAACACCTCCATCCGCCGGCGGCGCATCTGTCCGGATTGCGGCGGTCGCTTCACCACCTTCGAGCGCGTGCAGCTGCGCGAGCTGATGGTCATCAAGAAGACCGGCCGCAAGGTGCCATTCGACCGCGACAAGCTGGTGCGCTCTTTCGAGGTGGCGCTACGCAAGCGCCCGGTCGAGCGGGATCGCATCGAGCGCGCCGTCTCCGGCATCGTCCGCCGGCTTGAAAGCTCCGGCGAAACCGAGATCTCTTCCGAGCAGATCGGCCTGCAGGTGCTGGAGGCGATGAAGAGCCTCGATGATGTCGGCTTCGTGCGCTACGCCTCGGTCTATCGGGATTTCTCGCTTGCCGAGGATTTCGAGAAGGTCATTTCGGAAATCAACGCCAAGATTGCCCGCGACCCGCTGGACAGGTGAGCCATGAGCATCACGCCGCATGACGAACGTTTCATGGCGGCGGCGATCCGCCTGTCGCGCTGGCATCTCGGCCGCACCGCTACCAACCCCTCCGTCGGATGCGTGATCGTCAGGGATGGCGTCATCGTCGGCCGGGCGGTGACGGCGCTCGGGGGCCGCCCGCATGCCGAGACGCAGGCGCTGGCTGAAGCCGGCGCGCTCGCCCGCGGCGCCACCGCCTATGTGACGCTCGAACCTTGCTCGCATCACGGCAAGACGCCGCCCTGTTCCGAGGCGCTGATCGCCTCTGGCGTTGGCCGCGTCGTCATCAGCGTCACCGATCCAGATCCGCGTGTCTCGGGCCGCGGCATCGCCATGCTGCGTGAAGCCGGCATACAGGTGGATGCCGGTGCTCTGGAGGAAGAGGGCCGGCGTTCGCTTGCCGCCTATCTCACCCGCCAGACGAAGAACCGGCCCTATGTGACTCTCAAGCTTGCCGTTTCCGCCGACGGCATGGTCGGCCGTCAGGGGGAGGGACAGGTGGCAATCACCGGCCCGCTCGCCCGCGCGCAGGTGCATGCGCTGCGCGCCGAAACCGATGCGATCCTCGTCGGCATCGGCACGGCGATTGCGGACGATCCGCTGCTGACGGTGCGAACACCAGGTCTCGAAGCCCAGTCCCCGATCCGCATCGTTCTCGATCCCACCCTGGCATTGCCGCTGACCAGCAAGCTCGCCCTGACGGCGCGGGACGTGCCTGTCATCGTGGTGGCGAGTGAGGAAGTGTGGCCTTTGTCGGCGGATGCGGAGGGGCTACCCCCCTCTATCCTGCCGGACACCTCCCCAGCTGTGGGGGGTCCGAAGGACGGGTCGAGACCTGTGGCTCGGCCCCGGTACTCCGGCAGGGCAGAAGGCGGTACCCCACCCACAGACGCTACCGACATGGACTCGCGCCGCGCCGCACTCGAAGCCGCTGGCGTCGAGATCGTCTATTGCAATCCTTACCATCCGGAAATCCTGCTGCCGGCACTCGCAACACGCGGTATTTCCTCGCTTCTGGTCGAGGGCGGCGCAAAGACGGCGCGGCTTTTCCTCGAGGCTGGCCTCGTCGACCGTATCCAGCTTTATCAGGCGCCTGTCGTTATCGGCCAGCGCGGTATTGAATCGCCGCTTGATGCAACCGACATACCATCGGGTTTTGCCCATAGGGGCACGCGGATGTTCGGCGAAGATCGCCTGGACGAATATGAAAGAGGGTTTTGATGTTCACCGGAATAGTCACCGATGTCGGCACGGTCGAATCCGTTTCCCCGTTGAAGGAAGGCATCCGCCTGCGGGTCGCGACCGCCTATGATCCCGCGACCATCGACATGGGCGCCTCGATCTCGCATGCCGGCATCTGCCTGACCGTCACCGCCCTGCCGGCCGAAGGCAGCAACGGCCGCTGGTATGAGGTCGAGGCCTGGGAGGAGGCGCTGCGGCTGACGACGATCGGCACCTGGCGGGAAGGCAGCCGCATCAATCTCGAACGGTCGCTGAAGATCGGCGACGAGCTCGGCGGCCATATCGTTTCCGGCCATGTCGACGGCAAGGCGGAAATCCTCTCGGTGACATCGGAGGGCGATGCCACGCGCTACCGCCTGCGTGCGCCCGAACACCTGGCGAAATTCGTCGCCCCCAAGGGTTCGATTGCGCTCGACGGCACCTCGCTGACGGTCAATGCGGTCGATGGCACGGATTTCGACGTGCTGCTGATCCGCCATACGCTCGAAGTCACCACCTGGGGCGACCGCAAGGCCGGCGATTTCGTTAATTTCGAGGTCGATACCATGGCGCGTTACGCCGCCCGGCTGGCCGAATTCCCCAGCGCCTCAGCCTGAAATGTGCCCCTCACCCTAACCTGCCGGGGTCGAGCCACTCGTCTCGCCCCGTCCTTCGGACCCCCGTAAAAGCGGGGCGAGGGGACGTGCCATGCGAGACGCCGGCGAGGTACGGAGAGGTCGCCGCATATTCCCTTCGCCTGCGAGCGGAGAGAAGGTGCCGGCAGGCGGATGAGGGGCGGCTCTAACGCGAAAACTGAATAATCTCGCCATTGTACTGCGTCCGCGCCGTCTCGCGAAAACCGAGCTTGGCTGCCACCCGCAACGAAGCCTCATTCTCGGGGCTGATGATGCAGCTCATTGGTTTTCCTGGGAAATGCACCTCCGCCCAGCCGATCAGGATTGCCAGCGCCTCGGTGGCATAACCGCGGCCGTGTGCTAAGGGCATCAGCGCCCAGCCGACTTCCATCGTCCCTTCGATCGACGGTTCCATCTCGCGGCGGGCTTCGAGGAAGCCCGCTTCGCCGATGAACCGGCCGCTCTCTTTTTCGATGATCGCCAGAAAGCCGAAGCCCATATGATGCCACATGCCGGCGAGGCGCAGCATGCGGCTCCAGCTCTGCTCGCGCGTCGATGGCACGCCGGTGATGAAGCGAACGACGTCCTCGTCCGCCCACAGCGCTGCATGCGCCTCGAAATCGTCGAGGCGGTGAGGGCGCAGCGTCAGCCGCGCCGTTTCGAAAGTCGGAATGTCGGTCACATCAGATCCTTATGGAAATCGCGCCCTCAGGCGCCGGGCTCGCCGTCCCAATAATCGAGATCACCTTCCGGCCGTCCGATGTGGCGGAAGCGCCCGGCTTTTGTGCCGTCCCTGTTGGTCTTGGCAAGGAACTTTCCGGAATCGGGATATTCGACGATCTCGGTCTTCGCCATCGTCGAGATGCCGAGATACACAAGCGTCGTCGTGCCGGTGTTGATGATTTGGTGCGCCGTTTCCGGCCCGCCAGCCGGCGCGCCGAGCACGTCGCCCGCCCTGATCGGATGGCGCGCGTCGCCGAAGCGGTATTCGCCGGTGCCTGCGATTATATGGAAGAGTTCGTCTTCGACATGATGATTGTGGAAGGGACAGCCCGACTTGCCTGGCGGTACCTCGTTGTAGCTGACGCCGAGTCCGGCGAGGCCGAGAAGCGTGCCGAACGAGGTGTCGACGCTTTCATAGAACTCGCCCTGTTTCCAATGGTCGAGCTTAAGATCGGCGGTATTGATCACCGCCTTCGGTTCCATCGCCATGATGTTCTCCTGTTGCAGGAAGAGAAACTATCATCGCGCCGGAAAATTCAATGCCTATCTCGGAAATCCCCGGCATGGGCGGAGAGGAGACCGCCGCCCATGCTGTGAGCGCCGCGCATGGAATGGAACACGCTAGGGACGCTCGATCACTTCAACCCACGCATACCCCCGAAGCTCGATTCCGATCTCGGGGGTATGCGCTGGAGCGTCAGCGGACGTAGAAGGTCAAGCTTCCGTCGGCTGCCTGCTCGGCGTTGACGATGTTGCGGACGTCGACGCCTTCATTGTTGAGCCGGTGGGCCAGCGATCTGTTGGCGTCGATCGAGGCCTGGATGCCGCGAACGGCCTGACCGGAGCGTTCCGGCGCCGAGCGCGGACCGGTCGTTTCGTCGTCGAGATTGCGCCAGTTATGGACCTGCTCGACATTGAAATCATTGCCGTGGAAGGTCCGGAGTGTCTGTTCGATGCCCTGGGCCGTGTTCATTCCAAGGCTTTCGGCCCGGCTGACGCCGGCAAATGCGAGCGAGGAGAGGGCTGCGGCGAGGGTGATGGAGACAACGCGCTTCATGATGGTATCCTTTCATCTGCTTTGACGGTCGACTGTCGTTGCAGGGGATCGTCTGCGTCACGACATGGAATTGGCGTTGCCATCTTCGCGATTCAATGGGTTAAGCCACTGAAAATCCATTAAGAATTGTTCATGAAAACCGCCTTCGAATTGCCGTTTTCAAGGCATCCGGGAAAGCTGATTTGAAAGGCTTGCCCAGCAGTGCAGGCAGGACGCGGCTATCCCCTTGCAGATATTTCTTCTTTGGCATTGGGGCATCGGGCGAAATTGCTTGCCATTCGGACGAAGGCATGTTTTGACCGCGGGCTGCCGAGTGGGAAATGTCCCGCCAACCGAAGGTGAACCATGCCGAGAGAGACCGCTCCCCATATTTTGATCGTTGAGGCCCGCTTCTACGACGACATGGCCGACGCCCTGCTCGAAGGCGCGACCTTCGCATTGCAAGAAGCCGGCGCCACCTTCGAGGTGGTCACCGTTCCCGGCGCACTGGAAATTCCGGCGGCGATTGCCATGTCGCTCGATGGAGACGACAATGGCGGCACGCATTATGACGGCTATGTCGCCCTCGGCATGGTCATTCGCGGCGAGACCTATCACTTCGATATCGTGTCGAACGAATCCTCGCGCGCCTTGATGGATCTTGCGGTCAGCGAGTCCCTTGCCATCGGCAACGGCATCCTGACCGTCGAAAACGATGAACAGGCATGGGCGCGCGCGCGCCGCTCGGATAAGGATAAGGGCGGATTTGCCGCTCGTGCAGCTCTGACGATGATCGAGCTGAAGCAGAAACTGGGTGCATAACGAATGAACGACGACAAGACGGAACGGCCGGTCAAGACTGCAAACCAGCGGGGCGCTGCCCGTCTTGCTGCCGTTCAGGCACTTTATCAAATGGATGTCGGCGGCACCGGCGTTCTGGAAATCGTCGCCGAATACGAGGCGCACCGTCTTGGCCAGGAACTCGACGGCGCGACCTATCTGAAGGCCGATGCCGCCTGGTTCCGTTCCATCGTCTCCGGCGTCGTGCGCGATCAGGTCCGTCTCGATCCGCTGATTGCCGCGGCCCTGCAGGATGATTGGGCCTTGTCGCGCCTCGACAGCACCGTGCGCGCCATTCTGCGCGCCGGCGTCTTCGAAATCACCGACCGCAAGGACGTTCCCGTGGCGGTCATCGTCACCGAATATGTCGAGATCGCCCAGGCCTTCTTCGACGACGACGAGCCGAAGCTCGTCAACGCCGTGCTCGACCGCATCGCCAAGCAGGTCCGCGGCGAGGCGAAGAAATAACTCCTTAGCCGCCAAACAATCTCCCTGCGTCTTTCTTCGCACTGCAATGGTTTTCGCCCGTTGCGGTCTTGACGCAACGTGATCGACCACGCAATCTCCGCACCGCTTAGCTGTGGCATTTCTGTGGAGAGGAAGGCGATTCGGCGGCGTATCTGCCGGAGAAGGAGTGATCTCCGGCCTATGGGAGGAACGAGCGAAATGACCATTCTTTTATGCGTAATCGCATGCGGTCTGCTCTCGGTGGTCTATGCCGCCTGGGCAACCCGGTCGGTGCTTGCCGCCGATCAGGGCAATAGCCGCATGCAGGAGATCGCGGGTTACATCCGCGAAGGCGCTCAAGCCTATCTGACGCGCCAGTACAGAACCATTGCCCTTGTCGGCGTTGTTGTTTTCATCGCAGCCTGGCTGCTTCTTTCCGCCACGGCCGCCATCGGTTTCCTGATTGGCGCCGTACTATCAGGCGCCGCCGGTTTCATCGGCATGCATGTCTCCGTCCGCGCCAATGTGCGCACCGCCCAGGCAGCCTCCATCAGCCTTTCCGCTGGCCTCGACATCGCCTTCAAGTCGGGTGCGATCACCGGCATGCTGGTGGCCGGTCTGGCGCTGCTCGGCGTCTCCATCTACTACACGATTTTGACCATCGGGCTCGGCCATGAGAGCGGCTCGCGCGAAGTCATCGATGCGCTGGTGGCGCTCGGCTTCGGCGCTTCGCTTATCTCGATCTTCGCCCGTCTCGGTGGCGGTATCTTCACCAAGGGCGCCGACGTCGGCGGCGACCTCGTCGGCAAGGTGGAAGCCGGCATTCCCGAAGACGATCCGCGCAACCCGGCAACGATTGCCGATAATGTCGGCGACAATGTCGGCGACTGCGCCGGCATGGCCGCCGACCTCTTCGAGACCTATGCGGTCTCGGTCGTCGCCACCATGGTTCTCGCCGCCATCTTCTTTGCCGGCGCGCCGATCCTCCAGTCTGCGATGGTCTATCCGCTGGCGATCTGCGGTGCCTGCATCATCACCTCGATCATCGGCACCTTCTTCGTCAAGCTCGGTGCGAACGGCTCGATCATGGGCGCTCTTTACAAGGGTCTCATCGTCACCGGCCTGCTGTCGATCGTCGGTCTCGGCGCTGCCACCTCGCTGACCATCGGCTGGGGCTCGATCGGCTCCGTCGGCGGCGCCGATATCTCGGGCGCGCACCTCTTCTTCTGCGGCGTCATCGGCCTCGTCGTCACCGCACTGATCGTGGTGATTACCGAATATTATACCGGCACCGGCAAGCGCCCGGTCGTCTCGATCGCCCAGGCCTCGGTCACCGGTCACGGCACCAACGTCATCCAGGGCCTGGCCGTCTCGCTGGAATCGACGGCACTGCCGGCGATTGTCATCGTCGGCGGCATTCTCGCCACCTACCAGCTCGGCGGCCTGTTCGGCACCGGCATTGCGGTCACGGCGATGCTGGGCATTGCCGGGATGATCGTCGCGCTCGACGCCTTCGGACCGGTGACGGACAATGCCGGCGGTATCGCCGAAATGTCGCATCTGCCGCCGGAGGTGCGCAAATCCACCGACGCGCTCGATGCTGTCGGCAATACGACCAAAGCCGTCACCAAGGGTTATGCCATCGGTTCCGCCGGTCTCGGCGCACTGGTTCTCTTCGCCGCCTACTCCTACGACCTCAAATATTTTGCGGCGAATGGCGACAAGTTCCCTTATTTCGCGGGCATAGGCGAAATTTCCTTCGATCTTTCCAACCCCTACGTCGTGGCGGGATTGATCTTCGGAGGTCTCGTTCCCTACCTCTTCGGCGGCATTGCCATGACCGCCGTCGGCCGTGCGGCCGGCGCGATCGTCGAGGAAGTCCGCCGTCAGTTCAAGGAAAAGCCCGGCATCATGCAGGGCACGGAAAAGCCGGATTACGGCAGGGCCGTCGACCTTCTGACCAAGGCCGCCATCCGCGAGATGATCGTGCCGTCGCTGCTGCCGGTGCTGGCGCCGATCGTCGTCTATTTCGGCGTGCTTCTCATCTCCGGCTCCAAGGCTTCCGCCTTTGCCGCCCTCGGCGCATCGCTGCTCGGCGTCATCATCAACGGCCTCTTCGTCGCCATCTCGATGACATCGGGTGGTGGCGCCTGGGACAATGCCAAGAAGAGCTTCGAGGACGGTTTCGTCGACAAGGACGGCGTGCGTCACATGAAGGGTTCGGATGCGCACAAGGCCTCCGTCACCGGCGACACGGTCGGCGATCCCTACAAGGATACCGCCGGCCCCGCCGTCAACCCGGCGATCAAGATCACCAATATCGTCGCACTTCTGCTGCTCGCCGTTCTCGCTGGCTAGACGGGATCAGAGACCATTAAAAAACCCGCCGGAGCGATCCGGCGGGTTTTTCGTATGAGGTATGTCCGATCAGCGCAGGCTGCTTGGGTTCTGCGGCGTACCGCCGGCGCCGCCGCCGAACAGGCTGCGGGCAGCACTTGCGGCGCTGCCGCCGGAGAGCATCTGCTGCAGGAAGGTGAGTTCCTTGCCGCCGGTCGGCGTAACGCGTCCGATCGTGTCGAACACCTTGCCGTCCTGCAGCGTATAGTTGGCGCGGCGGCTGACGACGTTGTCCTTGTCGAAATAGATTGCCAGAACGCTCTGGTCGACGACCTTCAGCTTCTGGAAGGCGACGGCACGCGTGCGTCGCTGCGAGATATAATAGAAGACTTCGCCGTCGAAGGTCGCCGTCGTCGACGGGGTGCCGAGCGACAGCAGCACCTGCTCGCGGCTTGAGCCCTCCGGAACGAGGTTCAGCGACTGCTGGTCGGCGACATAACCGCCGTTGAGCACGGTGCTGGTCTGGCAGCCGGAAAGAGCTGATGTGGAGGCGATTATGAAGGCAATGGCCGCACTGCTGAAGAATTTCATGTCAGACTTGAAATACCGTTTCTTCAACGACATCTACTCCCTTGAGTGTCGATAGCAGCCATTTTGGGCCTTGCACGCTTTCCTCCTGCAAAACCATTGTGGCCATTCCGAGTCGAATGTCCCGAATTCGCTTCGTAGACGCATTGAAGGCATTGTCCCGAAACTGGCCACGATCAGCATTGCAATTCGCGCCTGCTTCGGTAAACCAGCTTTCGAAATCATGCAACAAGGCCAGACGCCAGCCGGCATGAAGAATGAGGCATTTCCGGAAAAAACAATGATCTTCGGGCTCTTCCGTAAGAAAAACAACAATCAGGCGATCGTCGACAGGCAATATGCGGCCTTGGCGGCGGCCGCGCGCATGCCGGAACTCTACGAGCAGCTCAATGTGCCCGATACGGTCATGGGCCGTTTCGAGATGCTGTCGATCACCATGATTCTGTTTTTTCGCCGCACGCGCGCTTCCGCCACCAGCGGTCAGGAGATCGCCCAGGAGATCGTCGACGCCTTCTTCCAGGATATCGACTATTCGATCCGCGAGCTCGGCATCGGCGACAACAGCGTGCCGAAGCGCATGAAGAAGCTTGCCGGCATGTTTTACGGCCGGCTCGAAGCCTATTCGAAGGCGATGGACACCGGCGATGCCGAAGCCCTGGCTCTTGCTCTTCAACGCAATATCTACCCCGAAACCGAAGCGCCGGCCGATATGTCCGGCCTCGCCGGATGGATGATCACCGCGGAAGCGCATCTGTCCTCTCTAGCCGAAGAGGTGATCGCCACCGGCTCGGCAACGCTTCCGCCGGTCGCCAGCCCACCGGTTGCCTGAAGGAGGAAACGATGAAGAACGATCGGGACGATGTTCCCTTCTCCTATCACGTCAAGGTCGGCCATATTTCGGCCAACCCCGTCGAGGTCCATGTCGAGGCCGACGCCGGCGAACTCACGGCGCTTGCCAAGACCTGGAACGTCGTCTCCGTGGACGATCTCAGCGCCGATCTGCAGATTGCCCGCTGGAAGCGCGACGGCGTGCGCATCAAGGGCCGCGTGCAGGCGAAGATCGTCCAGTCCTGCGTCGTGACGCTGGAACCGGTCGAATCCGCCATCGATGAGAGTTTCGAGCAGATCTTCGTGCCGGAGGGCTCCAAGCTTGCCCGCCAGCCCGGCAACGACGCCGGCGAGATGCTGCTCGATCCCGACGGTCCCGATCTGCCCGAAACCTTTGTCGGCGACACGATCGATGCCGGCGAGGTGGTTGCAGAATTCGCCGCTCTGGCGATTGATCCCTATCCGCGCAAGGAGGGTATCGAATTCTCAGGTCATATCGAGGATAGCGGCGAGGACGATAAAAAGCCCTCCGCTTTCGCGGTCCTCAAGGACTGGAAAAAGGACTGAAGCGTCTCTGGCATTTGACACAATTCAGTTGTAAGCGACGCCAAAACCGGTATTTTGGCCGAAATTTCGCCCCTCGGCGAAAAGAAGGATCAGGGACGCGTGATCAGAATATCTCTCGACCTCATGGGTGGCGACTTTGGTCCCCAGGTTGTCATCCCCGGCGCCGCCAAGGCGCTGGATCGGCATCCGGATATTTCCTTCGTTTTCTACGGTCTCAAGGAACAGTGCGATCCGGTTCTCGCCAAGTTTCCGAAACTCAAAGAAAAATCGCTCTTTCACGACTGCGAACTTGCCGTTGCTATGGATGAGAAGCCGAGCCAGGCGCTGCGCCGCGGCCGCTATATCTCCACCATGTGGCGTTCGATCGAGGCGGTGAAGACGGGGGAGGCCGATGTCGCGGTCTCGGCCGGCAATACCGGGGCGCTGATGGCGATGGCGAAGTTCTGTCTGCGCACCATGGCCAATATCGAGCGCCCGGCGATCGCTGCAATCTGGCCGACGCTGAAGGGTGAGAGCATCGTCCTGGACGTCGGTGCGACGATCGGCGCCGATGCGCAGCAGCTGATGGATTTCGCCCTGATGGGTGGCGCCATGGCGCGCGCGCTGTTCGAAGTCGAACGCCCGACGATCGGCCTTCTGAACGTCGGTGTCGAGGAGATGAAGGGCCAGGACGAGGTCAAGGAGGCCGGCCGGCTGTTGCGCGAGGCCAATATCGATTCGCTCGAATATTCCGGCTTTGTCGAGGGCAACGACCTTGGCAAGGGCACGGTCGACGTGGTCGTCACCGAAGGATTCTCCGGCAACATCGCACTCAAGACCGCCGAAGGCACCGCCAAGCAGATCGGCGAGTATCTGCGTGCCGCCATGTCGCGCACGCTGCTCGCCCGCATCGGCTACCTCTTTGCCAAAAGCGCCTTCGACATGCTTCGTGAGAAGCTCGATCCGAGCAAGGTCAATGGCGGCGTGTTTCTCGGCCTGAACGGTATCGTCATCAAGAGCCATGGCGGAGCGAATGCCGAAGGCATCGCAGCCGCAATCGAAGTCGGCTACGACATGGCCAAGAACGGCCTCAATCAGAAAATAGAAAACGATCTTAAGAAATATCATGCCAAACGGCTGCCCCCAATGGGCCCGGAAGCGGCATGAGCGATAGGGTTCAGTCAAATATGATCCGTTCAGTGGTTCGCGGGTTCGGAGCCGCACTTCCGAAGCGCGTGATGACCAATGGTGACATGGAGGCGATCGTCGACACATCCGACGAATGGATCGTCCAGCGCACCGGCATCCGCCAGCGTTATATCGCCGGTGATGACGAAACGACGGCGTCGCTCGGCGAGGCCGCCGCACGTGCAGCCCTTGCCAATTGCGGCCTGACGCCCGCCGATATCGATCTCATCATCTGCGCCACCTCGACGCCGGACAACACCTTTCCGGCAACGTCGGTCAACATCCAGAACCGTCTCGGCATGAGCCACGGCTTCGCCTTCGACGTCCAGGCCGTCTGCACCGGTTTCGTCTATGCGGTCACCACAGCAGATGCCTACATCCGCGGCGGACTTGCCAAGCGCGTTCTCGTCATCGGCGCCGAAACTTTTTCGCGCATTCTCGACTGGAACGACCGCACCACCTGCGTGCTTTTCGGCGATGGCGCCGGCGCGATCATACTTGAAGCGACCGAAGGCGAGGGCACCGTTGCCGACCGCGGCGTGCTGACCGCGCATCTGCGTTCCGACGGCTCGCATAAGGAAAAGCTGTATGTCGATGGCGGACCGTCGACGACCGGCACTGTCGGCAAGCTGCGCATGGAAGGCCGTGAGGTCTTCAAATATGCCGTCGGGATGATCACCGATGTCATTCAGGCGGCTTTCGATTCGACCGGCACCACCGCCGATGACCTCGACTGGCTGGTGCCGCACCAGGCCAATCGACGCATCATCGATGGTTCGGCGAAGAAGCTGAACATCGACGCGGCGAAAGTCGTCGTAACCGTCGACCTGCACGGCAACACGTCGGCCGCCTCGATCCCGCTCGCACTGGCGACCGCTGCCGGCGACGGCCGCATCAAGAAGGGCGACCTGGTGATGCTCGAAGCGATGGGCGGCGGCTTTACTTGGGGCGCCGTTCTGCTGCGCTGGTAGGCAGGAATCCTAAAAAACTGGCGGCGAACAAGAGCTTGACCGTAAGGCGCAAGACAAATACTCTTCGTGCGATTTCACAAAATAGTTTGTAGTGGGCGGGGAAACCATGACCGGAAAAACAGTGACGCGAGCAGACCTGGCGGAATCCGTTTTCCGAAAGGTCGGGCTTTCCCGGACCGAATCTGCCGAACTCGTCGAAACCGTCATCGACGAGATCTGCAATGCCATCGTGCGCGGTGAAACCGTCAAGCTTTCCTCCTTTGCCACTTTCCAGGTGCGCGACAAGAACGAGCGGATCGGCCGCAACCCGAAGACCGGCGAGGAGGTTCCGATTTCCCCGCGCCGGGTCATGACCTTCAAGGCGTCGAACGTGTTGAAGACGCGCATCCTCAAGGCGCATGTCGCTCGCAAGATCAAGCTGAAGCCGCAGAATCCGGCTCCCTGATCATCGGCTTCCCGTTTCTAAGCAGCGTTTTTTTGCTTTCGCACTGTCCAACGTTGTGCGCAACGTCGAGACATGACTTGAATTGTCGACGCCAAACCGTTGAAATATGATGAGTCGCCGTTGGATCGAGCCGCGAGGTCGCGTAGCAGTATGACGTTGGACAAGAGCCCCGATGCCTTTCGCACCATCAGCGAAGTCGCAGACGATCTTGATCTGCCGCAGCATGTGCTGCGCTTCTGGGAAACGCGTTTTCCCCAGATAAAGCCGATGAAGCGCGGCGGCGGCCGTCGTTATTACCGGCCGGAGGACGTGGATCTCCTCAAGGGCATCCGGCATCTGCTCTATGATCACGGCTATACGATCAAGGGTGTGCAGAAGCTTCTGAAGACCAACGGCAACAAGTTCGTCATATCGGTCGGCCACGGCGATCTCGCCAGCGTCGAGGCGCTTGCTTCGGGCGTGCAGGATGCCGGTGCCGGCGAACCGCGCGTCGGCATGGCCGACGAAGATCAGATCGTCGGCCGCGCCAAGCCGCCGATCACCCGCCGATTCTTCAATTTCGTCGCTGGAGACGACGAGCAGGAAGTTTCGATCGGCAAGTCGAGCGTCGGCAAGGAAGACAGGGCGCTGCTGCAGGAGGCGCTCTACGATCTGCTGGAATGCAAGCGCCTGCTCGACCAGGTGCGCTGAACCGCTTCAGGCTTCTGTCAGCCGCTTCATCGCCTGTTCGAGTTCGCTGAGCTGGAAGGGTTTTTGCAGCACGGGCAATGTGCTGGGGCTGCTGCCATCAGGCGCGGTGCCGTATCCCGTCGCGTAGAGATAGGGTTTGCCGCGTTCGTCGAGCAGCTTTGCGACCGGCAGTGAACTCTGCCCGGCCAGCGAGACGTCGAGTATGGCAGCGTCGAACTCCGTATCCCTGGCGGTTGCCAGCGCCCGCTCCAGATCGGGCGCGCTGGCGCAGACCCGGTAACCCAGATCGGCGAGCATGTCCTCGAGCAGCATGGCAATCAGCGCGTCGTCTTCGACGATGAATATGTCTTTCATGATCCGGTTCACCCATTGCCCCTTGCTAGAGCGCCGTGTGTCCTTTCGGATGCACAAAGGACGCTCCGACACTTTAAACCTACGCATCATGCTTTCCAAAAATCGATTCTGATTTTCGGAAAGCATGATGCGTAGGCATGATGGTTTATGTGGACCGCTTGCACGGCTCGTCAAGACGTCGTGCCCGGCAGTGTGAGAAACAGCATATTGCCGGTTGAAATTCGATGTGCAAAAGCTGGGATGCCGGCCGCGCAACGGCCACTTGCTGCATAATTCCTGAAATCCGAATCGATTTCGGTATAAAATTATGCAGAAATCCAAAGTGTTACAGCGTCTTTTGCGCGTCTGAAAAGACATGGCGGTGCTGTAAGAAGGGGTGTCGGATGGATTTGTTGAGTGCCACGGATTGGCTGCGTCACAGGCCGGGTTTTACCTATCCGCTTGCCGTTGCCTTCGTTGGCCTGACGTTTCTTTTGAGGCTTGCCGCCAGCGACTATCTCTCCGGCTTTCCCTTCCTGAGCTTCCTTCCGGCGATATTGCTCGCAAGTTTCATCGGCGGCGCCGGGCCGGGCCTTGTCGCGGCCATGCTTGCCGCTTTCATCGTCCAGCAATTTTTCGTCGAGCCGCACAATATCTTCTGGCCGGTCAGCGCCGGTCAATGGGTCGGTCTTTCCACTTATCTCATCAATGCCGCGATCATCGTCGGCCTGATGGAGATGATCATTATCGCCCATGAGCGGCAGAGCCGCCTTCGCAACGAGCTCAACAGCTTCAACACGCGCCTCGAAGAGACGGTGGTCCAGCGCACGGCCGAGCTCAGGCACGAGATGGAAGAGAATGCTGCCGCTCAGGCGCAGGTCCGCCAGCTGCAGAAGATGGAGACGATCGGACAGCTGACCGGTGGCGTCGCTCACGATTTCAACAACATGCTGGCGATCATCATCGGTAACCTCGATCTCGCCCAGCGGCGTCTGACCGGCAACGAGGATCCCCGGCTGCTGAATTCCATCCAGAACGCCAAAGACGGCGCGCAGAGGGCGGCCGTACTGACCGCGCGCCTTCTCGCCTTCTCGCGCCAGCAGCCGCTCGCACCTGAAGTGATCGACCTCAACAAGCTGGTCGGCGGCATGTCCGAGCTGCTGCGGCGCACACTCGGCGAGCAGATCCGGATCGAGACCGTGCTTGCCGGCGGCCTCTGGCCAAGCTTTGCCGATCTGAGCCAGCTCGAGAACGCTATTCTGAACCTGGCCGTCAACGCTCGCGATGCCATGCCGGGCGGCGGAAATCTGACGATCGAGACCGCCAATACCGAACTCGACGAGCGCTATTCGCGCATGCATTCGGAGGTGGAGGCCGGCCAGTATGTGATGATCAGCATCACCGATACCGGCACCGGCATGTCGCCGGAGGTGATCGAGCGCGCCTTCGACCCGTTCTACACGACCAAGGGACCCGGCAAGGGCACCGGTCTCGGCCTCAGCCAGGTTTACGGCTACATCAAGCAGAGCGGCGGCCACATCAAGATCTATTCGGAAATCGACAGGGGCACGACGGTGAAGATCTATCTTCCGCGTCATGTCGGCGCGACGGACGCCCGCTTGAGCGCCGCCGGCGCCCAGCCGCTTCCTCAGGGCAGCGTCAACGATACGATCCTGGTGGTGGAGGATGATGAGAACGTCCGCACCATGACCGCAGAAAGCCTGCATGAACTCGGTTACACCGTATTGCAGGCGGCAAGCGGCATGGAGGCGCTTTTGCTTCTGGAGGAGAATGCGGCAGTCGACCTGATCTTCACAGATATCGTCATGCCGCAGATGAGCGGACGCCAGCTTGCCGATGTCGTCCAGGAAAAATGGCCGGCGATCCGGATCCTCTACACGACGGGCTACACCCGCAATGCCATCGTCCACAACGGCGTGCTTGATCACGGCGTTTCCCTGCTCGCCAAGCCCTTCAGCCTGGAGCAGCTCGCCCACAAGATTCGTGAACTTCTGAATGTGCCGGTGAGGATGGAAGATGAGCGGACGTGAAGCCGCTAGAGCATAATGCCGAAAAGCGTGCGCGGTTTTCGCACGACATCATGCTCTACTCTTTAATAGAACAGGATTCAGATTTTAGGCCGGCCGGGCCTAAAATCATCCTGTTCTAGAAGGCCGCACGTCCACAGTTAGATCAGATTATTCCAGGACCTGGATTATGCGGTGCGTCTCCGGCTCGACGATCACGCGCCGCTCGTTGACGACGGTGTAGCCGTAGCCGTCGACGTTGGGCACGGTATGCACCTCGACGGTATCGGGCAGTGTCGCGCCGACCACGATATCGCCGTCATAGACGACGGAGGGCGTGGTTTGCTCCATCACATAGGTGCGCACTTCGCCGGGCAATACCACGGAGCCGGTCGGTGCGGGATCGGTAACGATGACGGTGCTCTGCGCGAAGGCGGCGGAGCTGATGGTCAGCATGGCGGCTGCAGCCAGCATGATCTTGCGCATGGGATATTCTCCTTTTCCTACCCAGACATCAACGCAACGCCGGCCATGCGGCATAGTTCCCCACTGGCTTTTGCCGGACGGAGGACACGCGCAATGAGAGCGGTTGAGGTGTTGCGAAACTGGTTTGTGCATCATACGGTTGAGCTGTCCGAATAACGTCCAGTGTGATTCCCTCCGGTGATATCAGCGGCTCGTTCATTTTTACTCTTCGTTAACCATGCTGGCGGTTTATGTCGGATGAACGGCCGGGTGGTCGTTGATTCGAAGGTCCGTCGCGTTTCGGTTCGCGAATGGATATCTGGAAAGACGATTGCGGCGGCTCGAAACATGCGTTTGCGGAAGACGATATCGCTGATGGCCGTGGCGGGCGTGATGGCCGGCTGCACGTCGGCCGGCGGTGTGCATCAGCCTTCCGGGCCGGAAACCGTGGCGCCTGAAAAGGCGCTGGTCCTGCCGCCGCCGGGCGGCCCGTCGATCGTCAGCGTCGTCGAGCGCAAACGCGGCAACGGCGTCGAGCAGACGATCTCGCTGTTTACCTCATCCGCCGTGCCCGGTCAGAATTTCCTCAAGGTCCAGTTCCTTGGCGCTTCCGGCGCCAATCCCGGCACCGGCAATACCGGCTTCAGCATGATCAACGAGAGCGGCATTACCCGCGAGGTGGCCCGCTCGGCCCCCGGTGTGCCGATGGCGACCTCGGCGACCTTCCTGCAAAACGCTTATGGGCCCTTCGGCTATGCCGCCGGCCGCAGCCGCGCCGGCGACACCTGCATCTATGCCTGGCAGCAGATCCGCTCCAGTGCCGCCGCCAATACCCAGGCGCGCAATTTCGGCATGATCCAGCTGCGTCTGCGTCTCTGCGATGCGAGTGCTACCGAGCGTCAGCTGCTCGGCATTGTCTACGGCTACACCGTATCAGGCACGTTCGACGGCGAGATCTGGAATCCTTACGGCAATCCGCCGCCCGCCGATGGTGCGCTCGGGCGCAGCGGCGCGCCGATCTATCCCGACGAGGGTGGTTATCGTGCCAGTCCGATGCCGATCGGCTATGAGCCGGCGCCCGCGATTGTCAGCCGGCCGCGGGCAACGCCTGTTCGCAAGACCCAGACCTCGCAACCGGCTCAAGGCGCAGCACCTATGCCCGCGCCCATTGGCCCGCGCGTGCCGCTGCCGGGCGAGGCGCCACAGACGAGCGCAAAGCCGGATGCGGCGCCTGCGGCGAACCAACAATCGGCAAGGGCGATCGGCGTCACCGTGCCTTCGCCGGACTGTATAGGCGACGCGGCCATGACGGCCGCCTGCCGGAAATAGTGAGCATGCCAGGGGCGCCGGAAGGCGTCCTGGTTGAGCAACTTCGAAGGAACGACGATGCGCAAAGCCCGCAGTGTCATCATATGGGCCGTGGTTTCGCTCTGCCTGATCGTGCTGATCACGCTGCCGGTCAACCTGCAGACCCAGCTCATCACCAGCATCACCGTGGTAACCGTCATGGCGGTGATCAAGGTCTTGAAGGGCGAGGGGACGTGGCGCCTCGTGGCGCTTGCCTTCGGCACTTCGATCGTGCTGCGTTATGTCTATTGGCGCACCACCAATACGCTGCCGCCTATGAACCAGCCCGAGAATTTCATTCCCGGCCTGCTGCTCTATCTCGCCGAAATGTATAGCGTCGCGATGCTGGCGCTCAGCCTTTTCATCGTCGCCACACCGCTGCCGCCGCGCCCCTCGCGTGCCGCCAATCCCGGGCGTCTGCCGCATGTCGATGTCTTCGTACCGTCCTATAACGAGGATGCCGGGCTTCTTGGAAACACGCTCGCCGCCGCCAAGGCCATGGATTATCCGGCCGAGAAGCTGCATGTCTGGCTGCTCGACGACGGCGGCACCTTGCAGAAGCGCAATTCCGGCAAGCTGCTCGAAGCCCAGGCGGCTGCCGCCCGCCACATCGAGCTGAAGCAACTCTGTCAGGATCTCGACGTCAGCTACCTCACGCGCGACCGCAACGAGCACGCCAAGGCCGGCAATCTCAACAACGGCATGAAACATTCGACCGGCGAACTCATCGCCGTCTTCGATGCCGACCACGCGCCGGCCCGCGATTTCCTGCTCGAGACCGTCGGTTATTTCGAAGACGATCCGAAGCTCTTCCTCGTTCAGACCCCGCACTTCTTCATCAATCCTGATCCGCTGGAGCGCAATCTGCGCACCTTCGACAAGATGCCGAGCGAGAACGAGATGTTCTACGGCATCATCCAGCGCGGCCTCGATAAATGGAACGCCGCCTTCTTCTGCGGCTCGGCCGCGGTTCTGAGCCGCAAGGCGCTCGAATCCCAGAACGGCTTTTCCGGCATCAGCATCACCGAGGATTGCGAGACGGCGCTGGCGCTTCATGGCAGCGGCTGGAACAGCATCTATGTCGACAAGCCGCTGATCGCCGGCCTGCAGCCGGCCACCTTCGCAAGCTTCATCGGTCAGCGCAGCCGCTGGGCGCAGGGCATGATGCAGATCCTGCGCTTCCGCTTCCCGCTTCTGAAGCGCGGCCTGACGATCCCGCAGCGCTTCTGCTACATGTCGTCTACGCTTTTCTGGCTCTTCCCGTTCCCGCGGACGATCTTCCTGTTTGCGCCGCTCTTCTACTTGTTCTTCGATCTGGAGATCTTCACCGCCTCCGGCGGCGAGTTCCTTGCCTATACGCTGGCCTACATGCTCGTGAACCTGATGATGCAGAACTACCTCTACGGGTCGTTCCGCTGGCCCTGGATTTCCGAGCTCTACGAATATGTTCAGACCGTACATCTGCTGCCGGCCGTGGTCTCCGTCATGCTCAATCCGAGGAAGCCGACCTTCAAGGTCACCGCCAAGGATGAATCGATTGCCGTCAGCCGTCTGTCGGAGATCAGCCGTCCGTTCTTCGTCATCTTTGCGGTACAGATCGTCGCGCTCATCATCACCATCTACCGAATCTATGCCGAGCCTTATAAGGCCGACGTCACGCTCGTCGTCGGCGGCTGGAACCTCATCAACCTGATTATGGCCGGTTGCGCGCTGGGTGTCGTGTCGGAACGCGGTGAGCGCGCCTTGTCCCGCCGCGTCCGGGTCAACCGGCGCTGCGAATTTGGCGCCAACGGCAAGTGGTACGCGGCTTCGATCGAGGACGTTTCCGTCCACGGTGCGAGGCTTCACATCTTCAACAAGCAACTCGACGAGATGCTGGTCGGCGCACTCGGCGAAATCCGCTTCCGACCCTATAGCGGCGCCGATCTGGAAACCCTGCCGCTCATCGTCCGCAACATCGAGCCGTCGGGCGACATCAGCAATGTCGGCTGCCAGTACGTGCCGAAAAGCGCGCTCGACCATCGCCTGATCGCCGACCTGATGTTTGCCAATTCCGGTCAGTGGACCGAGTTTCAGGCCTCGCGCCGCCGCAATCCCGGCCTGATCCGCGGCACCATCTGGTTCCTCGGCCTGTCGTTCTACCAGACGAGCCGCGGCCTCATTTACTTCTTCCGCAGCATGCGGCCGGAGCGGGAAGCCCAGCAGCGGGCGGCAAAGGTCAATGCCGGATGAGAAGGATCGTCGCCGCCTCGCTTCTCCTGCTGAATGCCTCCGCCTTTGCCCAGGCGCAGACGGCGCCCTTCGACATGTCCGGCGAGCGGCCGCCCGGGGCATCCGTTACCCCGAGATTGACGCCACCCACGCCGCCGACAGCCCCTGCACCCGCTCTCGGCACGCCTCCGGTTTCCGTAACACCCGCACCTGCAACGCCGGCCGCTCCTGCTCCCGCAGCCGTTCCTCCGACGATTGTCGTCCAGCCGCAACTGGCAGCACCCGCGCTCCAGCCAGCCGCGGCGGCAAATACCGCAGCGCCGCCGCGCTCCGGCGATGTCCGCCGCTATGTCGTGCCCTTTTCGAAACTGGATCTCAGTGGCGAATACGATCGCCGGTCATGGTCGGTCTATCTGACGCCGGAACAGGCGGCGGCCAAGGCAAGCTTTACCTTCGCCTACCAGAATGCGATCGTCGTCGCGCCTGAGGCCTCGGCGGTGACCGTCTATCTCAACAACCGCCCGATCGGCCAACAGCGCGTCGGCTCGCCGGATGGACCGTCGGCCGTCACCTTCCAGGTTCCGCCCGGTTTGCTGCAGCCCGGCGCCAATCTCGTCACCTTCGAGGCCGCCCAGCGCCACCGCACCGATTGCAGCATCCAGTCCACTTATGAGCTGTGGTCGAACATCGATCCGGCCGGAACCTATCTGAGCTTTGCCGGCAGGGATGCCGCCCAGCTGTCGAGCGCCGACGCGATCCGCGCCATCGGCGTCAACGGCGCCGGCAAGACCGAGTTCGACATCGTCGTCCCGGCGCTGGAGCAGCCAGGAACCACCAAGCCGCTGCTGCGACTGGCGCAGGGCCTGTCGGTGCTGAGCAGCATGCCGAACCAGATCTTTGCCTTCAGCACCGCTTCGCTTCCAGCCGCCGGGCCAGGTAAACTCAGCGTGCTCGTCGGTACCGCGGCGGAGCTGCGGCCGCTCTTTCCCAGCCTGCCGCCCGGCGCCGAAAGTGCCGCATTCGCCGCTTTTGCCACCGATCCGCGCAGCGGTTCGCCGGTGCTTCTGATCAGCGGCCCCTCCTGGCAGGCGGTCTCCTCGGCGATCGATACCATCGTCTCGCCGACGGACAGGTCCTCGGATGTCCGCCGCGACGTGCTGACGACCGAGCGCTGGAGCGCGCCGAACGCGCCGCTGGTCTTTTCCGATACGAACATCGCCTTGTCCCAACTCGGCGTGAAGACCACCGAATTCTCCGGCCGGCGGCTGCGGACCAGTTTCAACGTTGCCGTGCCGGCCGATTTTTATGCCAATGCCTACGGCGAGGCGAAGGTGCTGCTCGACGCCGCCTATACCGATAACGTGCTGCCCGGCAGCCACATCGATATCTACGTCAACGACAACATCGCCTCCACCGTGCCGATTACCACCACCACCGGCGGCATTCTCCGTCATCTGCCGATCCGCGTGACGATGCGGCACTTCAAGCCCGGTCTCAATTCGGTGGCGATCGAGGCGATCCTGATGACCAAGGACGATGCGGCTTGCGCGCCGGGCGCCACGGCCGGTGCGACGCCGCGCTTTGCCCTGTTCGACACATCCGAGCTGCAGATTCCGGATTTCGCCCGCGTCGGTCAGCGTCCGAATCTGGCGGCAATGTCCGGCACCGCCTATCCCTATGGTCGGGCCACCGAGCCGACGCCGCTCTTTATCGACCGCGTCGATGCCGATACGCTTTCGGCCGCCGCCACGCTGCTCGGCCAGATGGCGATCACGGCCGGCCATCCGATCGCCGTCGACACCGTCGCCTCGCCGAATATGATCGGCGATCGCGACGCCATCTTCATCGGCTCCGTCTCGCAGATGCCGGCCACCGCGTTGTCGCAGGCCAATATTTCGACGGAGAGCCAGGCCTCGTGGCGTCCGGTGGCCGATACGCAGGCGAGCGTCGTCGATACCGGTACGGCCTTTGAGGAATGGAATTCCAAGGTCAGCGGCGGTGTCTTGCACAACCGGATCACGGCTTTCCGCGAATGGGTGTCGCGCAATTTCGATATCTCCCGCAGTTCGCTGCAATTCGTGCCCGGCGCCGAGGAGATTTTCACGCCGTCCAACGTCGACACGCTCCTGGTGGCCCAGGGCTCCAGTCCCGCGGGGGCGGGCGCGTGGACCGTGGTGACGGCGCCGTCGGCGAAGGATTTGCGCGAAGGGCTGGAGGTTCTGACCGCGCAGCTGAACTGGCCGCAGATATCAGGCCACATCACCACCTACTCGAGCAAGACAGGCAAGATCGAGACCGTGCCCGTCACCCGTTTCGATTTCGTGCCGTCCACCCCCTGGTCGATCTCCAATTACCGCTTGATCGCCGCCAACTGGCTGTCGACGAATATCCTCTCCTATGCCTTCCTGTTGGTCGTCTTCGTGCTGCTGATCGGGGTAACCACCTCAAGCATGCTCGGAAGGCTGGGTCGGTCGAAATGAGACGGTTACGCGCGCTCCTGCTTGCGGCATCGGTCGCGCTCGCTCCGGCTGGAGCGCCCGCCGTTGCGCAGCAGGCGATGATCAATGCCGGCGCATGGTCGGCATACAAGGCGAAGTTTCTCGATGCGAGCGGCCGTATCGTAGACAACGGCAACGGCAATATCAGCCACAGCGAAGGGCAGGGCTATGGCATGCTGCTCGCCTATCTCGCCGCTAGCCCCGCCGATTTCGAGCAGATCTGGTATTTTACCCGCACCGAACTGCTGCTGCGCGACGATGGCCTGGCCGTCTGGAAATGGGATCCGAACGTCAAGCCGCACGTCACCGACACTAACAATGCCTCGGATGGCGACATGCTGATCGCCTATGCGCTGGCGCTGGCCGGCACGGCGTGGAAACGCGAGGACTATATCCTTGCCGCCTCCCGCATGGCGCAGGCGCTGCTTGCCGAAACCGTCGTGCGCTCGGCTGGCCGGACGCTCCTGTTGCCGGGAAGCGAGGGTTTTACCGGCAGCGACCGTGACGACGGTCCCGTCGTCAACCCGTCCTACTGGATTTACGAGGCTATTCCGGTGATGGCGGCGCTCGCTCCGTCGGATGCCTGGAAACAACTGTCGGAAGATGGCGTGGCGCTGTTGAAGACGATGCAGTTCGGCCCGCGCAAGCTTCCCGCCGAATGGGTGAGCCTGCGCGGTCAGCCGCAGCCGGCCCAGGGTTTCGACGCGGAATTTGCCTATAACGCCGTTCGCATTCCGCTTTATCTCGTTCGCGGCGGCGTCACCGACAAGGCGCTGCTGACCCACCTGCGCGAGGGGATGTCGAAAGACGGTGTTCCCGCCACCTTCGATCTGACCACCGGCCGGCCGAAGGCCGTGTTGCCGGATCCGGGTTATAGAATTGTTAACGATGTTGTGGCCTGTGTAATCGATGGGACCAAGCTGCCGGGCTCGGCCCTGCAATTTGCGCCCGCACTCTATTATCCGTCTACGCTCCAGTTGCTGGGGCTGGCCTATATCGGGGAGAAGCATCCGGAGTGTCTGTGAAGTCTTCTCTCGTGGCGGTTTCAGCGGCAGTCGTGGTGGCGACCCTCGTCACCGGGCTGAAGGATCGTGCCGCTCTGCAGGAACGGTTCGGCCTTGGGCCTGCCGGCAAGCCGGTGCCGGAGCTGATGATGATGGGCCGCATCAAGCCGGCCGATGCTCCCGGCGGCAATTCCGAATTCAACGCGCAGCTCGTCGCCGACAAGATCGAGGCAATCACCTCCTCGCCGCCGCCGGCACCGGATACCTCCGCGCCGGATGCCGCAGCACAGCAGCCTGAAGCGCCTCCACCTGTGGTATCACAACCTGCGGCACCGCAGACGGCCGCCCCGCCGGCGCCGGTCACGCCCCCCATCGTTTCCGAGCCGCCCGCGCCGCAACAGGCTGCGGCGCCGCCGCCGCCGCCCGCCGTCGATGAAAGTGCGCTTCGTTATTTCGCCAGCCGCGGCGACAAGCTGCGCCTGCAGGCCGAAATCTCCCGCCTTCAGGCGCTCTACCCCAACTGGGTACCGCCGGCCGATCCGCTCGCCGTGCCGCAGAATGGCGACAAACAGCTTGAGGCCATGTGGCAACTCTATTCCGATGGCCGCTATGCGGAGCTGCGCAAGGCGATCGCTGACCGTCAGGCAGCCGATGCCGGATGGCAGCCGCCGGCCGATCTGCTCGACCGGCTCGATGTCGCCGAGGCGCGCGCCCGCCTCATCAATGCGTCCGACCTCAAGCAATTTGCGACGGTGGTCGATACCGCTGCCGCAACGCCGAGCCTGCTCACCTGCAGCGAGATCGATATTCTCTGGCGCGTGGCCGAAGCCTTCATCCGGACCGAGAGGACGCAGCGCGGCCAGGACGCCTACACCTATATCCTGAAGAACTGCCCCAATCCGGCCGAGCGGCAGGCGACGGTCGAAAAAGCCTCGACGCTGCTTGCCTACCAGCCGATGCAGGCGCTGCTTGCGCTGGAGAGGCCTGCCAGTGAGGGCAGCAGGGAATTCGATGCGATCCGCGACAACCTCGCCCGGCGCTTCATGGCCGAAGGCAATGACGATCCGAATCTCGCCATCGCGCCTGATTATGTCGCCCGTCTCGAAAAACTCGCCGCGACCGAGGGTCTTGCCTCGGATGCGTTGCTGCTCGGCTGGTATCAGCTTCGCCGCAACAACGATGCCGATGCCGAGAAGTGGTTCCGCGCCGCCCGCGCCAAGCAAGATTCAGCGGACGCTTCGCAGGGGCTGGCGCTGGCGCTGATTGCCCGCAAGGCGCCGCAGGAAGCCGAAGAGGTGATGTTCCGCTGGCGCGCCGATTCCGAGGATGCGACATCTACCTATCTCGCCGCCACTGCCAATCTGATGGCGCTGCAGCCGCCGGCCGATCTGGCCGAGGACGTGCTGCATCGCGTCGCCGCCGAAGTCATCGCCCGCAAATACGCGCCGACGGCGCAGCAGTTCGGCTGGTATGCCCGTTCACTCAACCAGTTCCAGACCGCCGCACGCTGGTTCGAGACGGCTCTTGCCTGGAAACCTGATGACGAACCGTCCGCCTATGGCCTTGTCATCACCCGCGAGCAATTGAGCGACCGCAAGGGCGTGCTCGACCTCCAGCGCGCCTGGGCCGGCCGGTCGACCCGGATCACCAAACTCGAAGATACCTCCTCGCTGACGCCGAATGCGGTCGCGACAGAGAAGGGGACGCTCGCTCCGCAGCAGCCGGTTCAGCCGACGCAGCCGCCGCGTCCGACCGCCGCTCAACCGCTCCCAGCCGAGCAGGGACCTGCACAGCAGCCGGAGCCGGAAGTCGCCGTTGGCGCGGCAAGGCCTTCGCTGCAGACGGTGACCGTCCAACGCGGTCCGCGCCAGACACGCGGCTGCTCGACGACCGTCGATGCAGGGCAGCTCAGCCCGGCCGACGCCCTGTCGCGCGGCTGGTGCCTGATGGATATCAACCGGCCGATGGAAGCGATCTCGGCCTTCGAGGCGGCATTGCAGAGCCCGGCCCGCAAGGTCCGTGAAGACGCGGCCTACGGCCAGAGCCTTGCCTATCTGCGCGCCGGCCTTTCCGGCAATGCTGCCGTCGCGGCCACCAAGGCGCCACAGAACCGACAGCGCGCCGCCGAGCTTCAGGTGGCGATCCTCGCCGACCGGGCGCTTTCGGCCTTCGATGCCGGCCGTTATCGCGAAACCCTGATCTATCTCGATCAGCGTGCCCAGCTGCAGCAGGAACGTATCGACCTGATGGTTCTGCGCGGCTACTGCTACCTCAATCTCAAAATGTACGGCGATGCGACCCGTATCTTCGAAGCCGCTGCCGCGACCGGCAGCCGTGATGCCGCCCGCGGCCTTGCCGACGTCCGCAACGTCACCCATCCGGACGTCAACGACTGACGTTGACGCCGCCGCCGCTCTCCGCTACTCGCCTGCGCAGGGGCCGCCGCGGCCTCACGCTTCCCGGCCTCATGCTTCAAGGAAAAGCCCGTGCCCGCTCGCCATGATGTTCTCGACAGGTCCTATGATGCCTTCCTCTTCGATATGGACGGAACGCTCCTGAATTCCATCGCCGTCGTCGAACGCGTCTGGAGCGACTGGGCAAGACGCCACGGCTTCGAACCGGAGGTTTTCCTGAAGACCATCCACGGCATCCGCGCCTCCGACGTCATCCGCGGGCTCGGCCTGCCCGGCGTCGATCCGGCCCACGAGTCGGATCTGCTGCTCGCCGAGGAGATGGAGGATGTCTCCGGCATCGTCGAAATCCCGGGAGCCATCCGCTTCCTCTCCGCCATTGCCGATGGCGAATGGGCAATCGTCACCTCGGCGCCGATCGAGCTCGCCAGGCGCCGCATGGCTGCCGCCGGCATCCCGATGCCGAAGGTCATCGTCAGCGGCCAGGAGGTCAAATCAGGCAAGCCCAGCCCCGAAGGTTATCTGCTCGGCGCAAGCCGCCTCGGCGTCGATCCCGCGAAATGCCTGGTCTTCGAAGATGCCGTCGCCGGCATCCTCGCCGGTGAAGCCGCCGGCGCCGACGTCACCGTCATCACCGAAACCCACGCCACCCCATTCGAAACACCGCATTTTTCGATCGCCAACTACCAGGCATGGCAGCCCATTCAAACCGCTGAAGGCCGATTGGCACTCGCCGCGATCTGAGCATTCGCACAAACCGCTTCCTTTTTGTGGGAGGCAAGGTTTTTCCGCTTGCATTGCACGCGCTGAAAAACTAAACGAAGCAAGCCGTTTCGGCAGGTCGGGGCGTAGCGCAGCCCGGTAGCGCACTTGACTGGGGGTCAAGGGGTCGCTGGTTCGAGTCCAGTCGCCCCGACCATTTATCCCCTTGAAATCCCAGTCAGAATGTCACTTTCTTCGTCCCGCCGGCGGCGGAAAACGGAACGAGACATGGCCAGTAGTGCTGAAACGGGAACCGAAAACCCCGGAAAAGTCCCGAACGAAAAGGTCATTTGTTGATGTTGCAGACGAGTTGCTACGCCGTCATTGAAAACACGGCGGGCCTTACGCCGTCTTCAGTGCGGTTTCTGAGCGATCGCGATCATCGACTTCGCCAGCAGCGGAATCCTCCCGACATATTCGAAGTCGACGTCTTCGAAGCCTGTTTCGACGAGCAGCGTGCTGAGCGTTTCGGGAGACCAGAATTTGATATGGCCATGGTCCTTGAGCGGCATGAAATGGTCATCCATCTTTCCGCTTACGGCCAACGCCAGATTTTTCCAGTAGCCGTGAAAAGGCGTCGACACGACCGCGATGCCGCCGGGCTTGACCAGATCGTAAATGGTGGCCGAGAAAGATTTGGGATCATAAACATGCTCCACCACTTCAAGGCTTATCACCGCATCGAAGGTCCCGTACCGGCTGGAGAGATCTTCGTAACCAGAGCCGATCTCCAGCGGAAGATCGGGATGAGCCGTTCTCGCTTTCGCAATGCCGTCCTCGGACGGATCGACACCGACGACGTCGTAACCTTTTTTTGCCAGCACGGCGGCAGCACCGCCGGTGCCGCAACCGAGGTCGAAGACCGCAGTCTCGTTTGCCTCCTGAAAATTATTCTGGAGAACATCGACAACGGCCGGCAAGATATAGGAATGGGCGGTCGCCGGCTTGGCGTGGACATAGGTAGTCGCGTCCAGTTCGATAGACATATTACCTCCTGATAAGTGAGCCGCCGCAATGGTACGGCGGACTTTGACGGCAGTGTGGTGTCGTTGTGGTATTAAGGTGATAAACGCCGAAGGCGTTCGCGGCTGCCAAGGGATCTCCAGCGGTCCCGGCGCTCGTCTCGGGGAAGTCCGCGAAGCTGATTGACAGGGTGCCAGGAAGATGCTGAAAACGGGCCGTAATTGAGGTTGCCGCATTCTCGCGGACCAAAGGGCCGCTGTATCGGCTCCAGCCGTTTCGACCATTTAAAATAAATAACGCGCCGGAATACCCTTTGGGAGTGTGTCGCAAATAGTTCCTGTAGATCTTTTTGGTACTCCCTCAGTTGGGAGAGGTGATGATTGTTGCATTTTGTTAAGGTTATACCGAGCTTTGAAGTTAAGAGTCCAATTTTGATTTGAAAAAGATCTGAACCCTCTTCGCTTTCTGGCGAATATGTGTAGATTAACATTATCCCTGTCAGAAATAGCCTAGTGCGAGCGCATGGCGGATATGAAGCAGAATCTCACTTGCAGGCAGGCCCTCGCAGCCGCTTTCCAAGCTCTGTCGGAAGAGGCCGTCAAAGCCGGCTGGTCAGAGGGCGATGTCGCCCTCGCGCTCGCTGAACTCGCCGAGGAGCAGGTGATCGAAGTGACCGCCAAGGTCATCACGGAAGGCTCCATCCATCCCCAGTTCGCCGCCAGCGGCCGTAGCAGCTAGAGCAATTCACACCAGCAATCCTGCCGCTTTGGCTGCCGTGACGAAGGAAGCCTGCGCTGCGCGCGGGCTGCGCAGTCCGTCGAGCGCATCCAGGCAATGCTGGCGCGCAACGCGATAGTCGCGCCCGCGCTTGCTCGGCCACCGTTTCAGATATTCGACGGCCTCCCAGACGGTGGAAACGATCAGGCTGCTATTTGGAGAAAGGACCCGGACGGGGGAGGGAAAGCGTATTTCGCTCACGTCTGCACTCACTGATTCCTGCTACAAGCGCCACCAAACGCGCGGGACAAAATTTTGTTCCATAATTTTATTCCCCGGGAATTTGCGCAGTTGCTAAAGTTCGGACCGTCGCGCATAATGATTTTATGACGGTTGCGGAGGGCGGCCGGCGATGCAAGCGTGAATGCGTTTGCCCTCGGAGGATGTGCGGCGTGATGTTACGATCATCAATTCATCCGCATGATTTACCGCTATTTTCGGAAGACCTCGATTTGCTGTCGCAAGTGCTCGACAAGGTCTGCGACGAACGCGGCCTGGCCAGGACGACACCGGAGGCCGAGCGGATCGGTGCGGTCATCATTCAGCTCTACAGGCAGGGCGTGAAAGACGGCGGCAAACTCGCCGATCTCGCAAAAACCTATCTCTGACGATCAGTTCTGCTCGATCGACACACCATTCTTGCCGATGCTCATCTCGATCCCCTGCGGCTTGCTTTCCTCGTGGAAGATGTAGGCGCCAAGACCGACGACGGCGACGACGAGAACGCCGATGATGACGTAGAGACCATTGCTGCGGTTCAAGAGACTGCCCCCGGATGTGTTCATGGGACAGCGAAACGCTTAGCGCACCGATTGGTTCCGTCAGTCGTCGTTGGCGGCGTTGAGGTTTTCCGGCCGGATGCCGTCATCGCTGGAGCTGCGTGCGCGCAACCGGATGCCGGGGCCGCCTTCATCCTGATTGCCGCTGGAAAGGAAGATGATGCCGTGCGCTTCGAGCGTACTGCGCACATCGAACAGCGCGTGCGGCTCGCCCGCAAATTCGCCGTTTTCGAGCGCCGTCACGGTCTCCACGGGCAGGCCGCTGGCGGCGGCGAGCTCTTCGATACTCATTCCGATCATGGCGCGCGCGCCGCGTATCTGCGTTGCCGTTATCATGGTGGAAAATCTAGCGCATTTGCAGCGCTTCTCAAGTGGCCCGGCGATTGATTGGCGAACGAAGCAATGCTGCATGCATTCTTCAAACGTCCCTCAGTTTTACGCCAAACAGATCATCATGCATGCGCTGGACCGCGATCCCCACGCCGCCCATTAGGGCGGCCCGGTTTCCGAAGCGGCTGATCTCGATGCGCGGCGGGTAAGGGGTACAACGCGGCAGGAAACGCCGGATGGCGTCCACGAGTTCCGGTCTCGAGCCGATGCTGCCACCGGTGATCACCAGTTCAGGATCAAGAGTTGCTCCGATTGCCGCAATGGCGACCGCCACCAGCCTGGCCGTCTCTTCGATTGCGGCCACGGCGCTTGTATCTCCTGCATCAAACGCGGCGAAGAGATCGGTCACGGTGGATGCGTCACGCCCGCCGAAACCGGTGTAGCGGCGCAGCATCGCCACGCTGCCGACCGCGCTCTCAAAGGTTCCAAGCGTAAAGCCGCCGGGATCGAACGCATCCCCGCCGATCGGGAGATAGGCGATTTCGCCGGCCGCGCCACGCGCGCCGCGCAACAGAGTTCCGTTGGCGATGATGCCCATGCCGACGCCTGTTCCAAGGGCAACGAAAGCAAAATTGCCGGTTTCGACACCGTGTCCCTGCCACCGCTCCCCTTGCGCGGCAAGGTTCACATCGTTTTCCACGATCACGGTGATACCCATTCTGTCGCTGAAGACTTGCTGCAGATTTATGGCGTCGATGCCGGGGATATTTGGCGCGACGTTGATGTGTCCGGTGACCGGATCGAGCACGCCGGGTGTGCCCAGGACGGCAAGACGGAGCTTGTCGGCGGTGGTCCCGGCCGCAAGCGCGAGTTCAACGAGAAGATCGCTGAATTGATTGACGAGATGCATGCCGCCGCGCGGGTCGGTGGCCACTTTGGTTTCGGCAACCACGTTTCCCAACAGATCGCAGATGGCTGCGGCAATCTTGGTGCCTCCGAGATCGATAGAGACAGCCAGTCCGGCCCTCGCATTGATTTCATAGATGATGGCATTCCGGCCTGGACGACCGTCGGTCTGCCCGACAGGTTTCAGCCATCCGTCATCCTCGAGGTCGCGCACGACCTCGGAAATCGTCTGCTTTGACAGACCGGTCAGCTTGGCGATATCGGCGCGGGAGATCGGCCCGTTTGCCAAAATGGTTCGGATCACCGCATTGGTTGAAATTTTTCGTGCGATGGGTGTCTGTACGACGGAAGATGTCATTGCCATCCAGCCAGATCGATCCAATTAGTTCGGAGCGCATACTTAATTGGGGCGATATTAGATCATAATTATCAAGAAGAAGAGAAATTCGGAAGCTTAGCTCCGCCGTCCTCCCGGATTTGAGTATAGCAAGATCGGCAATTTGTCTATGTCCTTGACAAATAGGGATCGGCCTGTAGGCTGAGATCAACGCGCAATCCAATGCGCGTGATATAAAGAGGGTCGAGGAGCAGTATGCGCCATACGTCTCGTCCGGGTAGACATGCGCTCGCCAAGGTCGTCCGAAGAGGAGCTGGCCTGGGCTTATTCGGCTCTATTTCTTTTTCTCGTCCTGCTGTCTGTTGAACTTGGCGTGCGGGGATCTGCCCATGATAAAGCCTTCGACTGATGGACAGCTTTTCGCCGAAGAGCCCGTTCTACTGCCTGTCATGGCGCCGCGCCTTCAGGCCGATGTTCATCCGGGTGGATATGCTGATCTTGCCCTGTGGGGAGCCGGCAGCCTGGGGCGTGTGAGATTTTCTCCACTCACCGGCCCTTATGCCTATGCCCCGAACCGAGTCGTGTCGAAACAGGGCGGCGTGTTTGTCGCGCAGTCGCGACCGGTGATGCTGATCCGCCAAGCAAGCCTTCGGGGCGTGTACCCTGCGCGTCGTTGCGCTTGGTGGCACGAGCCGGATGGCAAGGGTGCCAGGGTGAGGGTCACCCGCAACCACCATCGGCAGACTTTCGAAATGGCCTGGGGTGTCCTCATTGTCGAAACGTCGGGTTCGGATTTGCGGATCGCCATCGGCGCCTCAGGAGACGAAGCTGAGAAAGCGTTGAGCGTCACCAGCGAAGCCATCATCGGGGAAGCCGCTGAATATGCGGCGCGTTGCGACAGGATGCCCGAGGCCGATCCGTTGATGCGCAGCATGGTCAGCCAGGGGATACACGCCGCTCTTTCCAGCATCAGGCACGACGAAAACGGGGCCTTCGCTGGCCTTGCCGCCGGGCAGGCCTATAGTGCTCCGGCGCGAACCTATTACCGCGACGGCTACTGGACGATGCAGCCTCTTTTGATGCTGGCGCCGGAGGCGGTGCGCGACGAGATCCGAATTCTCGCCAAGGGAGTGCAGCCGGATGGGGAGGCCCCGAGCGGCGTGATCTTGACGGGGCCGGCGCAATCACAGGCCTGGCAGCACTTTGTCGCCGACAGCAAGGCCAATCCCAAAAACCACAAAAGAGCCGTTCCGGAATACCACAACCGTCCGCAGGACTGGTGGAGCGATCACTTCGACAGCCCGCTTTTTTTCATTCTGTTTCTGAGCGATTATTTCAGCGTGACGCAAGACCTGGCAGAGGTGCAACTGCACTGGCCGATCGTCAGAGCAATCACCGATCGCTATCTCGGCCTGGCCGGGGCTGACAGCGTTCTGCCGCTGAAACCGCGCAACGACCGGGACTGGGCCGACAACGTCTATCGTGAGGGTCTCGTCTCCTATGACCTCGGTCTTTTCGTCGGCGCCATGGACGCGGTGGCAAGGCTTGGCGAGGGCCACGATCCGACGCTTGCCGCACGCGCGCTCAAGACCGCAAATCTGGCCCGTGAAGAAATCGAGGCCAGGCTCTTCGTGCCGGCAACGGCGGGATATATCGATTATGGAACGCCTGGCGCTTTCATCGAGGATCATCTGGCTCTCGACAGCCTGACCTTGTCGCGATTCAGCGCAATTTCGAAGCATAGGGCCGTCGGCTTGTTGAAAGCTTTTGAAAACAGACTGGAAACGCGCAACAATCAACAACAGCCCTATGGCAGTTGGGGTGTCATGTGCGCCTATCCGCCATTCAAGCGGCAAGGCGATCTGCGATCCAAGACCGCTTTTCCCTACCGCTACCACAATGGCTCGGACTGGCCGTATTGGGATGGCGCCTATGCAGAAGAACGCCTTCGCCACGGACTTGGGGGTGCACGCTATGCATTGACACGCTGGTGGGAAACCTGCCTCGACAATGGCTGGATCGGTGCGGTGGAATATTTCTCGCCGCCTTATGGGCGCGGTTCCCTGCTTCAGGGCTGGAGTGCCATGCCGGCGGCGGTCGTCTTGAAATATGGGCTGGACGCTGCAAATGCGGAGCCAAGGTCATGAACAATACTGCGCCGTCGGTTCTAGCGGGACCCCTCATCGATCCGCATCGCGAAGGCGACGGAACCATCCCGTTCGAATTCGGAAAAGCCGAGGTGATGGTAGAAGCCCCTGGCGCGGTGGTTGTTGGGATCGACACCGAGATGCACCGCTCGGACGCCGTGATCTCTCAGCGCCTCAAGCTCAATGCTGATCATCCTGCGTCCCCAACCGGCTGCCTGAAGTCCGGGAAGGATGTTGATGTGAAGATGCGCGGGGTAGTCGTCTTGAAGCCACGGCGTGCCGCTGCGCGGGTTTTGAATACGTTCGATCACGTCGGCGTCGCGCGGACGGGCGGGCGTCAGGCCAGCGATCTCCTGGCGGACGAACGGCCACCAATTCGCCTGCAACTCTCTGTCGAACGCGCTGGTATCCGGGACGCCGACGATATAGCCGACCGGGCGGCCGTCCTGAATCAACACAAAGGCAAAGTCTTCGGCGAATTTGAGATAGGGCACCGACCAGATGTAGCCGGGCAGATGCGGGTCGCTATAGAGCGCGCTGGCATCGTCGCCGCCGTTCGCGGTTTTCAGGCAGATGTCGAAAAGGGCTTCGGTATCCGCTTCGGTCGCCGGGCGGATGGAGCAGTTGTTGTCCATCACTTTGCCACCTCCTGCGTGGCGTTTTTTCATTTCAGGTTGCGAGGGAGGCTCATGCATTGACGATTACCTCAGATTCGCCAGCCCGGCAAAGCTCTGGGGGAAGAAAACGTTCGGCCGTCGCCTGGGCGGCAGGTCTGAACGGAAAGTGGAGAATAAATCAATGAGGTGGAACCGATGAATAGAAGCGTGAAATCGATCAACATACTGCCGGGATGCCAATGGAAGGCAGCCGTCGCGCTTGCTGGTGCAGCGCTTATAAGTTTGGGCCTTTCGGCAGCCGCGCGCGCTGACGATCTGGCTGTGTGGGATGACCAGACCTATGAAGGTCAGAGCGCTGTTATAGAGCAACTGAACAAGGAGTTCGAAGCTGCGCATCCCGGTGTCACGATCAAACGCACCGCCCGCACCTTTGATGACATGAAGTTGACGCTGAAGCTTGCGGTTTCGGCAGGGAACGGCCCTGTCATCACGAAGGTCAACCAGGGCGCCGGCGACATGGGCGCGATGGTCAAGGAAGGATTGCTCCTTCCGGTTGACGACTACATCAAGAAATACAGCTGGGACAAGCGGCAGTCGGATTCAGTACTTGCTCGAGACCGCTGGGAGGATGGAAAGTTCGGGGTCGGCAAGACCTACGGCATATCAGGCCTCGGTGAGATCGTTGGTCTCTTTTACAATAAAAAGATCCTCGACGATGCGGGCGTAGCATTGCCGCAAACCTTCGAGGAGTTTCTGGCCGATCTTGATAAGCTGAAGGAAAAAGGCGTTGCGCCCTTCATGATGGGCTCGGCAAAGCAGCATCTGGCCCTGCACATGATCGGCGCCATCGAACAAGCGCATATCGACGCGAGCAATCGCGCCGAACTTGATGATCTGATCTACGGCAGGGGCGGTTCCTGGAACACCAAGGGGAACATCGAATCCGCGAAACTCGTGCAGCAATGGGCACAGGGCGGTTATTTTTTCCCCGGTTTCGAGGGCATCTCGGGGGATGACGCCGTCCAGCTTTTCATATCAGGGCAGGGTGCCTTCCTGATCTCCGGAACCTGGTATTTCGGTGACATGCAACACAATCCGGATATCGGCTTCATGGCCATTCCCGCCCCGAAGGGCATTTCCAAACCATTGAGTGTCGGAGGCGTGGACCTTGCTTGGGCGATAACGAGCCTTGCCAAAACCAAGGCAACGCAGGACCTGGCAGGTGATTATATCGACTATATGGTTTCGGAAAAGGCTGCTGAAACCTGGGCCGCTGCCGGCTATCTTCCGGCAACGTCGCTGGCGGCCGACGCAAAGCCAAAGCTCACGCCGCTGCTGAGCTCCGGCATTGAAATGTGGAAGACACTCAACGCGAACGATGCGCTCGGCCATTACCCCGACTGGTCGAGCCCGACGATGCTGAAGACGATAGACGACAACACGCCGCTTCTTCTGTCCGGCAATATCACCCCCGAAGCCTTCGTCGACGCCATGGACAAGGATTATCAGGCGTATTTGAAGGATAAGAAATAAAAGGTGCGGGCGCTGGCCGCGGCCGTCCGCCTTGGACGCTGCGGCCCGCGTCTTGTCGATCCACGTTAAATTCAGCGCTGCGAGCTGCGGCTTGCAGCGCGATCACCAGCGCCTTGACTTCATGGAGTACTGGATGAAACGCTCCGCACTTGATGGCTCGAAACACACCAATATTATCTATTTATTGCCTGGATTGCTGCTCTATGCGGCCTTTGTCTTTGGACCGATCATTGCGGCTTTGGCTTTGAGCCTGACCAGTTGGGACGGCTTGAGCATGCCCAGTTGGGTTGGCTTGGGCAATTACGTCGATCTCTTTTCCGACAATCGTTTTTATATCGCCTTGCGTAACAATGCCGCGCTGATGATCTTCTATTGTGTCCTGCCGCTGGTGCTCGGCATAGGCCTTGCCGCCTGCGTCTGGAATCTGAAGCAACGCGAACAGCTTGCGCTGCGGACATTCTTGTTCCTGCCTTACATCATGCCTACGGCCGTGTTGGGCATCATCTGGGCATGGCTCTACAATCCTGCCTTTGGCCCGTTCAATCAGTTTCTGAGAGCAGTAGGGTTGGGCGCCTTCGCGCTGCCGTGGCTCGGCGATTTCAATTTTGTGCTCCCCGCGGTCGGGATCGTTGCCACTTGGTATTTCTTCGGTTTTTGCATGGTCATCTTCCTCACAGGAATTCAGCGCATCGACCCGTCTCTTTTCGACGCCGCCAAGGTCGACGGCGCTTCGGCGCGAAAAACCTTTTTCTGGATCACGCTGCCGCTTCTATTGCCTGAGATAAGGGTGGTTTTGCTTTTGACGGTCATCGCGTCGATCAAGAGCTTCGACCTGATTTTCACGATGACCCGAGGGGGACCCGCCAACGCCACCCTCGTGCCGAATATCTACATGTATCAGCTCGGCTTCGAGCTCAATCGCTTCGGCGCCGCGGCGGCCATCGCCATTGTCGGCGCGGTACTCACATTCGTCATCAACTATGCAATTCACCGATTTGTGGGATCGCAGAATAAAGGATTGGCTTGATGAGCCGTTCGCCCAACTTTCCCGTCGGTGCGCTATTCCTCCGCATTGTCCTCTGGCTTCTTGCCTTCGTCACCATCATCCCCTTCCTGCTTCTGCTTCTGACGTCGATAAAGAGCAAGGCTGACGTTCTGCAGGGTGCGTTCGCTTTGCCGGCATATCCCCATTTCGAAAATTACGTCGATGCCTGGAATGCCGGACATTTCAACGTTTACTTCTGGAATTCGATTACAGTTGTCATACCCGTCGTTGCTGCCAGCGTCTTTCTGGGCCTGCTGACCGGTTTTGCCTTCGCTTACCTGTCATTTCCGTTTCGGCGCACGCTGTTCGCTATCCTGACGCTCGGCATGATGGTGCCGGCGGAGGCCTTCATCATCCCGCTTTATTATGAAATGCGTTATCTCGGCCTGATCAACACCTATGCGGCTCTGATCTTGCCGCAGATCGCGATGTCGATACCGTTCTCAACGATCTTCCTCGCCAGCGCGATGCAGCAATTGCCGGAAGAAGTTCTCGAAGCGGCGGTTCTCGATGGCGCCGGACGCTTCTATATCCTCCGTAAGATCGTTATCCCGCTTATGGTGCCGGCAATGTCGACGCTGGCGCTGTTCCTGTTCATCTGGACCTGGAATGAGTTTTTGATCCCCTTCATTCTGGTCAACGACGACGCCTATCGGACGCTGCCCCTCGGTATGCTGTTTTTCCAAGGGCGCTACACTGTCAATACGCCGGTTTTGACCGCCGGTGCGGTGATCGTCATTGCCCCGCTCATCCTGACCTATCTGGTTTTCCAGCGGCGGTTCATTGCCGGCCTGACGGCAGGAGCCACGAAATAGACAGCTGTGCGATTTCAGACGCGCAAAGCACGATGCGCCAGAGGGTCAGGCCTCACGCCGGTCCCTGGCGCCTTCGCCCGCGCTTGTGGCGCACTTCCAGCGCCGCGCAGCCCCAGACGGTGCCAAGCAGCAGATAGACATGGCGCCAGTGGTCGATGTCGATGACGTTGCCGATCGCCGCATGGCCGAGGACGGAGATCCAGGCGACCATCAGGAAGGGTTGCCACGGCCGGTCGAGCAGTAGGTATCGAAAGCCGAGGGCGAGCGTCCAGACAAGCATGCCGACATAGCTGACGAAGCCGAGCCAGCCATAGGTGGTCAGCGATTTCAGCCAGATATTATGCTCGTCCTCGGGAAACATCGTCCCGAACACCAGCGGACCGATGCCGAGCGGGCGCTCCATCATCATGGTGAAGCCGATCCGGTGGCGCTCGAAACGGCCGAGATGTTCGCCGTCATATTGCTGTACCAACTGGGCGCGCGCTGAAAACAGTTCTGCGACCTTCGGGATCTGTAGCGCCACCAGCAGCGAGGCGACCAGCATGATGATCGCCGCCAGCGATAGCACCAGGACCCTCAGACGAAAGGCGCCACTGCGCTCCTTGAGCAGCATGATGAAGATCAGCAGCACCAGGCCGAGAGCAAAAAGCCCCCAGGCGGCGCGGGAAAAGGAGAGGAAGATGCCGAGTGCAAGCACGAGCAGGGCGGCGGCTTTCAACGGCGATTTCTTCAGGTCGCCGGCCAGGATGCCGTGGATGAGGTAGAGCGATGGCGGCACCAGAAAGGGGCCGAAAACGTTGGGGTCCTGGAAGGCGCCTTTGGCGCGGTCGTAGAGCGTGAAGACCTCCGCGCCCGGAAATGCGTGGAAATAGCCGAGTACGCCGAGCGCCGAGGTGGCGACGGCGGCGAAGGTCCAGGCGTTGAACATCAACGGCAGCCGCTTGTGGCTGTCCTCGATGATCGCCGCATAGAACACCGCCGTCAGCGCCAGGAAGGTCGACACCGCGATATACATCGGCCCCGTCGCCAGGTCCTTCATCTGCGTCAGCGACAGCATGCCGCCGATATTGAAGGTGAGCAGCAAGGCGAGCAGCGGCGCCACGCCGCGCGAAATCCTGAGGCCCAGGATGAACCAGAGGCCGATCAGCCCGGCCATCCAGAGTTCATAGGGCGCCGGCTCGTCGATCACGAAACCGGAGAGGAAGACGCCGAAGGCGACGAAGGCCGAGCCGATCAGGCGCAGCGTCATCCGCTGCGGGTGGGCGACACGGGGATATGTCGCCTCGATCGCGCTCAATAGGCGTTTTCCGTGTTGAGCAGCCGGATCGGCGTCAGGAACAGGATCTTGAGATCGAACCAGAGCGACCAGTTCTCGATGTAATAGAGGTCGTAAGCCGTGCGGAACTTGATCTTCTCGTCATTGTCGACTTCGCCGCGCCAGCCGTTGATCTGCGCCCAGCCGGTGACGCCGGGCTTGACGCGGTGGCGGGCGAAATAGCCCTCGACGACATCGGAGAAGGCGCGATCGCGCGCCTGGGCGAGAACGGCATGCGGCCGCGGGCCGACCAGCGAAAGCTCGCCTCTCAGCACATTGAAAAGCTGCGGCAATTCGTCGATCGAGCTCTTGCGGATGATACGCCCGACGCGGGTAACACGTGGATCGCCCTTGGTCACCGCAGCCTTGCCTGTGGGGTCGGCCATGTTGGTGTACATCGAGCGGAACTTGAAGACGTTGATGATCTCGTTGTTGAAGCCGTGGCGCTTCTGCATGAAGAAGACCGGGCCTTCGGAGGTCGCCTTGATGGCGATCGCGGTCGCGACCATCACCGGCCAGAGCAGCGCAAGCGCGACCACGGTGAAGAAGATGTCGAAGCCGCGCTTGGCGACGGAATCCCAGTCGCGGATCGGCTTCTTGAAAATGTCGAGCATCGGCACCGCGCCGACATGCGAGTAGGCGCGCGGCCGGAAGCGCAGCCGGTTGGCATGCGCGGCAAGGCGGATATCGACCGGCAGAACCCAGAGCTTCTTCAAAAGGTCGTAGATGCGGGCCTCGGCCGAAAGCGGCAGGGCGATGATCAGCATGTCGATGCGCGTCAGCCGTACGAATTCGACGAGTTCGGCCACGGTGCCGAGCTTCGGATAACCGGCGACCATGATCGGCGAGCGTTTCTCTCCGCGGTCGTCGAAGATGCCGCAGATGCGGATGTCGTTGTCGTCCTGCTGTTCGAGGACGCGGATCAGATCCTTGGCCGGCTCGCCGCCGCCGACGATGACGGCGCGGCGCTCCATGATGCCGTTGCGCGCCCAGTTGCGGATGCCGTAAGCGACGAGGAAACGTTCGGCCACAAGGAAGAGCGCGCCGGCTGCGAACCAAGAAATATAGGCATCGACCATTGCCCATGTGATGCCGCGAATGAGCGTAAACAGGCCGAGGGTCAGAAGAAGCGCGATCGTCCACGACGCCAGAATGCGCGGCATCAGCCGCAGCTTCGCCCGAAGCGCGGGAATGGTGTAGGTGTCGGCAAGCTGGAGGCCGATGACGGTCAAGGCTGAAGCGATCGCCGCCATGCCAGCCCGCACCAGCGCGGAATCGTGGCCGTCGCCGGGCCAGACATAGTGGACGATCAGGGCGATCGCGAAGAGCGCCAGGAATTCCAACAGCCGCAATTGCCCGATGATGATGGCCGGCGAATAGGTTCCATCGCGGAACTGCTCGGCGATCTGGCGGGCATAGGGGTTGATTTCGGTCGGGTCGGAAGGTTTTTCCTTACCTGTGTCGCCGCGCACCTCGATGTCGGAGACCTGCTTGCGCAGTGCTTCCACGTCGAATTGATCGCCTTTTTCCAGCTTGTTCATGGGGCCAGCTTGTCTATGGGGCATTGTCGCTCATTGTCACCGAGCGAAATACCAGAAAGCCCCTAAGAAATATTTACGAGGCGGCGGGCATTGCTTGGGCCGGCAGCGCTCTCGACGAGTTCGTGGTACAATTTCAGCACATCGCGCGCCATGACGGCGGAGGAAAACACCGCCTTCACCGCCTCGGGCTTCGGCATCGTCCTGGCGTGCCAGCCGGGCGTGCTCAGCGTTTCCGCCATGACGCGGGCGAGATCGTCGGAATTGCCGGGCTCCACCAGTGCCGCGCTGTCGGCGCCGAGCACCTCGGGAATGCCGCCGACTCGGCTTGCGATGATCGTCTTGCCGGCGCCGAGCCCCTCGAGCACGATATAGGGCATGGCTTCGGCGCGCGAGGGAACGACGAGGTTCTGCGCCATCGAGAAAGCCTCATGCACCCGCATTGCCGGCAGCATGCCGATACGTTTGCCGAGGCCGCGTTCGACCATCATCTCGCGGTAGCGGTCGCGATCCGGCCCGTCGCCGATCATCAGCGCCGACAGCGGCCTGCCGAGCAGCCGTTCGGTCTTGGCGAAGGCATCGACAAACAGATCGGGACCCTTGAGGTCCCGGAGCATTCCCACATAGATGAAATGCACGGCATCCGAGCGGGTCGGGATCGGCTCGAAATCACGCTCGCTGATACCGTTATAGATCAGTTTCGTCTTCGTCCGCGGCTTACCCACCTTGCGTGCATAGGTGTCGCGCTCATATTCGCAGATGAAGACCAGCGCATCGGTGAAATATTCCTGCAGCCGCTCCATCCTCAGGACTAACTGTCCACTGAAGGAGGAGCGCGAATAATGCAGGCTTCCGCCATGCGCGGTATAGAGGCGGGCTACGCGATACCTGTTCACCCGCAACGCTGAGCCGGCAAGTCGCGCGAGCACGCCGCCCTTGGCGCCGTGTCCGTGCAGCACATCCGGCCGCAAACTTTTGATTTTCTTATATGTATCCCACATCGTCGCGATATCGGACGGGCTGATGGAGCGCCGGATCGGCACGCGTGTCAGGCCGAGCGAGAGATAGGGTCTTATATCGTCGAACAGGCTGTCCTCGTACTCGCCGCCGGTCGAGCTGTCGCAGAGGATGCCGATTTGATGACCGGCCTTGCTGTGCTCCTCGACCAGATCGCGGACATGGCGGAATATTCCGCCGACCGGCGACCTGAAGCAATGGAGGATGCGGAGCGGTCTCTGTTTTGACATTGCTCAGAAGAGCCGTTCGCGAACGTAGATCGTGTCGCCTGCAATGATCGGGCCCGATATGTTGATGCGGCCGGTCAGCACCTGTCCGTTGATCTTGCGGGTGACGTCGACCATGCTCTGGTTGGCGCGGCTGCTGAAGCCGCCGGCAACCGCGATGGCATTCTGCACCGTCATGCCGGGAACATAGGCATACTGGCCGGGCTGGCCGACTTCACCCATGATGAAGATCGAACGGTAGCGATCGACATCGATGGTGACGTCGGGATCGCGAAGATAGCCTTGCTGCAGTTTCTGGGCGATCTGCCCCGAGAGTTGCTGCAGGGTTCGGCCGCGGGCAGGGACCTGGCCGATGAGCGGGAAGGCGATATAGCCGGCTTGATCCACCGTATACGTGTTGGTCAGGCTCTGCTGGTCGAAAACGGTAACACGTAACCGATCGCCGCTGTCGAGCGTATAGGGCTGGATGGTCGCCTCGTTGAAGGCCTTCGGAGCCGGCTTATACGTCGTGCAGCCGCCCAGTGCTGCCGTCATGGCTGCAAGGCTCAGGGCCAAAAAGATCTTGGGCTGGACGAAAGACATCCGTTTGTGCTCACAGAAAATGAACTCGGTGCAGTCGTTATCGATCCGTTAGGGTTAATGCCCGGTAAAGGACGCTTGCAATTTCCCGGTATCCTTGATCGATCGTCGCTCCTCTACTTGGCAAGGTCGCCATTAACCGTTGAGTTACCATGGTCGTTTACGCTTGCGGCACCTTTGTTGTGGAGTAAGAGCATGTCCAGCGTAGCTCGTGATCAGGATGTGGACATCGACCTCGGCCAGTTGGCCCGCGCGGTCTGGGCGCGCCGTCTGCGGATTTTGACGATCACCCTCGTGGGGGCGGGCGTCGCCTTTGCCGGCGCAAAGATCATGTCGCCGCAATATCGCAGCGAAACGCGCATCCTCATCGAACCCCGTGCGCCGGCCTTTGCCAACACCCAGCAGGTTAACGACGCCAGCGCCGGTCCGCTGATGGATGAACTCAACATCGCCAGCCAGGTGCAGCTCCTGCAATCGGCCGATCTCCTCAAGAAGGTGATCAACGACCTGAAGCTCTACAACCTGCCGGAATTCGACGATGCCGCCAACGGCTCGGCGATGAGCAGCATCCTGGTGAAGCTGCACCTGAAAAAGAACCCGCTGGAGAATCCGCCGGAAGAGCGTGTCATCGATGCCTTCGTCGAGCGCCTGCAGGTCTATCAGGTACCGGGTTCACGCGTCATCGGCATCAATTTCACCTCCAAGGACCCGAAACTCGCCGCCGCAATTCCGAACGCCATGGCGAATGTCTACCTTTCGACCCAGAGCGGCGCCAAGCTCGATTCCAACTCCGAGGCGACCCGCTGGCTGGAGCCGGAGATCGAAGGCCTGCGCCGGAAGGTCAGCGAAGCCGAGAAGAAGGTCGCCGAATACCGCACCTCGCACGGGCTGTTGCAGACGAACGGCACGACCACTTTTCCGGCGCAGCAATTGAACGATATCTCCGCTGAACTGACCCGCGTCAGGGGCGACAAGGCCAATGCCGAGGCGAGGGCGCAGGCGGTGCGCAATGCGCTGTCTTCGGGCGAAGCCTCCGATACGCTGCCCGACATCATGTCCTCGCAGGCGATCCAGCGGCTGAAGGCGACAGAATCCGGCCTGCAGTCGCAGATCTCCGATCTGCAGACCAGTCTTCTCAACAACCATCCGCGGCTGAAAAGCCTGCGTGCGCAACTCGCCGATATCCGTACCCAGATCCGCCAGGAGACGCAGAAGATCCTGACGAGCATCGAGAACGAGTCCAAGGTCGCAGATCTCCGCGCCAGCGAACTCGAGCGCCAGTCGGACACGGTGCAGGCCACCAGCGCCCGCGCCGGTGAGGATGAGGTCGGTCTCAATGCGCTGGAGCGTGAGGCCAACGCCCAGCGCCAGCTGCTCGAAACCTATCTGGTGCGCTATCGCGAGGCCGCCTCCCGCGCCGACAGCAATTCGAGCCCAGCGGATGCCCGCATCGTGTCCAGGGCCGTCGAGCCGGTCGATCCCTATTTCCCCAAGGTGGTGCCGATCGTCGTCGTCGCTGCCGTCGCGACGCTGATCATGAGCGCCATCATCACCATGCTGGCCGAACTTTTCAGCGGCCGGGCGCTCCGCCCGGTGGATGCGTCCCCGGAGGCAATCGAGGCGGAAGCAGCCGTCGAGGAGAAGCATGTGCCGCAGGCCGCTCCGATCGCCGCAGCAGTCAGAAAGCCCGTGCAGCCGAGCATGCTCGCCGTGGTCGCGGACGAGGATGAGCCGGTAGCGGCCGTGGAGGCTGCCGAGGCGCCGGAGGACGACAATGAATTCTCCATCGCCTCCGTTGCGGATTATCTGACCGGCAGCCGTGCGCCGCTGGCAATTGCCATATCCCCGACCGGTGACAATGGTTCGGCGGCGACGGTTTCACTGACCCGCACGCTCGCCGACGCCGGCCGCCGCGTCATCCTCATCGATATGACCGGTTCCGGCTATCCCACGGAACTGATGGTCGAGGATCAGGCCGCCCTTGGCGTCACCGATCTGCTTTGCGGCGAAGCCGCCTTCGGCGACACGATCCACAGCGACCGCCTGTCCGATGCCCATCTGATCCCCCAGGGCCAGAGCGACGTGCGCCGGGCCATGCGCGGTGTCGACCGGCTGTCCTTGCTGCTCGATGCGCTTGCCGCCGCCTACGACCTCGTGGTGGTCGAATGCGGTTCGGCCGATGTCGCCGGCGTCTCGCGGCTGACGCGCAGCCGCGACGTCGAGATCATCCTCTCGCTGCCTGAAGTCGAAGAGACCATCTTCGTTGCACTGATGACGGAATTCCAGGCTGCGGGCTATGAGCGCGTCGTGCTGATGTCGGGCGGCGAAGGGGCCGAGCAGGAGTTCGGCCGGGCGGCCTGAACGGTTGAAGCATGTCGCGCAAAAGTGTGCCGCGGTTTTGCGGCAACGACATGCGTAAAAACAAAAGGATAGAGCGGTTCTGCGTTTCAGTTAAAAGCTGAACCGCTCTAGCCAATTCGTGCCCGGACGCCCTGGGCGAATCTATAAAGCTTCGGGCGCGCCTTGATATGGGCCTTGCCGCGGGTGACGACCCGGTGGGCGGCGCCGGCGAGAACGCCGAACCGCGAGACCGGCAGCACCACGTCGTAGTGGGCGGTCTCCACAGGCGCCCAGGAGCGCTTGTAGGTCTGGTCGCCGAGACCGAAATCGAACATCGCGACACCCTTGCCATGCAATCCCGAAATGGTCTGCCAATAGAGGAATTCGCCGGGGCTGGTATCAGGCACGAGCTCTTCATCGATCGCGCCGAACTGGCAGATGATGTGGTCACCCTTGCGCGAGATGCCTGCTATCGCGGCGATCCTGCCCTCAAGCGCGCCCTTGAGCCGGAGCACCTGCATCTGCAGCCCGAAATACTGCCTGCTGTCATCCACCCTGTCGAGCAAGCCATGCAGGAAGACCTGCGTTTCCCTGTCGGCGAAAACGTCGGGCAGGCCGAGACTGGCAAAGCGGGCGCTCTTCAGGCGGAAAAAGATATCGAGCAGGCGATGCTGCTCTTCCGATGTCTCGGGAATGACGTATTCGAAGCCGCCGGCCGCCTCGAGGCGCTTCGACTGAACACGGAATTTCTTGCGCCGGTTCTTGGCGTTGAGCTGCTTCAGCGTTTCCTCGAAAGTCGAGAAGAACGGCAGCTGGTAGGCATGATTCTGGTTCTGCACCATCGGCAGTCCGGTGAGTGGGGTCTGTCGCCCCCGCCATTCCAGCGGAATGTTCTGCAGCAGCAGCAGATCGGCTTGGCCCCTGAGCGCCTGTTGTAGCTGGCCGGCGAACTTGCCGGCATCGATGGAACCGCCGCTTTCCGCAAAACTCTCGGAGAACAGGCCGGTATTGATGTTGCTGTGATCGGCACCGATGAACTTCGCGATCGCCAATCCCCGGGACTTGACGATTTCGACCGGCAGAATGAAAGCCGTCTGGCCGGCATGGGTGCCTTTGAGGATTGCAAGCGGCCGCTGGAAGGCGCTCACCCAGGCGGCGCACCAGTCGTAGCTTTGATGGAGTGATTGCAGATTGTCGCGCTCCAGAGCCCGCCAGTCATCTTCCAGCGGCTGCATCGCGTCGAAGACGTCGATGTCGATTTCAGCCATGGCGAGTTTCATGCTCAGCTGGCGCAGGCGCGACATGGCCGTATCGGCCAGCGCCACCTTGTCGGACGGCTGTTCATGGACATCGAGCTTTTGCGTCTGCACGGTTTTCTCCGGTCAAGAATGCTGAACGGGAAAGTAGGTATGACAGACGTATATTTGGTTTAACCGCAGGCGATGGGCGAGGTTTTCCGCGCATCACGGTTATTCGGCCGTTAATGACCTACCGCTGCGGCGGCCCGGCCATCCATTTGATGATTACCATCGCCGGCAAAACCCAGAGCAGGCCGGTGAGAAAGAAATAGAGCAGATGTCCCCACCAGGGCGCGTTGCCGAGCGTTGCCACCGCGATCGTGTTCGCCACCAGCGCATAGACGAGTACGAGCACGATGATGAGGATCGTGCCGATGAATTTGCGGAGGCGGACGGGCATCGGTTATCTCTCGGCATGGAGGGGGCGAACCGGCGCGACGGCATGCCGCAAAGGTTCGGGGCTTGTTTTGCATGAGCCGGTGGGGCAAATCAACTGCCGGATAGAAGGAGACATCATGGCCGTCGCAAACCCGATCATGGAACAGGCGATCCTGAGCGAAGTGCGCAAGCAGAATCGCGACCGCCGCGCCTTGCGCTTCTGGCTCGGCTTCGTGCTTTTGGCGCTCTTCTGTCTCGTGCTCGTCGGCGGCGCCACGCGGCTGACCAATTCCGGCCTGTCGATCACCGAATGGAAGCCGATCCACGGCGTCATCCCGCCGCTGTCGGCTGCCGAATGGGAGGAGGAATTCCGCCTCTACCAGCGCATTCCCGAATTTCAGCAGCTGAACAGTTCGATGACCGTCGATGAGTTCAAGGGCATCTTCTGGTGGGAATGGGCGCATCGGCTGATCGCCCGCGGCATCGGCGTGATCTTCGCCCTGCCGCTGATCTATTTCTGGCTGACGGGGCGGATCGAAAAGCGCCTGCGCTGGCCGCTTCTGAGCATCCTGGCGCTCGGCGGCCTGCAGGGTTTTATCGGCTGGTGGATGGTGTCTTCGGGCCTTTCCGTCCGCACCGACGTCAGCCAGTACAGGCTCGCCACGCATCTCGTCATGGCCTGCCTGATCTTTGCCGGCTGCATGTGGATCATGCGCGGTCTCTCCAGACATTCCGACGATCCGCCGCCGGCACGAAGCTCGCGCGCCTTTGCCGCCGCGATCGCCATCTTCTCGCTGTTCCAGATCTATCTCGGCGCGCTGGTGGCGGGGCTCGATGCCGGTTTTTCCTACAATACCTGGCCGCTGATGGATGGCGCCGTCATCCCCTCCGATTTGCTGATCCAGCAGCCCTTCTGGATCAATGCCTTCGAGAACCCGAAGACGGTGCAGTTCATCCACCGCATCGGCGCCTACACGCTCTTCGCATTGACGCTGATCAACATGGTGATTGCCCTTCGCGCGGCATCCTGGACCACCCATGCACGCCGCGCCATGCTGCTTTTCGCGCTGGTGACGCTGCAGGCGGCGATCGGCATCGCCACGCTGCTGATGCAGGTGCCGCTTCACTGGGGCCTGCTGCATCAGGCCGGTGCGCTGGTGGTTTTCGGCTTCGCCGTCGCCAACTGGCGCGGCTTTTACGGCGAATATCCGCACGGCACGATGATCGCCGAACGCGATTGATGCCGGCGCTGCCGGGTTCTACCGCAGCACCCCATCGAGCAGCGGCATGCCGATGATCGCGGCGGCCGCGATCAGGACATAGCAGGCGATGCGGAAGGTCCTTTCTTCGGCAAGCCCGAATAGTTTCGAGCCGCCGTAGAGCCCGACCGCATAACTCGGCAGAATGACGACGGTGAGCGCGAAGACGGCAGGCACGAACAGCCCGCCGAAATAATAGCTGATGGCGCTGAAAACGCTGGAAATCGAGAAATAGAGCACGACATTTGCCCGGACGCGGGTGAAGTCGCTCTTGCCGCCGAGCCAATAGGCGACAACCGGCGGTCCGCCGAGCTGCGCGGCGCCGCTGAAAAGCCCGGCGATCAGCCCGACGCCGCTGGTGAGCGGCGCGGACGCCTCCCCGTGGTAGCGCCATCCCGATATCAGCAGCGCAAGCAGGCAGATGGCGATGATCGTGATACTCCAGCGCAAGAGCAGCGGGTCGAGGAACGCCAGTATCGCCGTGCCGGCCGGAATGCCAAGCGCAGCACCTGCCGCCATGACGAAGACCTCGTGCCGGTTGGCGCCGCGCCAGGCCGGCGGGATCATTCCGAGTGAGGCAATGCCGTCGATGACGAGCAGGATCGGTGAGATCAGCTTCGGCCCGACGATCGCGCCGCCGAGCGGAACGAAGATCAGTGCGGCGCCGAAGCCGGAAAAGCCCCGGGCGAGCCCGGCGATGAAGGCAAAGACCATCAGCGCATAGATGCCTTGGTCGGGCAGGGCGGCGGTAAACCATGCGTGCACGCCATCGACCAGCGCATCGAGCGTCATGACATCAGGCTCCGTGATTCGGGAAAGGCAGGCGAGGAAGGTCCGCTCTCATAGCCCAATCGTTGCCGATGATCGAGCCAAAAGCAGAACTGCGGCCGCAGAGGCGGGCGGCCGCGAGATCATGATGATGAGATCGACGAGAAGCTTGAGCGGCATCACGTCGATGCCGCTGCTCACGCCTTACGAGGCGAGCATCAGGTCCATGTTCTGGACGGCGGCGCCGGAAGCGCCCTTGCCGAGATTGTCGAGCAGCGCCACGAGGTTCACCTGCGAAGCGCCTGGTGTGCCGAAGACGAAGAGCTTCATCGTGTCCTTGCCTTCGAGTTCGACGGCGTTGATACGGGCGAGCGCCTTGCTTTCGGCCAGCGGCACGACACTGACGATATCCTGGCCGGCATAATGGGCGACGAGGGCGGTATGGATGCTCTCCATCGTCGTGCCCTCGGCGAGATCGTCGAGATGCAGCGGCACCTGCACGATCATCCCTTGAGCGAACTTGCCGACCGAGGGCGAGAAGATCGGCGCGCGGTCGAGCAGGCCGTGCACGGTCATCTCCGGCACATGTTTATGGGTCAGCGGCAGGCCGTAGAGGAAATGCGGTGCGGTGATCGCATCCGGGTGATCCGGGTTCTCCATCTGCGCGATCATCTGCTTGCCGCCGCCGGTATAACCTGAGACCGCGTTGACCGTGACGGGATAACCGTCCGGCAGAATGCCGGCGGCGCGCAGCGGCCGGATAAGGCCGATCGCTCCCGTCGGATAGCAGCCGGGATTGGCGACGAAACGGGCGGCCTTGATCCTGTCGGCCTGCGCACCGTCCATCTCGGCAAAGCCATAGGCCCAGCCGGGATTGACGCGGAAGGCGGTCGAGGTGTCGATGACGCGCACATTGTTGTTGGCCGAAACCATCTGAACCGCTTCCTTCGACGCGTCGTCGGGCAGGCAGAGAATAGCGATATCGGCGCTGTTCAGCATGTCCTCGCGCAGGGCGGCGTTGCGCCGCTCGGCTTCGGGAATGGACAGAAGCTCGACATCGTGGCGGCCGGCCATGCGCGTGCGGATCTGCAGACCCGTCGTGCCGTGTTCGCCGTCGATGAAGATTTTCGGTGCCATGTTAAACCTGCGCTTTCAATGGGTTCTGAAGGTTTCCGGATTCAGTTTGAGCGATGATAAGTCAGCCTTGTGACACGGCGATGGCGCGTCGCTCGGCATGAAGCCCCAGCATATACATCGCCACCGTTGCCCCCGCAATGGCGGTGATATCGGCATGATCATAGGGCGGCGATACCTCGACGACATCGGCGCCGCGGATATCGAGCTGGTGCAGGCGCTGCAGCACGGAGAGGATCTTGGCGCTCGACGGCCCGCCGGCCACCGGCGTGCCGGTGCCAGGCGCAAAGGCCGGATCGAGGCAATCGATATCGAAGGTGAGATAGGCCGGCGCCCCGCGCGTATGGGTGATGATCGCCGAGGCGATGTCGCCGGCACTCATCTCCTCGACCTGATGACCGTAGAGAATATTGACGCCGCAATCCTCCGGCGCGTGGGTGCGGATGCCGATCTGGATCGAGCGGTCGGGATCGATGATGCCTTCGCGAGCGGCCCGCGCCACGAAGGAGCCATGGTCGATGCGCCGTTCCTCGTCGAACCAGGTGTCCTGGTGCGCGTCGAACTGCACGAGCGCCAGCGGACCGTGCTTTGCCACATGGGCTTTCAGCAGCGGCCAGGTGACGTAATGATCGCCGCCGAGCGTCAGCAGGAAGGCGCCGCTGTCGAGGATGACATTCGCCTGGCGCTCGATGGCGGCAGGCGTATCCTGATGATTGCCGTAGTCGAGCAGGCAGTCGCCGTAGTCGATCACCGCCATGTCGGCGAAGAGATCGCGGTGGAAGGGATATTGCGCATCATTGTCGAAGATCGCCGAGGCGCGCCGGATCGCCTGCGGCCCGAAGCGCGTGCCCGGCCTGTTCGATGTCGCGGCATCGAAGGGAATGCCCCAGACGGCGACGTCGACGCCGGCGAGCTCCTTGGTGAAGCGGCGGCGCATGAAGGACAGCGCGCCGGCAAAGGTCGGGTCGCTGGCGGCGGAAGTGAGGCTGGTCGCCGTGAAGGCGTGGTCAATCGATCTGTTCGCCAAGTCATGCTCCTTTTTTCGGTCGCAAAACCATAGTCGCGTTCGGTGCGGACGCTGCGTTGCATGATCACCGTTCGACGCCAAAGCGTCGGGTGGCGGTCTCGCGAAGGAATTGGCTGATCCCTTGCGCGCAGAAAGGGGTAGGCGAGCTGCGGGCAGATTTCAAGCCATCGATCGGATGACGGCCGCCCGGTCCGGTCGAGCGGCCGTTCTTGACCATCTGCTGTCAGGCCCGCTGCCGCAGCGACCACAATCCGGCGAGTGTCGCCAGCGCGCTCGCTGAGATATAGCCGACGAGCGGCCAGGCGCTGTCACCGCCGAGCAGAAGCACGAAGACCGTTCCGGCAAAGCCGACAATGATGCTCTCGATGCAGAAATAGAACGCTACCGCCGTTCCTGCCGTATCGCCAAAGGCCTCAAGCGCGCCATTGGCGGTCACCGCCGTCGCAAGGACGATGCCGATCGCGATGATCCACATCGGCACGACGAAGCTGACAAATGAGGGCTGCAGAAACAACTCTCCAAAGGCAAGCAGCGTGGCGCCGAGAAGCAGCGTCGCCATGCCTCCGGCAAGGCTGCCTGCAATCCCCCAGCGCATGACCAAGCGTTTGGCGAAAGGCGCGGTCACGACCATCACCAGCGCTACCGTGGCAAAGGCAACGCTGAAGCCGATGCCGGAGAAACCGGCTCTGTCGATCAGGACGCGGGGTGCCGTCGAGAAGAAGACGAAGAAGGCACCCATCGCCGTGCTGAAGCCTGATGTATAGACCCAGAAGGGAAAGCTCCTGAGGATCGGGCGAAGGGCGATCTTCGCGGTGATGGCAGGCCGGGTTTCATGCCACCGAAAACCGGCATTGAAAAGGGCGGCAACCGAAAGGAGGCCGATGACGAGGAAGATGGCCCGCCAGCCGAAGCGATCCGCGATCAAGGCTCCGGCGATCGGGCCCAGTGCCGGCACGAAGGAGAGGATGGAGCCGAGCAAGCTATAGATCGTGCTGCTTTCGGGACGTCCGGCGTAGACGTCGCGCACTGTTGCGAAGGTTGCGACGAGGGCCGCCGATGCACCGACTGCCTGCAGCAATCTCCAGGTCACGAAAAGCGGTGCCGACGAGGTGCCGGCAAGCAGCAAGGAGGAAGCGGCAAAGAGTGCCGTGCCTGCGAGCAGGACAGGCCGCCGTCCGACAATATCGGAAATCGGGCCGAAGATGATCTGCCCGGCGCCGAGCACGAGCATGTAGAGACTGAGGGTCAGTTGGATGACGGCCGGCGAGGTGCCGAGTGCCTCGGGCATGATCGGCACAATCGGCAGATAGATATCCATGGCAAGCGAGGTCAGGATGTCGAAAGGCGCCATCAGCAGCAAGGCTGCCGGCATGGAATAGGTCCAGCGCTGGATTTTGGGATAAGACATGGGGAAGCATCCGCTCAAATGATTTCATTCGGCGGCGATCTGTCTTTTCATCAGTATCGGAATTGGCCGGACAGACGCCGCAACAACAGGGCAGGGTTGTTGCGGCCTATTTGTCTGCGGACTTGGTTGTTCCCATCATGCGACCCTGACTGCGGCTTCGCTCATTCGCGAAGCGCCTTGCCCAGTTTCTACCAGCAGAGTTTCTACCAGCCGAACCGAAATGCGACAATGGCAGCCGGCACGCTTCCGCCTGGGTTAAATAGCGCAAACAAAAAGGCCGGGTTTCCCCGGCCTTCGTAATTCCATTTGTCCGAAGCGATTAACGCTTGGAGAACTGGAAGGAGCGGCGGGCCTTTGCCTTGCCGTACTTCTTGCGTTCGACGACGCGGCTGTCGCGGGTCAGGAAGCCGCCCTTCTTCAGCACCGAGCGCAGGCCCGGTTCGAAGTAGGTCAGCGCCTTGGAGAGACCGTGGCGAACAGCGCCGGCCTGGCCGGACAGGCCACCGCCGGCAACGGTTGCGACGATGTCGAACTGGCCGTCACGGGCAGCCGCAACGATCGGCTGGCGCAGGATCATCTGCAGCACCGGACGGGCGAAATATTCCGCGAATTCCTTGCCGTTGATGATGATCTTGCCGGAGCCCGGCTTCACCCAGACGCGGGCGACGGCGTTCTTGCGCTTGCCGGTCGCGTAGGAGCGGCCGAGCGAATCGACTTTGCGGACGTGGGCCGGAGCAGCAGCTTCGGAAGCCGTGCCGAGATCCTTCAGGGAGGAGAGGTCAGCCATGATCAGGCGCTCCTTACGTTCTTTTTGTTGAGCGCGGCAACGTCGAGGGCGACCGGCTGCTGGGCTTCATGGGGATGGTTGGAGCCGGCGTAAACGCGCAGGTTCTTCATCTGGCGACGGCCGAGCGGGCCACGCGGAACCATGCGTTCGACGGCCTTTTCGAGGACGCGCTCCGGGAAGCGGCCTTCGATGATCTGGCGTGCGGTGCGTTCCTTGATGCCGCCGGCATAACCGGTGTGCCAGTAGTAGACCTTGTCGGAATACTTCTTGCCGGTGAAAACGACCTTGTCGGCATTGATGACGATGACGTTGTCGCCGTCGTCAACGTGGGGCGTGAAGGTTGCCTTGTGCTTGCCGCGCAGGCGCATAGCGATGATGGAAGCGAGACGGCCAACGACCAGCCCTTCGGCGTCGATGATCACCCACTTCTTCTCCACCTCTGCAGGCTTCTGGGAGAAGGTTGCCATAGTGAATACTCTCTTTTGGGACCCTTGGCCCTAGGGCTTAAAGGGCGTTTCTTGTTGCTTGGATTGGCAGGCGCGAGGCATGCCAAAAAGAAAGCAGCCCGGACAGGCTGCGTTCTGGCGCGGTGTATAAAGGGAATGTGACATCGGGTCAATATCGACTCTTCCGACACCTGTAAAAAATTCCAAGCGAAAACAATATGTTATATATGTGGCATTGTGATACCTCACATTTGTTAGGTCGTGAACTGGGGAGGCTGACGTTTTTTATCTTGTCGCTGCCGGCTTTTGAAACCGCATCCCGCGGTCGAAAGCGGCCTAACCTTTGAACTCGCGCAGGCATTTCATCATTTCGCGAAGGCCGCGTGTCAGATGTTTGTCCCGGCGCAGCACCATGCCGAGGCGGCGCGTGAGCTGCGGATTCAGCGATGATGCCGTGACCAGGCCGGCGCGTTCGCGCTTCAGCGCCAGTCCCGGCAGGATCGACCAGCCGAGCCCCACCGCCACCAGTTCCTTGATTGCCTCGATGCTGCCGAACTCCATCGCGGGGCGGATTCTGGTATTGGGAGCAGCCAGCCACGCATCGATTGCCCGCCGCGTATTGCCTCCCTCGTAAAGCAGCAGCGTCCTGTCGCGCATGAAGGCGGCGTCCGGCCCGCCTTCGGGAATGAGACTGCCTGCGGGAGCGACGGCCAGCAGTTCCTCCTCGTAGAAGGGTTCGATCTCGAAGTTCCGTCCCGATGCCGGCAGGGCGATGACGGCGATGTCGAGGCTATTGTCCTCCAGATCGCGCAGAACGTCGTCGGCATCACCGATGCGCACGGTGATTTCGAGGCCGGGCATGCGTTTTCTGGCGGCGGCGATGGCGCGCGGCAGCAGATGGATCGACGCCGTGCCGCCGCTGCCGATGCGCACGCGGCCGCTTGCGCCATCTCTGTACGGCAGCATCGCTTCTTCCGCCGCCGCCGAATCCTGCAGCAGGCGTCGTGCATGCGCGAGAAGATCGAGACCTGCCGCGGTGGGCTGCGCCCGTCGCCCGACGCGCTCGATCAGCCGGACACCGAGCCGCTGTTCGAGGCCCTTTACCTGCAGGCTGACGGCTGGTTGCGTCAGGCCCTCCTTGTCGGCTGCAGCCGTAAAGCTTCCGAGATCGGCAACATTGACGAAGGTCGCGAGTTGATCGAGGTTGAGCGCCATGTCAAAGAAATCCTTATGCATATCATAATATCTATAAGCTTCTTTCATGGCGTCTTCCAGCGCATCTTTCATCCGTTGAAGGAAGGAAGAACAGATGGCTTTGGAAACAAGCGGGATCTTTGTGGCGCCTCGCGATATCGTTCGATCGAAACTGCGCCGCCTGGCGCGTTGGGGCCTGCGGCGGGTGGCCGTCATCGAACATCATCTCGAAAAGCGTCGTAGCCGCCGCACGCTGTCCGAACTCACCGACGACGAGCTTCGCGATGTCGGTCTGACGCGTGCGCAGGCAAGTGCCGAGGCATCGAAGTCGTGGTTCTGGTCCTGACGGCAGCGGCTTACGCGCGGAGTGCGGATCCTGCTCGAAATTGCCAGCGCCTTGTGGCAAAACGTCTGCTGGAATCGAGCGGGCGCAGGGAGCAGCATCATGGCCGAAATCGTATCCTTCCCGGACGCAGCCAGGGCAGAAGAGTGCGGATTGCTGACCCGCTCGCTGCGCGACGGCGTGCTGCGGTTGGTGCTCAACAATCCGCCGGCCAATGTGCTTTCGATCGCGCTTCTCGAAGCGCTGATGCACGAGCTGGAGACGGCCGAGGCGGATTCGGATGTGCGCGTCGTCGTCATCGCTTCGACCGGCAATGTCTTTTCCGCAGGGCATGATCTCAAGGAACTCACGACCCATCGCGCCGATGAAGATCAGGGGGCCGGCTTCTTCGAAAAGTCCTTCCGGCTCGCTGCCGATCTAATGCTGAAGATCGCCCATCTGCCGAAGCCTGTCATCGCCGAGATCGACGGGCTTGCAACGGCTGCCGGCTGTCAGCTGGTTGCCTCCTGCGATCTGGCGATCTGCACTGACAGTTCGACATTCTGCACGCCGGGCGTCAACATCGGCCTGTTCTGTTCGACGCCGATGGTTGCCGTTTCCCGTGCCGCGCACCGCAAGCAGGCAATGGAAATGCTGCTGACCGGCGAGACGATCGACGCCTCGACCGCCAAGGATTTCGGCCTCGTCAACCGCATCGTGCCAAAACAGTATCTGGTGCAGGTCGTGTCCAAATATGCGGCGGTGATCGCCAGCAAATCGCCGATGGCGCTGAGGATCGGCAAGGAAGCCTTCAACCGCCAGCTCGAACTGCCGGTGGAGGCGGCCTATGATTATACCGCCAAGGTGATGGTCGAAAACATGCTGACGCAGGACGCGCAGGAAGGGATCGGCGCCTTCCTCGGCAAGCGTATGCCGGAATGGAAGGGCGAATGACTCACGCCAGTTTCAGAACCAGTCCGCCGATTGCGATAACCACGCCGGCGACGTAGCGCCAGATGCTGGCCTTTTCCTTGAAGACGGTGATCGAGATCACCAGCGCAAAGAGGATCGCGGTTTCGCGCAGAGCGGCGACGGTCGCGACCGGGGCTTTCGTCATCGCCCAGAGCGCCAGCCCGTAGGAAGCGATCGAGCCGGCGCCGCCGATGAGGCCGCGCCACCAGTTGCGACGGACGTGGCGCGCGACGGCGGCAGCGCCGCGCTGCGACGCTGCCCAGGCAAACAGCAGCACCGGCGGCAACAGCGACATCCACAAAGTGTAGGAAACCGCATTGCCGGAGATGCGTGCGCCGATACCGTCGACATAGGTGTAGCTGGCGATGACGCAGGCATTGGCAAGCGCGAACATGACGGCGCGGCTGCTGCCGCGCCGCGCCTCCAAAGCCAGCGTCAGCACCCCGGCCGAAATCGTCATCGTGCCGGCAAGAGCGCCCCAGGAAAGATCTTCCTTGAGGATGAAACCGCTTGTCGCGGCAATCAGCAGCGGTGCGCTGCCACGCATCAATGGATAGACGAGGCCGATATCGCCGGCGCGGTAGGCGGCGGCGACCAATTGAAAATAGGCGAATTGCAGGATGGCCGAGGCGCCGATGAACGGCCAGGCTGAGGCTTGCGGCAGCGGCAGGAATGCCAGGAACGGCAGCGCCGAAACCGCACCGCCGGCCGAGATCAGTGCCGCATCGAGGGATTTGTCGCTCCCCGCCTTGACGATGGCGTTCCATGTCGCGTGCAGCAGTGCGCCGAAGAGAACGAGCAGGATGACGTCGAGAGGCAAGGCAGTAAATCCGGAAAGGATGAGAAGAAGCGGAACACGCCTCGCTTCAGCGTTTCGAATTCCTGAAAAGACAACTGAGATTTGCACGAAAATGCACGGCGGCGGCCGCTTATGCGGTCATGTGTCGAATAGCATTCTTTCAGTAGGTGAACAATGGTGGCTCATTGGAGCAATTTTTACGTGCGCGCGACATGCGTTCAATCCAGGCGCTCCTTTCAACTATGAGATGTTTCTAATGGACATAAGAACATAGCGCGGCATTATCATGAACAAAAGGAGAAACAAGCTGTCGGAACTCGGAAGCAGATTATCCTATGCTGCTGAAATATAGATATTATTCTATAACTTTGACATAGGGGAAAATTAAAGCTTTTGATTGTGCAATCTTCAAAAAATCGCAGCGCGGGATTGAGCCCCAAACCTTTCGCAAGCGCGAAAGACGTATAGTTTCCCGCGGCCGTTACAACCGTTAAAACCATCAAAGTTGATGATGAGGAACGAAAAGCATCCCGTCAAGGTTGTCGATGTTCTGGCAGTTCAGGACCGGGCAGCGGGGATCGTCCTTCGAGGGAATATGCGTCCATTCCGCATAATCGGTCGCGTCGCAATAATTGCTGTTGCGGACATAGCGATCGTAGAGCGGCAAGCCGCGGGGAGACTGGTAGCGGAAGATGACGGCGCCCTGATTGTGGATGGCGGCGCGCACGCTGGCACAGCTCATGGCGAGCGGATTGTAGCGCGAGATCGCCAGCGCCGGCGATGCGGCAAGCACGAGCATGAGGGCAAGAGCGATTTTTTTCATCGAATCATCCTCAGGGAGTATCCAATTCATATATACGGAAAAGACGCCCAGCCGGTTTCACGGAAATGCAAAAAAACATGCGGGGCCGTGCTGAAGGGCTTTCGGGAGTGGAGACACGGACATGAATCACGACGCTTACACGGATGACTACCTCGCCGGAATCCTGCATTCGGTAAAGACCATCGCTCTGACCGGCGCTTCGCCCAATCCGGCCCGGCCGAGCAACGGCGTCATGGGTTATCTGCTGTCGTGCGGCTATGAGGTCATTCCTGTCAATCCGGGGCAGGCGGGTAAGCAGATTCAGGGCCGTACCGTGTATGCCCGGCTCGCCGACATTCCCGTGCCGATCGACATGGTCGACGTATTTCGCGCCTCCGAATATCTGGACGGGGTCATCGAGGAGGCGCTGGCGCTGAGCCCGCTGCCGAAGATCATCTGGTCTCAACTTGGTGTCCGCGACGATGCGGCGGCGGCAAAGGCGGAGGCCGTCGGTGTCAAGGTGGTGATGAACCGTTGCCCGGCGATCGAATATCCTCGTCTCATTGCCTGAGTTGCTGTTGGCGGAGACGGATTTTCCACGGAACGCCCGCGGGTTGAAACGGATCGCGATTAACTTTCGTTCGTGAGTGGTTATGATCCCGCTCGTCAGCAATAACGGGAGGACGACATGGCCAAGAACGATCCGGGATTCAACACGTTGGCGATCCATGCCGGCGCACAGCCCGACCCGGCGACCGGCGCGCGGGTAACGCCGATCTACCAGACGACCGCTTTCGTCTTCAATGATTCCGATCATGCCGCCGCCCTCTTCGGCCTGCAGGCCTTCGGCAACATCTACACCCGCATCATGAACCCGACCCAGGCCGTGCTCGAGGAGCGTGTCGCAGCGCTCGAGGGCGGCACGGCAGCACTTGCCGTCGCCTCCGGCCATGCAGCGCAGATGATCGTCTTCCACACCATCATGCGCCCCGGCGAGAACTTCATCGCTGCGCGCAGGCTCTATGGCGGCTCGATCAACCAGTTCGGCCATGCCTTCGAGAATTTCGGCTGGCAGGTGCGCTGGGCCGATTCCGACGATCCGGCAAGCTTCGAAAGCCAGATCGACGACAAGACGCGCGGTATCTTCATCGAAAGCCTGGCTAATCCCGGCGGCACCTTCGTCGATATCGCCGCCATTGCCGACGTCGCACACCGCAACGGCCTGCCGCTGATCGTCGACAACACGTTGGCGACCCCCTATTTCATCCGTCCGATCGAGCATGGCGCCGACATCGTCGTACATTCGCTGACGAAATTTCTCGGCGGCCACGGCAATTCCATGGGCGGCCTCATCGTCGACGGCGGCACCTTCGACTGGTCGAAATCCGGCAATTACCCGATGCTGTCGAGCCCGCGGCCGGAATATAACGGCATGGTCCTGCACGCGACGTTCGGTAATTTCGCCTTTGCGATCGCTGCCCGCGTGCTCGGCCTGCGCGATCTCGGGCCGGCGATTTCGCCCTTCAACGCCTTCCTGATCCTGACCGGCATAGAGACGCTGCCGCTTCGCATGCAGCGCCACAGCGACAATGCGATCGCCGTCGCCAAGTGGCTGAAGGCGCACAGCAAGATCGCCTGGGTGAATTATGCCGGCCTCGACGACGACCCGAACCATGCCCTGCAGCAGCGCTATTCGCCGAAGGGCGCCGGCTCCATCTTCACCTTCGGCGTCAAGGGCGGCTATGAGGCGGGCAAGACGCTAGTCGAGGGACTGGAGCTCTTCTCCCACCTCGCCAATATCGGCGACACCCGTTCGCTCGTCATCCATCCGGCCTCGACGACGCACCGGCAATTGACCGACGAGCAGAGGATCGCCGCCGGCGCCGGGTCTGACGTCGTGCGCCTTTCCGTCGGCATCGAGGACGTCAAGGACATCATCGCCGATCTCGAACAGGCGCTCTCGAAGATCTGAGATCAAAGGGGGGCCATAATGACCACGGCAAATTTCATCACCTTCAGCATCGACGGCGTCCAACCGGAGTTCGGCGCCCCGGAGCCAGACCGGATCATCTCGGGCGATCCGCAATTCCGTAGCTGGAACCTGGAGGAGGCCGAAGGCGGCCTCTATTCCGGTATCTGGGAGGCGACGCCGGGAAAGTGGCGGATTGTCTACGAAGAGTGGGAATATTTCAGCCTGCTCTCCGGCCATTCGATCGTGACGGAGGAGGGCGGCGAGCCGGTGCATCTGAAGGCGGGTGATCGGATGATCCTCAGGCCCGGCTTTAGGGGAACGTGGGAAGTCGTTGAAACGACTCGCAAGGATTATGTGATCAAGGTTTGAGCAGACCGACGCCGGCGACCCCGGGCCTGTCCCGGTTTGCGGCGATAATGGCCTGTTTTTCCGCCAATGACAGCGCTTCTTTGCCGGATAGAACGCTTTTAACCAATTCCATTAATCGGGCCTACATCGTCAAATGCTAGATCTGATCTGCAGCGCATTGCGGACATGATGTCTCCTGCCGTCTCACAGACATGGCCTTGCAATTAATCTTTGCGGAATTTGCATGTCGTCGAATCTTGCAGGTAGGCACGTTCGGACTCAGACGTCTTCCATCATTGCGACAACCGTCTGCTTCCTCGTCGTCGCTCTCGTCCTGACCGGCCTTATGGCTCATGTCGTCGTCAAGATGACCCGTTCGGCAAACGAGATCGATGATGCCAGGGCCAATCGCGCTGCCCGCGCCGCCATCGGCGCATTTGTGGCTCGCCTGGGTTCGACAACGACTGACAATGCCGTATGGGACGATGCCTATCGTGCGACCTCATCGCCGACCGCCGCCGATTGGGCCTATGAGAATTGGGGAAAAACCAGCGAGGATTACGCGCTCTATGACGGCGCGATCGTCATCGGCCCTGACCGGTCTTCGGTTGTCTCGGCCTATGCCAAAGGCAAGCCCTTCCAGCCGAGCGCGTTTTTTGGCGAAACCTTTGATCAGCAGATCAATGCGGCCGCCGATCCTGGGCGGGCGCCGGTGGTCAATTTCATCAAGACCGAGAGCGGCGTCGCGCTGATCGCCTCGCAGGCAATCCAGCCGTTCGAGGCGAGCGGCGAGCTTCCGAAGCTCAGCACGTTGAGCTTCTACAAGGACATCACACCTGAGGTTCTCGACGCGCTCTCGAACGAACATGAACTCGAAGGCCTGCACCTCGAGACGACGCCGAAGCCGGCGTTCCTGAACGCGCCGATCACGGACATGAAGGGGGCCGTCATCGGCTATCTCGTCTGGCCGAGCAAGGCACCTGGAAGCACGGTGTTTCATCAGGTTGCTCCTTATGTCGCGGCCGCTATCGCCATCCTTGCGCTGTTCCTGATCGGCGTTCTGATGGTTGGCGCGTCCGAGGCGCGACGCCTGCGCCAGTTGGCGCAAGCAGCACTTTTCGAGGCGGGCCATGATAGCCTGAGTGGCCTGTTGAACAGGCATGGGCTTCTCAGCCTGCTCGAAGACCTGGAGGATGTGGGCTCTACGCCACTCCGGCTCTATCTGGTCGACCTTGATGGCTTCAAGGCCGTCAACGATGCCTGGGGGCATGCGGTGGGGGACGATTTGATCCGGCTGGTCTCGAACGCGCTGACCGCCTGCCACCCCGAAGTCGTTTCCGCGGCCCGGCTGGGGGGCGACGAATTTGCATTGGTGCACGTCGGATCCGCTACGTGCGAAGACATGGAAAAGACCATTCTGGCGTTGTTTACCGAGCCCTTCAAAATCGACGGACGAACGATCGAAGTCGGCGCAAGCATCGGAGCGGCTGCGCTCAACGGAGACATTCCGCCTTTGGAGCTGCTCCGCAGAGCGGATATGGCCCTCTATCGCGCCAAGACAAATGGCAGGGGTCAGGCGATCGAATACGATCCTGAACTGGACCAGGAACGCCAACGCGTCGCCGAGCTGGAAGGCCTGTTGAAGCACGCCATCAGCAGTGGCGCGATCGAAGCCGTTTTCCAGCCTCTCGTCTCCGCCACAACAGGCGCTGTCACTGGTCTTGAGGCGTTAGCACGCTGGCGAACGGCGACGGGCAACATCAGTCCGGAGATTTTCATCCCCCTTGCCGAGAGATGCGGCCTCATCGATGCGCTTGGCGTTCATATGCTCAGAACATCGATCGAGCATGCCAAGAACTGGCCCGATCTGGCATTGTCAGTGAATGTTTCGCCGATCCAGCTCTGCAATCCGGAATTTGCCGCCGAAGTGATCTCGGTGCTGCAGGAACTCGATTTCAATCCAAGCCGGCTGACGCTGGAGATCACCGAAGGTGTCCTGATGACAAATCCGGACCAGGCGCGAAGATCGATAGATCAGCTCAAACGCGTCGGCATCAAGTTTGCGCTCGATGACTTCGGCTGCGGCTACGCCAGCATTGGCGCATTGCGGCAGTTCGGGTTTGATCGCATGAAGATCGACCGCTCGCTCGTGTCGGCTCTCGACGAAGGCGCAAATGGCGCCGATGTTCTTCGGGCGACCATTTCCCTGGCGACCGCCCTGCAGATTCCGGTGACCGCCGAAGGGATCGAGAATACCCGCCAGGCGGCGATCTTGCGCGACGCTGGCTGCGATCAGCTGCAGGGATATCTGCTTGGAAGACCTATGTCGGCACACGACATATCCAGCAAGCTGGAAGAAGAGTCAGCCGCATGACTTTCCAGGCGCGGCTGTGATCACCATTGCAGATCCAGCCGGTCCAGCCCGTGGAAATGGTAGACGTCCTTGACCACCGGCGTCTTTGACAGTTTGAGACCGGGAAGCCGTTCGAACAGGATCGGCAGCACGACATTGAGCTCCAGCCGGGCCAGCGGCGCGCCGATGCAGAAATGGATACCGGCGCCGAAGGAGAGGTTCGCCGCCTCGTTGCGGTCAGGCCGGAAGGTGAGGGGATCGCTGAATTTCGCCGGGTCGAGATTGGCGGCGGCGAGGATGAGGCTGACCTTGTCGCCGCGCTTGAAGGAGACGCCGTCGATTTCGGCAGGCTCCAGCGCCCAGCGCTGGAAGATGTGCACCGGCGCGCAGATGCGCAAGGTTTCCTCGACCGTGCGTTCCGTCGTCGCCTCGTCCCGGAAGAGTTCCGTGGGATCGCAGCCGCTGTCGAGGATGATGCGCACGGAATTGCCGATCTGGTGCACGGTCGCCTCATGCCCGGCATTGAGCAGCACGATCGTCGTCGAGACGAGCTCCTCCTCGGTCAGATATTGGCCCTTGTGCTCGGTATGGATCATGTGGGTAAGCAGGTCGTCGCGCGGCTCGGCGCGGCGTTCTGCGATCACCGTCTTGACGTAGTCGGAAAATCCCTTGGCCGCCCGTTCGGCCTCGTCCTCCTGCTCGCGCGTGCGGCCGAACATGTACATGCGGACATAGGCGTGCGACCAGGCAAGCAACTGCGGCCCCATCTCCTCGGGAATGCCGATCATCCGGGCGATCATCGTCACCGGGATGATGTCGGCAAAGGCCGAGAGCAGCTCGACCTCGCCCTTTTCCGCGAAGCCGTCGATCAGCCGGTTGGCGAGTTCGGCAAGCTCCGGTTTCATCTTCTCGACATGGCGGGAGACGAAGGCGCGGTTGACGAGCGTGCGCAGCCGCGTGTGCTCGGGCGGTTCGAGTTCGAGCAGAGAATACCGTTCCGAGAGATCGAAACTGGCAAGGTGCGGCATCGGCTCGGCAAGGCCGAGCTCCTCGCGGCTGGCGATATGCAGGATCTGCCGGCCGAAGCGGCGGTCGCGCAGCAGCGCGTTCACATGGTCGTAGCCTGTGAAGAACCACTGCTTCTGCTCGCTCCAGTAGAAGGTCGGGCAATGGGCATGAAGTGCTGCATAGACGGCATTCGGGTTGCCGTAGAAGGCCGGGTTGCGGCCGTCCAGCGAGACATGGCGGCGAGCCGGATCGATCGAGAGAAAGGACGGTATCATCATGTCCCGAGGCTTAGCGGATTTGCCAGGCCTCGGAAAGATGCGGGTGAAGAAGCGGGCTAGCCGGCCCGCGACAACGTGCCCATGCGCCGCAGGGCCTCGACCTGGTCGTCGACCGTCGGCACGAGTTCGCCGGCGGTGCTGCTCGGTGTGGCCGGTGCAGGGGCTGCGGCCTCCGTTTCGCCGAAGGTGACCGTGCAGTTGCGGCCGGCGGCCTTGGCGGCATAGAGCGCCCGGTCGGCAGCCGAGATCAGCTTGTCGATATTGGCTTCGATCGAGGAGGCGAGCGCGATGCCGATGCTGACCGTGACCGGGACGATCGCTTCGCCGGTGCTGACGGGAAGACGGCAGAATTCGGTGCGGATCGCTTCGGCGATCGCCTCGGCTTCCGTCTGGTCCGTGACCGCGGCGAAGGCTGCGAATTCCTCGCCGCCCATGCGGCCGAAGATGCTGTTCGGAATATACTGGCGGGCCATGCGGGCAAACGCGGTGAGCACGGCATCGCCCGATTGGTGGCCGAAACGATCGTTGACGCGCTTGAAATGGTCGAGATCGAAGAGCATCACTGCGACCTGGCGCTGCTCGTTATGGGCTTTTTCCTGGGTGGCGTCGAAATAGCCGAGCAGGCCGCGCCGGTTGAGCACGCCAGTCAGCGAATCGGTCAGGGTCAGCGCACGCAGGTGCCGTTCGGAGCGCTCCATGATCAGCCGGCACGTGAACGCGAAGGCGATGGTCAGCAGGAAGGCGCTGGCCATGGCGGAGACGCCGCCGAGATTGGTCGCCTCGATGTCGCTCGGCAGCGTCAGCGCCGTCGTCAGCGCCGAGCCGAAGCACAGGCAGCCCTGGATGACGAAGACGCCCATCAGTTTGACGCGGGTGCGCTCGCGGCGCATGTCGCCGGCGGCAACCGCCATGGCGAGTGCCGTCGCACCTGTCGCCGAAGCGAGATTGTAGAGGACCACGCGGTTCGAATAATCGCTGTTGACCCAGGGCAGGAAAACCCCGGCCAGCCAGATGACCGGCGGCAGCAGCGCCCACCATTCGATCCTCTTGCGGTCGAGTGCGAGAAAACCCGCCACCCAGGCGCTCTGGCCGAGCAGCGCAATGGCATTGCCCGCCTCGATGGAAAGCACGCTGGGGATTTCGCTGCGCAACGCAATCATCGCAAAGCCGATGCCGGTCAGAAGGAAGCCGAGACCCCAATAGAGATAGGCCTCGTTCCTGACGTTGTGGCGCCATGCGACGAACAGCACCAAAGCAAGCGTCATGGCCTCGGAACACCAGATGGCGAGACCTGTAGCAATATTGAACACGGCAGCAAACCCCTCGTCTGTCGGCCCTTTTCAGTTGGCTTGCATCCTTGCCGAGGAAGCTCGCCACTTCCTTAATGTCGCTGCGCTGCGGCATGGTTTCGGGCCGATATCTGCCGGTAGGCTTTCCGTTGGGTAAACGTGTATAAGCACGGTCGAATGGAGTAAGCCTTCCTTCATCCTGTCATGGAGAAAAACCGGGGGAGACAATGCCGAGGGCTCGCCGTTAACAGGCGTTTGGGGGAAAGAGGCTACCAGGAACCGCCTGGCCCCGCCTTCTTAACGTTATCCTCAGGCGTGTCTTGAAGAGGAGGGCAGGGACACTCTATGTAGGGATAAGACATTTTTCTTTGATTCCCGGCGCCGGCCGGCGAGACGTTGACAAAGGACGCACATGAGAAACTCAGTCGATACCGCTATGGCCCTCGTGCCGATGGTCGTGGAACAGACCAACCGCGGTGAACGCTCCTACGACATCTATTCCCGCCTGTTGAAGGAACGCATCATCTTCCTGACGGGCGCCGTCGAAGACCACATGGCGACGCTCGTCTGCGCCCAGCTTCTCTTCCTCGAGGCCGAAAACCCGAAGAAGGAAATCGCCCTCTACATCAATTCGCCCGGTGGCGTCGTCACCGCCGGCATGGCGATCTACGATACGATGCAGTTCATCAAGCCCGCGGTTTCGACGCTCTGCATCGGCCAGGCCGCGTCCATGGGCTCGCTGCTGCTGGCCGCCGGTCACAAGGACATGCGCTTCGCCACGCCGAATTCCCGCATCATGGTGCATCAGCCCTCGGGCGGCTTCCAGGGCCAGGCTTCGGACATCGAGCGCCACGCCCGCGACATCCTCAAGATGAAGCGCCGCTTGAACGAGGTCTATGTCAAGCACACCGGCCGGACCTATGAGGAAGTTGAAAAGACGCTCGATCGTGACCATTTCATGGATGCGGACGAAGCCCAGGGCTGGGGCGTCATCGACAAGGTTCTGACGTCGCGTCTCGAAATGGAAGGCGAACAGGCCTAGTAATTAATTGGGATGGTGTTTTTGTCGCCACAGTTCTATCCCATTTGTGATTGAACAAGGGCTTTCATCCGGCGACGAAGACGCTAATAGTAACTATTAATGCTATGTTGAATTTTTATGACATAGCATTCGGCATTCGAAGGGGAATTCGTTGCCGCCGGAACCCGGACATGATTGGTTGGGACCGGTTCGTACCCCCTGAAGCCCTTCTCGGCAAAGGCTCCGGAAACGGAGTGCCGCCAGGAGCTGATAGAGTGGACCGCGATTTCGCCTTGAAATGCGGCGTGCTGGAAGGAAAATGATATGAGCAAGGTCAGCGGCAGCAACGGCGGCGACTCCAAGAACACTCTCTATTGTTCGTTCTGCGGAAAGAGCCAGCACGAAGTCCGGAAACTGATTGCCGGACCGACCGTCTTCATCTGCGATGAATGCGTCGAATTGTGCATGGACATCATCCGCGAGGAGAACAAGTCCTCGATGGTCAAGTCCCGCGATGGCGTTCCGACGCCACAGGACATCATCAAGGTCCTCGACGAATATGTCATCGGCCAGCGGCAGGCGAAGAAGATCTTGTCGGTCGCCGTACACAATCATTACAAGCGCCTGGCGCACGCCTCCAAGAACGGCGAAGTCGAGCTGGCGAAGTCGAACATCATGCTCGTCGGCCCGACCGGCTGCGGCAAGACCTATCTTGCCCAGACGCTCGCCCGCATCATCGACGTTCCCTTCACCATGGCCGATGCGACGACGCTGACCGAGGCCGGTTATGTCGGCGAGGATGTCGAAAACATCATCCTGAAGCTCCTGCAGTCGGCCGACTACAATGTCGAGCGTGCGCAGCGCGGCATCGTCTACATCGACGAAGTCGACAAGATTTCGCGCAAGTCCGACAACCCGTCGATCACCCGCGACGTCTCGGGCGAGGGCGTGCAGCAGGCGCTGCTGAAGATCATGGAAGGCACGGTCGCTTCCGTACCGCCGCAGGGCGGCCGCAAGCATCCGCAGCAGGAATTCCTGCAGGTCGACACGACGAACATCCTGTTCATCTGCGGTGGCGCCTTCGCCGGCCTCGACAAGATCATCTCCGCCCGCGGCGAGAAGACCTCGATTGGCTTCGGCGCGACCGTCAAGGCCCAGGACGACCGCCGCGTCGGCGAAGTCCTGCGCGAACTGGAGCCGGAAGACCTGGTCAAGTTCGGCCTCATCCCCGAATTCATAGGCCGTCTGCCGGTTCTGGCGACGCTCGAGGATCTCGATGAAGATGCGCTGATCCAGATCCTGTCCGAGCCGAAGAACGCGCTGATCAAGCAGTATCAGCGCCTGTTCGAGATGGAAGACGTGGAACTGACCTTCCACGAGGATGCCCTGCGCGAAATCGCCCGCAAGGCGATCGTGCGCAAGACCGGTGCCCGCGGCCTTCGCTCGATCATGGAGAAGATCCTGCTGGACACGATGTTCGAACTGCCGACGCTGGAAGGCGTGCGCGAGGTCGTCATCTCGGAGGAAGTGGTGCGCGGTTCGGCCCGTCCGCTTTACATCTATGCCGATCGTCAGGAAGAAAAGGCCAACGCTTCGGCGTGATCTTGCTGCTTTCCTATGATTATTTTGGGGGCTTGCCATCGGCAGGCCCCTTTCTATTTGAAAAACCATGCGAGGCGCTGTTAGTATTTTGCCGGTGGGAACCGGAATTGCCTTTGCCGATGTTGCGCAAAGGGGAGTGCTTGGCAATGATGCGGTGATTCCGTAAGCCTATTGTTGGCGTTTGTATTTTAGCCGGGTCGGAAGTGGTAAGCGCCGGTCCAGCCACGCGCTTCATAGTGTTGGCGTTCCGTTGTAACAAAGCCGTCACATCCGGGGAACGCGGGCGTTAGCGTGGCTTGAAAAGCGTAGTCAGAACCTCCACTTGTAGCAACAAGTGAGAGTGCCGGCCGGTCCCAAGCGGCCGTGCAGAGAGCCCGGTAACGGGACGATGGAAAGGACATAAAATGACGAAGAAAACGTCTGTAGCGAGCAGCACTGCCTACCCTGTTCTGCCCCTGCGCGACATCGTGGTTTTCCCGCATATGATCGTGCCGCTGTTCGTCGGACGGGAAAAGTCGATCCGTGCGCTCGAAGAGGTCATGGGTTCCGACAAGCAGATCATGCTGGTGACGCAGATCAACGCCAGTGACGACGATCCGGATCCGTCCGCGATCCACAATGTCGGCACCGTGGCGAACGTGTTGCAGCTCCTGAAGCTGCCCGACGGCACCGTCAAGGTTCTGGTTGAAGGCCGCGCCCGCGCCGAGATCGACACCTATACCAGCCGCGAGGATTTCTATGAGGCGCTCGGCCATGTGCTCGAGGAGCCGCATGACGATCCGGTCGAACTGGAAGCCTTGTCGCGTTCGGTCGTCTCCGAATTCGAGAGCTATGTGAAGCTCAACAAGAAGATTTCGCCCGAAGTGGTCGGCGCCGCCAGCCAGATCGACGACTATTCCAAGCTCGCCGATACGGTCGCCTCGCATCTGTCGATCAAGATCACCGAGAAGCAGGAGATGCTGGAGACGACCAGCGTCAAACAGCGCCTCGAAAAAGCTCTCGGCTTCATGGAAGGCGAGATCTCGGTCCTGCAGGTCGAAAAGCGTATCCGCTCGCGCGTCAAGCGCCAGATGGAGAAGACCCAGCGCGAATATTATCTCAACGAGCAGATGAAGGCGATCCAGAAGGAGCTCGGCGACGGCGAGGAAGGCCGCGACGAGATGAGCGAACTGGAAGAGCGCATCTCCAAGACCAAGCTGTCCAAGGAAGCCCGTGAAAAGGCCGATGCGGAACTGAAGAAGCTGCGCCAGATGAGCCCGATGTCGGCGGAAGCCACCGTCGTGCGCAATTATCTGGACTGGCTGCTCGGCATTCCGTGGGGCAAGAAGTCGAAGATCAAGGCCGATCTCAACAATGCCGAGAAGATCCTCGAAGCCGATCACTTCGGTCTCGACAAGGTCAAGGAGCGCATCGTCGAATATCTGGCCGTGCAGGCCCGCGCCACCAAGATCAAGGGCCCGATCCTTTGCCTCGTCGGCCCTCCGGGCGTCGGCAAGACCTCGCTCGCCCAGTCGATCGCCAAGGCGACCGGCCGTGAGTATGTCCGCATGGCGCTTGGCGGCGTTCGCGACGAAGCCGAAATCCGCGGTCACCGCCGCACTTATATCGGCTCGATGCCCGGCAAGGTCATTCAGTCGATGAAGAAGGCGAAGAAGTCCAACCCGCTCTTCCTGCTCGACGAGATCGACAAGATGGGCATGGACTTCCGCGGTGACCCGTCCTCGGCTCTGCTCGAAGTGCTCGATCCGGCGCAGAACTCGACCTTCATGGACCACTACCTGGAAGTCGAATACGACCTGTCGGACGTGATGTTCATCACGACGGCGAATACGCTGAACATTCCGGCACCCCTGATGGACCGCATGGAAATCATCCGTATCGCCGGCTACACCGAGGATGAAAAGCGCGAGATCGCCAAGCGGCACCTCCTGCCGAAGGCCATCAAGGAACATGCGTTGCAGCCGGAGGAATTCTCGGTCAGCGACGATGCCCTGATGGCGATCAGCCAGCAGTACACCCGCGAAGCCGGTGTCCGCAGCTTCGAACGCGAATTGATGAAGCTCGCCCGCAAGGCGGTCACCGAGATCATCAAGGGCAAGACGAAGTCCGTTCACGTGACGGCCGCCAACATCTCCGACTATCTGGGCGTCCCGCGCTTCCGCCATGGCGAAGCCGAGGGCGAGGATCAGGTCGGCGTCGTGACCGGTCTTGCCTGGACGGAGGTCGGCGGCGAGCTGCTGACCATCGAAGGTGTGATGATGCCGGGCAAGGGCCGCATGACGGTCACCGGCAATCTGAAGGACGTCATGAAGGAATCGATCTCGGCAGCGGCCTCCTATGTCCGCTCGCGCGCCGTCGATTTCGGCATCGAGCCGCCGCGCTTCGACAAGAGCGACATCCACGTGCACGTGCCGGAAGGCGCGACACCGAAGGACGGCCCCTCGGCCGGCGTCGCCATGGCAACCGCGATCGTCTCGATCATGACCGGTATCCCGGTGAGCAGGCATGTGGCCATGACCGGTGAAATCACCCTTCGCGGCCGTGTGCTGCCGATCGGCGGTCTCAAGGAAAAGCTGCTCGCAGCGCTTCGCGGCGGCATCAAGAAGGTGCTGATTCCGGAGGAAAACGCCAAGGACCTGGCGGAGATTCCGGATAACGTGAAGAACAACATGGAGATCATCCCGGTATCCCGCATGGGCGAGGTGATCAAGCATGCGCTGATCCGGCGGCCGGAGCCGATCGAATGGGACGGCACGGTGGAAACGCCCGTCATCGCAACGGTCGAAGGCCTCGATGAGACGGGCGCAACCATAGCGCATTGAGTGGCCTGTGCCACATTTATGCCCCATTGGGACAAAACAGACAAAAAGGCTGGCGGAAACGCCAGCCTTTTTTGTGAAAACGTCATGTAGACGCTTGCTTTTCCTTGATTTGCAGGGCTTTTGGGTTTCCGGCGGGCCTGATGAAACCTATTCTGCGCCTAGCTTACATTTGAGTCGTTTCATACCATTTAGAAAGGGGTGGAAACATGAACAAGAATGAACTCGTGTCCGCAGTAGCCGAAAAGGCAGGACTGACGAAGTCTGACGCGGCTTCCGCTGTTGACGCGGTTTTCGACGTTGTCCAGGCTGAACTCAAGAACAAGGGCGACATCCGCCTCGCGGGTTTCGGCAGCTTCACCGTTTCTCATCGCGCTGCAACGAAGGGCCGTAACCCGTCCACGGGCGCTGAAGTCGACATTCCGGCTCGCAACGTGCCGAAATTCACGCCCGGCAAGGGCCTGAAGGACGCCGTCAACGGCTGATCTGAGATTATCCGCCAACCGGAAACGAGACCGGTTGTGCAGGATTTGAGAGGGGTTCGGCTTTGCCGGACCCTTTTTGCTTTTGGCAGCCCTCTTGCCTTTTTGCTTTGGCTGACCTTGCTGTCGCGCGGGCTTTAATTTACGACATTTCTGTTCTCAGGGCGGGGTGAAACTCCCCACCGGCGGTAAGGGTCTCGACTCAAGCCCGCGAGCGCCTTCTCTCGCGTCGAAGCGGGGAGGGGTCAGCAGATCCGGTGCGATTCCGGAGCCGACGGTTAAAGTCCGGATGGAAGAGAATGAGTGTCGGCTGTGCGAAGGGCAGAGGTCTGCCCGTGTCGCTTGGTCGTGGCTCATGCGTCCTGATTTATGTTGGTCCCTGGTTTCGGATGAAAGACATGAATCAGACTTCCCTAGCCGCAGAGCCGTCTCGCGCCGTCATCGGCGCCCTCTGGATGGTCCTTGCCGGCATTGCTTTTTCGCTTCTCAACGTCGTCACCCAATGGCTGACGATGAAGCTTGCCTTCCCCTCGGCCTCGGCCGCCTTCTGGCAATATGGCTTCGCCTTCCTGTTTTCGCTGCCCTTCCTGCGTAGGCTCGGTCTTGCGGCGATGCGCACGCGCTATCCCTGGCGTCACCTAGCGCGCGTGGTACTTGCCGCGCTCGGCGTCGAGGCCTGGGTCGCCGGCCTTGCTTCGGTGCCGATCTGGCAGGCGATCGCACTGGTGATGACTTCGCCCTTCTTCATCATTATGGGCGCCCGGCTTTTCCTTGGCGAGCGCGTCGGCCCGGCCCGCTGGGCCGCGACCGCAGCCGGTTTCACCGGAGCGATGATCATCCTGCAGCCATGGTCGGACGGCTTTGGCTGGGCGGCTCTCCTGCCCGTGCTCTCGGCGCTATTGTGGGGCGCCTCGTCGCTGATCACCAAGAGCCTGACGGGCATCGAACGGCCGGAGACGATCACCGTCTGGCTGCTCGTGCTGCTGACGCCGATCAATGGCGGGCTGGCGCTCGCGGCGGGTTTTGCCGTGCCGACCGGGGCGACCCTTGCCCTGTTCCTGCTGGCGGGGCTTTTGACCGCGGCAGCCCAGTATTTCCTCACTCTTGCCTATGCCGCGGCCGATGCCGCCTATGTCCAGCCTTTCGACGATCTGAAGCTGCCGCTGAACGTGCTGGCCGGTTGGCTGTTCTTCGGCTATGCGCCGGCGGGCTACCTTTGGCTGGGGGCGGCTCTGATCCTCTCCGCATCGCTCTTCATCATGCGAAACGAGATGCGCAGGGAGCGCAAACCCGCCTGAGATGATCAGCTACAAAATGCCGCCTCTGTCATGCCTCTGTCATGCCGCTCCCGCAGAAAACTCATGTTTCGAATATTCGACACATGGGGGATTTCATGACCATTTCATCGCGCAAGGCAGCGCTTGCTGCCGTGCTTCTCGCATCCGTCGCCTTTCCGGCCGCGGCCGAACCAGTTTTCAACCGCATCGCTTCCTTCCCGGTCGCCCAGAACCTGCCTGATGACAAGGACAAGCTGTCGGTCAGCTCCGCCGAAATCATCACTGCGACCGACGACGGCAACACGCTGATCTATAGCGACAGCCCGCTCGGCGCGATCGGCTTCATCGACATCACCGACGCCAAGGCTCCGAAAGCCGGCGGCGCTGTCATGATGGACGGTGAGCCGACCTCGGTCACCTCGAGCGCCGGCAAGGCGCTCGTCGCCGTCAACACCTCCGAAAGCAAGGCAAAGCCCTCGGGGCGTCTCGCGATCGTCGATGTCGCGACCAGGAAGATCGAGAGCACTTGCGATCTCGGCGGCCAGCCGGATTCGATCGCCCTCAACAAGGACAAGACGCTCGGCGCCATCGCCATCGAAAACGAGCGTGACGAAGAGGTCAATGACGGCAAGATCCCGCAGATGCCGGCCGGCGACCTCGTCGTCTTCCAGCTCAGGAACGGCGCCGTCGATTGCGGCACCATCAAGCATGTGGCGCTGACCGGCCTTGCCGGCGTCGCCCCGGAGGACCCGGAGCCGGAATTCGTCGCCTTCAACGGGTTGAACGAGATCGCGCTGACGCTGCAGGAAAACAACGAGATCGTCATCATCGACGCCAATACGGCCGCGGTGAAGACGCATTTCTCCGCCGGCAGCGTCGATCTGACCGGCATCGACACCAAGCGTGACGGCGCCCTGAAATTTTCAGGCGAATCCAAGGGCGTGCTGCGCGAGCCCGACGCCGTGAAGTGGCTCGACGACAACCGCCTCGTCGTCGCCAATGAAGGCGACTACCAGGGCGGCTCGCGTGGTTTCACCATCTTCGACAAGACCGGCAAGCTTCTCTACGAATCGGGCGCATCCTTCGAACGCGCTGTCGCCCATATCGGCCACTATCCGGAAAGCCGGTCGGGATCGAAGGGCGTCGAGCCCGAAGGTCTCGAAGCCGCCAAGTTCGGCGACGAGCAATATTTCTTCCTGCTCGCCGAACGCGCCTCGGTTGCCGGCGTCTACAAGGACACCGGGGCCGATCCTGAACTCGTCCAGCTGCTCCCGTCCGGCATTTCGCCGGAAGGCGCGATCGCCATTCCTGCGCGCAATCTGCTTGCGACCGCCAACGAGCTCGATCTCGGCAAGGACGGCGGGGCGCGCTCGCATGTGATGATCTATGAGCGCTCGGAAGGCGAAAAGGCCTATCCGCAGATCGTATCCGCCGACAAGGACGGCAATCCGATCGGCTTTGCGGCCCTTTCGGGTCTTGCTGCCGTTCCGGGCAAGCCGGGCATGCTCTATGCCGTCAGCGACAGCGTTCTCGGCTCGCAGCCGACGATCTACACGATCGATGCCAGCAAGAAGCCGGCCGTCATCACCGAGGCCCTTGTCGTCAGGCGTGACGGCGCTCCGGCCCAGAAGCTCGACATCGAAGGCATCGCGGCTGCCGCCGACGGCTCCTTCTGGCTCGCCTCGGAAGGCTACAGTGAACGTCTCGTTCCGCACGCCCTCTATAACGTCAATGCCAAGGGCGACATCAAGGCCGAGATCGCCCTGCCGAAGGAGCTTGCCGCCAACGAAATCCGCTACGGCTTCGAAGGCGTGACCATTGTCGGCACCGGTGACGATACGACACTCTGGATGGCGGTGCAGCGCGAGTGGGGTGACGACGAGAAGGGCTTCGTCAAGCTCGTCTCCTACAATCCGAAGAGGAAGGAATGGGGCGCCGTGCGCTATCCGCTCGACAAGACGGAAAGCGGCTGGGTCGGCCTGTCGGAAATCTCGGCCCAGGGCGACAGCGTCTACATCATCGAGCGCGACAACCTCGTCGGCGATGCCGCCAGGCTGAAGAAGCTCTACAAGGTCGCGATATCGGAGCTGAAGCCCGCCAAGCTTGGCGGTGCACTGCCGGTCGTCAAGAAGACCGAAGCACACGACTTCCTCGGTGAACTCAAGACCGCGACCAACGGCTATGTGCTCGACAAGCTCGAAGGCTTCACCTTCGACGCCTCGGGCAAACCCTACGCGGTCACCGACAATGACGGCGTCAGCGACTCCTCCGGCGAGACACTGTTCTTCCCGGTCGATCTCGTCGGCACCAACTGAGTGGTCATAGGCGGAAGAAAACAAGAGGCCGGGCGAAAGCCCGGCCGTTGTCCTGTTACGTATCGTACAAAAGGCGCGCGAGGAGCAGAGAGGTCACGGCATATCCTCTTCTCCCCTCGGGGAAAGGTGCCGGCAGGCGGATGCGGCGGCGCCAAGCCCACGTAAAAATTGCAGCTGTGCTCGTATTCCTCGCTGCCCTTGCTCCAAAGGTCGCCCCACGCTCCGTCATCCTCGGGCTTGACCCGAGGATCTACGTTGGCCTCCATCAGGGGCGGGCATGGATCCCAGGCTCAAGGCCTGGGATGACGGAGGTTGGGGGCCTGTTTCTGCCAAACTCGACGTCCGCACAGCGGATGATGCATCACGCTTTCTGATCCAACGTGATGCCGTGTGGCCCCTTCATCCGCCCTACGGGCACCTTTGCCTGGGTTGAGCCACCGGTCTCAACCCGTCCTTCGGACCCCCGCTGGGGAGAAAAGGGAATCGAGAGGTTGCGGCTACTCCCCTTCGCCCGGCAAGTGGGCGTCCCGCCCAGTCCTGACAAAGAATCAGCACTCCGCCCCTACCAGCGCTGATGCACATGCGGCGCGATCAGCCGCTCGTAGATCTCGCGGGTTGCGGCCATGATGTCGGCCGAAAGCGGGGCAAGGTCGGCGGCGGCGGCGTTGGCTCTGGCTTGCTCGGCATTGCGGGCGCCGGGGATGACGACGGTGACGGCTTCAGCCATCAGGATCCAGCGGAGCGCGAAGGCGGCCATCGTGGCGCCTGCGGGCACCAGCTTGCGCACCTCTTCCACCGCCTGCAGGCCGACCTCGAAGGGCACGCCGGCGAAGGTCTCGCCGACATCGAAGGCCTCGCCGTGACGATTGAAATTACGGTGGTCGTCGCTGGCAAAGTGCGTGTCTCGGGTGATCTTGCCGGAGAGGAGACCGCTTACGAGCGGCACGCGGGCGATGATCGCCACGTTCTTGCGGCGCGCCTCTTGGAAGAACAGGTGGTCGGGGCGCTGGCGGAAGATGTTGTAGATGATCTGGATGCTGACGACGCCGGGATATTCGATCGCCTTCAACCCGTCCTCGACCTTTTCGACGCTGACGCCGTAACCCTTGATCTTGCCGGCCTTCTGCAGCGCGTCCAGGCTCTCGAAGACCTCCGGTTGGTAAAGCACCTCGCGCGGCGGGCAGTGCAGTTGCACGAGGTCGAGGCTGTCGACCACGAGGTTCTTGAGGCTGCGATCGATGAAGCCTTCGAGATTGGCCGTGGTGTAGCCTTCGGCGACATGCGGGTTGAGGCGGCGGCCGGCCTTGGTGGCGACCATCGGGCGGGCGCCGCCGCGCGTCTTCAGCACGTCGGCGATGATTTTTTCCGAGCGGCCGTCGCCGTAGACATCAGCCGTATCGATGAATGTCATGCCGGCATCGAGTGCGGCATTCAGGGCGGCGCGTCCGTCCGCCTCGCTGATATCGCCCCAGGAGCCGCCGATCTGCCAGGCGCCGAAGCCGACATTGGTGACGGTGAAGGGCATGCGGCCAAAAGCATGGTGTTTCATGAAAAATCCTCCCTACTGCATGTCGCCTGAAACTGTGTAGGGATAACGACATGCATAAAAACAAAGAGCCAAGGCGCGTCGCATGAAGCAAGCGCGATGCGATGCGCTTTGGTGATGAAAGACATTGGAATTATCAGTCGGGCGACTTTGCGGCAATTGTCGATCCGGCTTTGATTGGCCGCCTCGATGAAATATCGTTCCGCCACAAGGCTTCAACCGCAATGAATGGAAAAGGAAAGATCATGGAGATCAAACCCGCCGGCTCTCGCCCCTCGACGAAGCCACCGGCCGACTATTTCACCGGCGCCGTCCGCCAGGATCCGCTGATGGAAGCGCCGGCACCGGCCCGGGCGAGGGCGGTCTCCGTCACCTTCGAACCCGGCGCCCGCACGGCCTGGCATACGCATCCGCTCGGCCAGACACTGATCGTCACATCAGGCAAGGGCCTCGCCCAGAGCTGGGGCGGGGACATCCGCGAAATCCGCCCAGGCGATACCGTCTGGTTCGCACCTGATGAAAAACATTGGCACGGTGCCGCCCCGGATACGGCGATGACGCATATCGCCGTGCACGAGGCGCTGGACGGCAGCCATGTCGACTGGATGGAAAAGGTCAGCGACGAGCAATATTCCGGCAAAGTGTGAGCGGATCAGAGCCGTTTCAGGCAATAGGAAAAATGCGCGTGCGATTCGACCGTCAGGAACTCGAATTGCCAGCCGTAATCCTTGCAGAACTTGGTGACCGCCTCGACGACGCCATAGACGATCGGTTTGACCGTATTGCCGGTGCAGAAATCATGCCCGGCAATGCGCCCCGTCCGCTTCACCTTCTTGTCGCAGAGCAGCAGTTCCTGCCAGGTGAGGTCGAAGGAATGGTCGGTATCGATATAGGCCCAGTCGAGGAAATCGTCCTCGAACTCGGCAAGCTTCTCCAGCGACGTGCCTTGCATCAGGTGCAGCCGGCCGGCCGCGATCTCGGCCGCGAAATTCGTGTGGATCGCGTCTAACCCGGAGCTGTAGCGATCCATCGACCAGGGATCGATGAGGTAGAGCTGCGCCGGCCGGTTCTTTTCCAGGATCTCTGCCGTATATTCGCCGAAGGCTGCGCCCACTTCGACGCCGATGCCGCCGTTCGGGATGCGATAGAGCAATTCGCCGCGGTCCGGCAGCAGCCGGGCGTTTTCCATGTGATGGGCGCTGAGCGGCGTGCGCGGCATGCTCGCCCGGAGCGCCTGCCTTTCTTCACGTGTCTTCATCTCTGATCTCGGGATTGCGGGCGACTGATGGCCCTGATGCGGTTTGACGGGAAGGTAGGAGCGACTGGTGCCGATGACAACCGCATGACGGGAATTTGCTTCTTTTCGACAAACCGCTAAGTTCCATCTGTGAACTGACGAAAAAGCCTCGGGAGGAGCGATTTCATGAGACGCATGTGGCCTGAAGAATTCAACGCCATCATCAGCGGAGCTGAGGAGGTGATGTTGGAAACACCAGCCGAGGCCGGCGAAGCGCCGCTGCAGCGCAAGGCGCTGAAGGCGCGAATCACCATGCAGGATTATGAGCGGATCTGGCCGCTCGCCGAGATGCGCTTCCGGCTTGGCGAAAGGGATGGCAAGGCCATCACCCTGATCACCACCAATCCCCATTACCATGCCTGGCACCCGAAGGACGGCGGCAGCGTCGATTCCGTGTCGGACAGCGGCCGCCATTACAAGACGGACTATCTCGTCGTGCACTTCCTGCTCGACGATGTGAAGGAAACATCTCCCGCCTGAGGCTCAGGCCCGGTGCGGCCGGAAGCCGCACCGGCGTCCCGTGAAAGTCAAGTTGATCCCGACGTTGATGACAACGGCGGCGATATCGCTAAGCTTGCGCGCAACATATCCTTTAGAAATTGGAGGTTCCCGTGACGGGCAACGTGCTGGATATCCCGGTCAAGACTGTGGATGGTCGCGAGACCACGCTCAACGAATACAAGGGCAGGGTGCTCCTGGTCGTCAATGTCGCCTCGAAATGCGGGCTCACGCCGCAATATGAGGGGCTGGAAAAGCTCTATGGGGAAAAGCGCGAGCGCGGCTTCGTCATCGCCGCCTTCCCCGCCAACGACTTCAAGGGCCAGGAACCCGGCACCGACGCCGAGATCCTCGACTTCTGCACCAGCACCTATGACGTTACCTTCCCGATCTTCTCGAAGATCTCAGTCAAGGGCGAGGCGCAGCACCCGCTTTACCGGCAACTGACCAAGTCGGGCGTGAAGACCACGGGCGACGGGCCGATGCGCGAGCGCCTGAAATCCCACGGCATGACAGGCGGCGACGAGGACGACATCCTCTGGAACTTCGAAAAATTCCTGATCGGCCGCGACGGCAGAGTCGCCGCCCGTTTCGCACCTGACGTGACCGCAGATGATTCGCGGCTGGTTTCGGCGGTGGATAAGGAATTGGCGAAGAAATGAAGGCCCTCGGGCGACACCAGTGGCGTCTGGACTCTCAGATAGTCTTCAGATTCCAAGCACGGTCACAAGCGGGGGCGTAAAGTCCTTGTAGCCCAGTCTCGGCCAGTCACACCTTCTGTCGAATCGCGTTTTTGGTTCGTGGCGCTGGCATTTCGGATTCGTCTTGAAGGCGTATCCGGGCAGGCTGACATAGATGGCACTTGGCGTACAAAGGGCAATCGCGATGCACAGCGTCAATGCGGAGCATAGGGTCCTCATGACAGACCTCCAGACGTCGTAAGCCTTCAAGCGCGGAGACTTTCCGGGCGGCGAATTCTCCCACTTTTGCAGGTCTCCATCCATTCGCCCAATAGGAAGTGGCGCGAAGGCGGGGAGTAGCCCCTTTTGTGGAGCGCTGCGGGGATGGCGTATCTGAAGCTGCCGGGCGTAACGCCTTGGTGCGCGGGAACGTCTTGCCGAATGCCGCTTCGAGAACGCAGACCTACCCGCACTCGGCCACGGTCGCAGTCACTCCAGCCAGAAGCGGGCAGAGATTTTGATAGCATGAGGTTGATATAGGACTGATCGTCGCTTCGCCTTACGTCGCTCTAATGGTGGACGATTCGCGGCTGGTTTCGACGGTGGACCAAGAACGGGCGAAGCGATGAAATGGTGGCGGTGAGTGCCCGCCAGACGGAAGGCGTACCCATCACCCCAATCACCCAGTCACTTCTGCGTCAGAGAAAATGAGAAGGCGCATCGGGCGCCGCTCATAAATGAAACGCGGTTCTGGAAAAACGAAAACCTATATTCATCGCCACTTTGACCGCTGTCTCTAAAAGATGCGGGGAATCGGCTGATTTTGCTGAAGACGCCGCGCTGGCTGGCTTTCATGATTTCCAGGCTGCAGGCCGAATTGTCGGCATCGACCGAAAAAACAATCGGCAGATCCGACTGCATTCTCAGGAGATATGTTCTGGCTTCGCGGCCCGGAGTTTCTCCCGACGTCGTCATCGTCTGGTCTCCGGCAGACAGGAACACCTCTTGCGCGGGCTCCTTGGCAATGCACGGCGGCGCAGCCACGCTGGCGAGAAGCAGCGCGGAGGTGATGGCAACGGTTTTCATGAGGTGTCTCCTGACGAAACACCTTGCGCAGATCGCGAGCGCATTAGCGAGCGAATTCGGAATCCCGAATCGGATGGACAAGCAGCGGGAAAGTTTGGAAATGGTGGGCGATGAGAGACTCGAACTCCCGACATCCTCGGTGTAAACGAGGCGCTCTACCAACTGAGCTAATCGCCCATCGCAAACGAAGCCGGATCGGCCTGCCGCGTTGGTGGCCGTGATCTATGCGGATCGCGGCAAAACCGCAAGAGTGTTTGTGAAGATTTTTTGATTTTTTTGGTGGTGCTTCCGTGTCTGGCCCCGTGTCTGGCAATGCCGCTTAGGTTCGGCTCGGCTGTGGAAAAGTGAGGGGAGGGTGGCGAGCATCTCCGTTTCGAAGGCGCTGCGTCTGCGCCTGAGTATCGCTGCGGAACACGGAAGTGCCGGCTTTTGTTCGTCTGGCACCCAACCCGCCGAAACATTTCACAGACTGTCATGGTTTTGTCTCCAAACCTGCTTGACACTAAAAGACGAACCCCGTAGTTAGCCGCTCATCGAAACGGGCAGCCGTTTTGGTGAGGGTGCGAAGGCATCCGGACTGCTTGAAATGAATTGCGGGTGTAGCTCAGTTGGTTAGAGTGCCGGCCTGTCACGCCGGAGGTCGCGGGTTCGAGCCCCGTCACTCGCGCCATTTCAAGTCTTTGTAAAACGCAAATGTGATTTGTCGTTTGTCCGGTTTTCTTCAGCCTCGCGGCCGCCAATGGCCGATCATATGCGCGGGTGTAGCTCAGTCGGTTAGAGTGCCGGCCTGTCACGCCGGAGGTCGCGGGTTCGAGCCCCGTCACTCGCGCCATTTTCTTCCGAAAGCCATGCAGTTTCCAATGGTCAGACATGCAGCTTCAGGCAGCTTGCGTGGATTTGTCGCGACATCGTTGCATCTGCTTGATAATGTCCGCGCGCGACGCGTCGAATTGCCTCTGTAAATCTCTTGCGCCGGGGCGTCGGCTGCGCTAACCACGGCTTGTTGCAACGCACGTTCGCTTGCCGGGCATTTGCCCAAATGCGCGCCTGGCGCCTCCGGCAAGCAGGGATGAACATGATGACTGAACTGCTCAGTTCTTATATTCCGATCGCTATCTTCATCGCTATCGCGCTCGTTATCGGCCTGGCGCTGCTCATTGCGCCGTTCGCCGTGGCTTTCAAAGCGCCTGATTCGGAAAAGCTCTCGGCTTACGAATGCGGCTTCAACGCGTTCGACGACGCCCGCATGAAGTTCGACATCCGCTTCTACCTCGTATCGATCCTCTTCATCATCTTCGACCTCGAAGTCGCCTTCCTCTTCCCCTGGGCCGTTTCCTTCGGCGCCATCGGCTGGTTCGGCTTCTGGTCCATGATGGTCTTCCTTCTCGTGCTGACCATCGGCTTTATCTATGAATGGAAGAAGGGAGCCCTGGAATGGGAGTAGCCCCTGTGAGCAATCAGCCCCTCGTTGCCCAGCAGCCGAAGGGGATCATCGATCCCTCGACCGGCAAGCCGATCGGCAGCAACGACGCCTTTTTCGGCGAGATCAACAATGAGCTCGCCGACAAGGGTTTCCTTGTCACCTCGACCGACGAGCTGATCAACTGGGCCCGCACCGGCTCGCTGATGTGGATGACCTTCGGTCTGGCCTGCTGCGCCGTCGAAATGATGCAGCTGTCGATGCCGCGCTACGACGTCGAGCGCTTCGGCTTTGCGCCACGCGCCTCGCCGCGCCAGTCCGACGTGATGATCGTCGCCGGCACGCTGACCAACAAGATGGCGCCGGCGCTGCGCAAGGTCTATGACCAGATGCCCGAGCCGCGCTACGTCATCTCGATGGGCTCCTGCGCCAATGGCGGCGGCTATTATCACTATTCCTATTCGGTAGTGCGCGGTTGCGACCGCATCGTGCCGATCGACATCTACGTGCCGGGCTGTCCCCCCACGGCGGAGGCGCTGCTTTACGGCGTGCTTCTGCTGCAGAAGAAGATCCGGCGTACCGGCACGATCGAACGCTAAGGGTTAAGGACAAGGCAATATGAGTGAAGCCCTGACTGAGCTTGCGTCCTACCTTGGTGAAGCGCGCGGCAACCTGATCGCCGCATCGCAGACGAAGTATGGCGAGCTGACGGTGACGACGACGGGTGAAAACCTGGTCGCGCTGCTGACCTTTTTGCGCGACGACGCCAAATGCGGTTTCGTCAACCTGATCGATATTTGCGGCGTCGACTGGCCGCAGCGCGAGCTGCGTTTCGATGTCGTCTATCATCTGCTGTCGCCGAAGAAGAACCTGCGCATCCGCGTCAAGGTCGCGACCGACGAAGATACGCCGGTTCCCTCGGCCTGCGCCGTCTATCCCGGCGCCGACTGGTTCGAGCGCGAGACCTGGGATATGTACGGCGTGCTCTTCACCGGCCATCCGGACCTGCGCCGCATCCTCACCGATTACGGTTTCGAAGGCCACCCGCTGCGCAAGGACTTCCCGACGACAGGTTTCGTCGAGGTCCGTTACGACGACGCCGCGAAACGCGTCGTGTACGAGCCGGTCGAGTTGAAGCAGGAATTCCGCAACTTCGACTTCATGTCGCCATGGGAAGGCACCGACTATGTGCTGCCCGGTGATGAAAAAGCGAAGCAATAAATTAAAGGCGGCTGGCGGCTTTCGCCGCCACTCATCGGTTATCTGAGAACGCGAGCCATCGCCATGACAGAACATAACGTCCGCAACTTCAATATCAACTTCGGACCGCAGCATCCGGCGGCGCATGGCGTTCTTCGTCTTGTCCTGGAGCTTGACGGCGAAATTGTGGAGCGGGTCGATCCGCATATCGGCCTGTTGCATCGCGGCACCGAGAAGCTGATCGAGACCAAGACCTATCTTCAGGCCGTGCCCTATTTCGATCGCCTCGACTATGTCGCGCCGATGAACCAGGAGCATGCCTATGCGCTGGCCGTCGAAAAGCTGCTCGGCATCGAGATCCCGATCCGCGGCCAGCTGATCCGCGTGCTCTATTCGGAAATCGGCCGCATCCTCTCGCATCTTCTGAACGTCACCACGCAGGCCATGGACGTCGGGGCGCTGACGCCGCCGCTCTGGGGCTTCGAAGAGCGTGAAAAGCTGATGGTGTTTTACGAGCGCGCCAGCGGTTCGCGCATGCACGCTGCCTATGTTCGTCCGGGCGGCGTCCATCAGGACCTGCCGGAACAGCTCGTGCAGGATATCGGCGACTGGTGCGACCCCTTCCTGAAGGCGCTCGACGACATCGACGACCTGCTCACCGGCAACCGCATCTTCAAGCAGCGCAACGTCGATATCGGCGTCGTCTCCCTGGAAGACTGCTGGGCCTGGGGCTTTTCCGGCGTCATGGTGCGCGGTTCGGGCGCTGCCTGGGATCTGCGCCGCGCCCAGCCTTATGAATGTTATTCCGATCTCGAATTCGACATTCCGATCGGCAAGAACGGCGACAACTACGACCGCTACCTGATCCGCATGATCGAGATGCGCGAATCGGTCCGCATCATGAAGCAATGCGTCAATCGCCTGCTGTCCGATGCCAAGACCGGCCCCTTCTCGTCGATCGACGGCAAGGTCGTACCGCCGAAGCGCGGCGAGATGAAGCGCTCGATGGAAGCGCTGATCCACCACTTCAAGCTCTATACCGAAGGCTACCACGTGCCGGCCGGCGAAGTGTACGCCGCCGTCGAGGCGCCGAAGGGCGAGTTCGGCGTCTATCTCGTCTCCGACGGCTCCAACAAGCCTTATCGCTGCAAGATCCGCGCGCCGGGTTATGCCCATCTGCAGGCGATGGACTTCATGTGCCGCGGCCATCAGCTTGCCGACGTCGCGGCCGTGCTCGGCTCGCTCGACATCGTCTTCGGCGAGGTGGACCGCTGATGCAGCTTCTGCCGCTGGCCGTCGCACTCCTTCTTTCGGCATCCGGAGTTTCGGCTCAGGAGGCCGATAGCCTCGGCACGCCGCTGGGCCATAAGGAAGAGACGCCGCCGGCGCAGCAATCGTCCATGGGCGAGCTTTTGTCCAAGGGCTATCAGATCAAGGCTGCCGTTCCGAACGGCGGCAAATTCGTAGTGTTTATGCAGAAAGACCAGTCGGCCTATGCCTGCGAAATGCAGTCTTTGACCGCTTCGCGGTGTGGAACCCTAAACTGACAAGGCGTGAGGAAGAATGTCCGTTCGTCGATTAGCCGAAGATCAATTTCAGCCTGCCGCATTCGCCTTCAGCGATGAGAATGCGGTCTGGGCGGACAAGACGATCCAGAAATACCCCGCCGGCCGCCAGCAATCGGCGGTCATTCCGCTGTTGATGCGGGCGCAGGAGCAGGATGGCTGGGTCACGCGCGCGGCGATCGAAAAGATCGCCGACATGCTCGACATGGCCTATATCAGAGTGCTCGAGGTCGCGACCTTCTATACGCAGTTCCAACTGCATCCTGTCGGCACGCGCGCCCATGTTCAGGTCTGCGGCACGACGCCCTGCATGCTGCGCGGCTCGGAAGCGCTGATGTCGGTCTGCAAGAGCAAGATCCATGCCCATGCCTTCGAGCGCAATGCCGAAGGCACGCTGTCCTGGGAAGAGGTCGAATGTCTCGGGGCCTGCGTCAACGCGCCGATGGTGATGATCGGCAAGGACACCTATGAGGACCTGACGCCCGAACGTCTCGAAGAGATCATCGACGTCTTTGCCGCCGGCAACGGCGCCAGCATCAAGCCCGGCACCCAGATCGACCGGATATTTTCAGCACCCGAAGGCGGCCCGACCTCGCTGACCACGGAAGAGCCGAAGGCCAGGACGCGCGCCAAGAAGGCCGATGCCGAAACCGTGTCGGCTCCGGTCGATGCCGCGCCGGTTCCGCCTTCCGAGGCCGCCCGCCCGAAGAGCACCGATGCCGAGACCAATGCAGCGCTGAAGACGCCGGCAACCGCACCGAAGGCAGCTGCGAAGAACGCCAAGGCCGCCGAAGAGCAGCCGATATCGGGCACGGCGGCTGCCGAACCGGCGCCGAAAGCTACCGTCAAGGCCGAAGCCGCCCCGTCGGCCAAGCCTTCCCTGACCGACAAGAACCGTCCGTCCGGCATCGAAAAGCCCGCAGCCCCGGATGATCTGAAGATGATCTCGGGCGTCGGTCCGAAGATCGAGGCGACGCTGAACGAAATCGGCATCTTCAGCTTCGCGCAGGTCGCGGGCTGGAAGAAGGCCGAACGCGAATGGGTCGACGGCTACCTGAACTTCCGCGGCCGCATCGAGCGCGATGACTGGGTCAAGCAGGCCAAGGCGCTCGCCAAGGGCGGGGAAGCGGAATATATCAAGGTCTTCGGCAAGAAGCCGCGGTAAGAGGTGAAGCATGTTACAAGATAAAGACCGCATCTTTACCAACATCTACGGCCTCAAGGACAAGTCCCTGAAGGGCGCGATGAGCCGCGGCCACTGGGACGGCACCAAGCAGATCCTCGAAAAGGGCCGTGACTGGATCATCAACGAGATGAAGGCATCCGGCCTTCGCGGTCGCGGCGGCGCCGGCTTCCCCACGGGTCTCAAATGGTCCTTCATGCCGAAGGAAAGCGACGGACGCCCGCATTACCTCGTCGTCAACGCCGACGAATCCGAGCCCGGTACCTGCAAGGACCGCGACATCATGCGCCACGATCCGCATACGCTGATCGAAGGCTGCGTCATCGCGAGCTTCGCCATGGGCGCCAATGCGGCCTACATCTATGTGCGCGGCGAATATATAAGAGAGCGCGAGGCGCTGCAGGCGGCGATCGACGAATGCTATGATTACGGCCTGCTCGGCAAGAACAACAAGCTCGGCTGGGACATGGACATCTTCGTCCATCACGGCGCCGGCGCCTATATCTGCGGCGAGGAAACCGCGCTGCTCGAAAGCCTCGAAGGCAAGAAGGGCCAGCCGCGCCTGAAGCCGCCATTCCCGGCCAATATGGGCCTCTACGGCTGCCCGACGACCGTCAACAACGTCGAATCGATCGCTGTCGCGCCGACGATCCTGCGCCGCGGCGCCGGCTGGTTCTCCGCCATCGGCCGCCCGAACAATGTCGGCACCAAGCTGTTCATGCTCTCCGGCCACGTCAACAAGCCGTGCACGGTCGAAGAGGAAATGGGCATCACCTTCCGCGAGCTGGTCGATCGCCACGCCGGCGGCATTCGCGGCGGCTGGGACAATCTGCTCGCCGTCATTCCGGGCGGCGCATCCTGCCCGATCGTTCCTGCCAAGGACATCATCGACTGCCCGATGGATTTCGACGGCTTGCGCGGCGTCGGCTCCTCCTTCGGCACGGCGGCGGCGATCGTCATGGACAAGTCTACCGACGTCATCAAGGCGATCGCCCGCATCTCCGCCTTCTTCAAGCACGAGAGCTGCGGTCAGTGCACGCCGTGCCGCGAAGGCACGGGCTGGATGTGGCGGGTGATGGAACGCATGGCCAAGGGCAATGCCCAGAAGCGCGAAATCGACATGCTGTTCCAGGTGACCAAGCAGATCGAAGGCCACACCATCTGTGCGCTGGGCGACGCCGCCGCATGGCCGGTGCAGGGTCTGATCCGTAACTTCCGTCCCGAGATCGAAAAGCGCATCGACCAGTACACGGCGAGCGCGCTCGATCACGGCGCGGTTCTGGAGGCGGCTGAATAATCATGGCGGACAATGCATCCAAGGCTGGGAAGAAGGAAGAAGTCGCCGATTTCGCGGCCGGTTTCGGCCGCCTTGCCGCCGAGATGCTTGAAAATGCACAGGCGATGCCGGTGCATCCGCTGATGGCGCATCCGGCTGCAGCCTTTGCCGCGGCAACGGCGATCGGCTTCGGTTTCTCGACGCAGATGGCCGGCGCCTTCTTCGGGGCCTGGCAGAGCGCCCTGGAAACCACGAGCAAGGTCGCGGCCGCTCTCGATGACACGCCGCCGGACGAGCCGGCGCTCGATGTCGATATCCAGCCGGAGAATATTCGCCCTGCCGTCAAGGCTTTCACCAAGCCGGCGGCCGGGAAGAAGGCAGGGCCGACACTGACTGTCGTCAGGCCGGTCAGCGAGCCGATCCCGGCCAGCCAGACGAAGCCGGTCAGTGAAGCGAAGTCAGTCGGCCAAACGAAGTCGGTCAGCGATACGAAGCCGGGCCAGCTGAAGCCGGCCGTGAAGGCAAAACCGGCTGCGCGGGCTGTCAAGGCCGACGATCTCAAGCTGATCGCCGGCATCGGCCCGAAGCTGGAGCAGGTGCTGAACGCCAAGGGCATTCGCAGCTTCGCCGAGATTGCCGCCTGGACCGACGCGGAAATCGCCCGGCTCGACGCCGAACTCGGCTTCAACGGCCGCATCGGCCGTGACGACTGGACCGGTCAGGCAAAAGTTCTGGCAGGGCGGGGCCGCAGGAAGAAATGAACTGACCGGCCGTGTCAATCGGCCGGAAGAATGGGCAGATCGGCGGACGGGCGGGGGCCTTTCGATGCCGGTGCGGGTTCCGGGTCTGGAACGCGTGACAGAGAATTTCGGCGACATCCGGTGTCGGCAGGACGAAAGATCCGGCTTGGCAATGAGAATGTTGCAAAAATGGGTTTGTTTGCCGTCATCAGGCAAACGGGAAACAGGACTGAGCGACGATGGCAAAACTGAAGATTGACGGCAACGAGATCGAAGTTCCGGATCATTTCACGCTATTGCAGGCGTGTGAGGATGCCGGCGCCGAGGTTCCGCGCTTCTGCTTCCACGAGCGCCTGTCGGTTGCCGGCAATTGCCGCATGTGCCTCGTCGAGGTGAAGGGTGGCCCGCCGAAGCCGCAGGCTTCCTGCGCCATGAGCGTGCGCGACATTCGCGGCGGCCCGAACGGCGAACTGCCCGAGGTCTTCACCAACACCCCGATGGTCAAGAAGGCCCGCGAAGGCGTGATGGAATTCCTGCTGATCAACCATCCGCTGGATTGCCCGATCTGCGACCAGGGCGGCGAATGCGACCTGCAGGACCAGGCGATGGCCTTCGGCATCGACACCTCGCGCTATCAAGAAGACAAGCGCGCCGTCGAAGACAAGTATATCGGCCCGCTCGTCAAGACGGTGATGAACCGCTGCATCCACTGCACGCGCTGCGTTCGCTTCACGACGGAGGTTGCCGGCATTTCCGAACTCGGCCTGATCGGCCGTGGCGAGGATGCCGAGATCACCACCTATCTCGAACAGGCGATGACCTCCGAGCTGCAGGGCAACGTCGTTGACCTTTGCCCGGTCGGCGCGCTCACCTCCAAGCCCTTCGCCTTCACCGCGCGCCCGTGGGAATTGAACAAGACCGAATCGATCGACGTCATGGATGCCGTCGGTTCGGCGATCCGCGTCGACACCCGTGGCCGCGAAGTCATGCGAATCCTGCCGCGCGTCAACGAGGCGATCAACGAAGAGTGGATCTCAGACAAGAGCCGCTTCATCTGGGACGGACTGAAGACCCAGCGCCTCGATCGGCCCTATGTGCGCCGCGACGGCCGCCTGCAGCCCGCCACCTGGGCCGAAGCCTTCGGCGCCATCAAGGCCGCCGTCAGCGCCACTTCGGGCGACAAGATCGGCGCGATCGCGGGCGATCTCGCTTCCGTCGAGGAAATGTATGCGCTCTCCGAACTGGTGAAGTCGCTGGGCTCGACCAATCTCGACTGTCGCCAGGATGGGGCGGCACTCGATCCGTCGCTCGGCCGCGCAAGCTACCTGTTCAACCCGACCATTTCGGGCATCGACCAGGCCGATGCGCTGTTGATCATCGGCGCCAATCCGCGCTTCGAGGCGGCGATCCTCAATGCCCGCATCCGCAAGCGCTGGCGCCGCGGCAAGTTCCCGATCGGCGTCATCGGCGAGCCGGGCGAGCTGCGCTACAGCTATGATTACCTCGGCGGCGGTCCCGACACGCTGAAGGATCTGATCGACGGCAACCACGCTTTCGCTGACGTGCTGAAGAACGCCGCCAAGCCGATGATCATCATCGGCCAGGGCGCGCTGTCGCGCACCGACGGCGCCGGCGTTCTCGCCAGTGCCGCCAAGCTCGCCGGTTCGGTCGGCGCAGTCGTCGAAGGCTGGAACGGCTTTGCCGTCCTCCATACCGCAGCCTCCCGTGTCGGCGGCCTCGACCTCGGCTTCGTGCCGGGTGCTGCCGGCGTCAATGCCGCCGAAATGCTGAGCGCGATGGACGTGCTCTTCCTGCTTGGCGCCGACGAACTCGATTTCGCCGCCAAGAAGGCCAGGCTCACCGTCTATATCGGCTCGCATGGCGACAACGGCGCGCATCATGCCGACGTCATCCTGCCGGCTGCAGCCTATACCGAAAAGTCCGGCACCTGGGTCAACACCGAGGGCCGCGTCCAGATGGGCAACCGCGCCGGCTTTGCGCCGGGGGATGCCCGCGAAGACTGGGCGATCATCCGCGCCCTGTCTGACGTGCTCGGCAAGAAGCTTCCCTTCGATTCGCTGAGTGAACTGCGCGTCCGGCTCTATGCCGCTTTCCCGCATTTCGCCGCCATCGACGAGATCGCCGAAAGCGATAGCGCCCAAATTGCCGCAGTTGCGAAAAAAGCCGGCAAGATGAACAAATCCGGGTTTGCGTCGCCGGTCAAAGACTTCTATTTGACGAACCCGATAGCGCGCGCCTCGGCTGTCATGGCGGAGTGCTCGGCATTGGCCCGCAACAACTTCAAAGTCGCGGCAGAGTAAGGGCAGGGGACTATGGATTCTTTCTTTTCGACCTATGTCTGGCCGGCGATCATCATGATCGGTCAATCGCTGCTGCTTCTGGTCTGCCTGCTCGTCTTCATCGCCTATGTGCTGCTCGCCGACCGCAAGATCTGGGCGGCCGTGCAGCTGCGCCGCGGCCCGAACGTCGTCGGTCCCTTCGGCCTGTTCCAGTCCTTCGCCGACCTTCTGAAGTTCGTCTTCAAGGAGCCGATCATTCCGGCCGGCGCCAACAAGGCGGTGTTCCTGCTGGCCCCGCTGGTGACGGTGCTTCTGGCGCTGTCCACCTGGGCGGTGGTGCCGCTCGCCGACGGATGGGTGATCGCCAACATCAATGTCGGCATCCTCTATATTTTCGCCATCTCCTCGCTCGAGGTTTACGGCATCATCATGGGCGGCTGGGCTTCGAACTCGAAGTATCCCTTCCTCGGCGCGCTGCGCTCGGCGGCACAGATGGTGTCCTATGAAGTCTCGATCGGCTTCGTCATCGTCACCGTGCTTCTCTGCGTCGGCTCGCTGAACCTGACCGATATCGTCAATGCCCAGCATACGGGCCTCGGCACCATGCTCGGCCTGCCGTCGTCGTTCCTCGACTGGCACTGGCTGTCGCTCTTCCCGATGTTCATCATCTTCTTCATTTCGGCGCTCGCCGAGACGAACCGTCCGCCCTTCGACCTTCCGGAAGCCGAATCGGAACTCGTCGCCGGCTTCATGGTCGAATACGGCTCCTCGCCATACATGATGTTCATGCTCGGCGAATATGCCGCCGTCGTCCTGATGTGCTCGCTGACGACCATCCTTTTCCTTGGCGGCTGGCTGCCGCCGGTCGATTTCTGGCTCATCAATTGGGTGCCGGGCATCATCTGGTTCATGCTGAAGGCCTGCTTCGTGTTCTTCATGTTCGCGATGGTCAAGGCTTTCGTTCCGCGTTACCGCTACGACCAGCTCATGCGCCTCGGCTGGAAGGTCTTCCTGCCGCTGTCGCTCGCCATGGTCGTCATCGTTGCATTCGTGCTGAAACTGACGGGTTGGGCATGATCATGCCCGCTCTCGTTTCCGGCAAAATTGGAGGTTGAAGATGGCAAGCTTGTCCGGCTCCATCAGCTCGCTGTTTCTCAAGGAATTCGTCGGCGCGTTCTTTCTGTCGATGCGCTATTTCTTCCGCCAGAAGGCGACGATCAACTATCCCTTCGAAAAGGGTCCGGTCTCCCCGCGTTTCCGCGGCGAGCATGCGCTGCGCCGTTATCCGAACGGCGAGGAACGCTGCATCGCCTGCAAGCTCTGCGAGGCGATCTGTCCTGCCCAGGCGATCACCATCGAGGCGGGTCCCCGCCGCAATGACGGCACGCGCCGCACGGTGCGTTACGACATCGACATGGTGAAGTGCATCTATTGCGGCTTCTGCCAGGAAGCCTGCCCGGTCGACGCGATCGTCGAAGGCCCGAATTTCGAATTTGCGACGGAAACCCGCGAAGAGCTTTATTTCGACAAGGCGCGGCTTCTGGACAACGGAGACCGGTGGGAGCGCGAAATCGCCCGCAACATCGCGATCGACTCGCCGTACCGCTGATTGAGATTTGAAATGCCGCGATGGAGCAACGGCTCCGATCGCGGTCAATATGCACAGGAGCCTTGCCGGTTCGCGCCGCGCAAAGCTCTATCGGGCAGGGAAACTCCCGGCTGCCCGGGGGAAGATGAAAAAGGCACCAACATGGGTCTGCAGGCTCTATTTTTCTATCTTTTCGCCTTTGTCGCGGTGGCGTCGGCGTTCATGGTCATCTGGGCGAAGAACCCGGTTCACTCGGTTCTGTTCCTGATCCTGGTGTTCTTCAACGCGGCCGGCCTCTTCCTGCTGCTCGGTGCCGAATTCCTGGCGATGATCCTGCTGGTCGTCTATGTCGGCGCCGTCGCCGTGCTCTTCCTCTTCGTGGTGATGATGCTCGATATCGACTTCACCGAACTGAGGGCCGGCGTTCTCGAATATGCGCCGATCGGCGGGCTGATCGGGGTGATCCTGGCGGCCGAACTGATCGTCGTCATCGGCGGCAGCGTCATCTCGCCTGAGATCGCCAAATCGGTCGCCATGCCGATACCGGCATTGACGGAGCGCACCAATACGGCCGCCCTCGGCGACGTGCTCTACACCAACTACGTCTATTTCTTCCAGATCGCCGGTCTGGTGCTGCTGGTGGCCATGATCGGCGCGATCGTGCTGACGCTCAGGCACCGCACCAACATCAAGCGGCAGAATATTCCCAGGCAGGTTGCCCGCACGCCCGCCACCGCCGTCGAGGTGGTGTCGGTCAAGCCCGGGCAGGGCGTCTAAAGGCAGGTCAAGGAACAAAGAACATGGTCATCGGACTTTCCCACTACCTGACGGTCAGCGCCATCCTCTTCACGCTCGGCGTCTTCGGCATCTTCCTGAACCGGAAGAATGTCATCGTCATCCTGATGTCGATCGAACTGATCCTGCTTGCCGTCAACATCAACATGGTCGCCTTCTCCTCCTTCCTGAACGACATCGTCGGCCAGGTCTTCGCGCTGTTCATCTTGACGGTCGCGGCAGCCGAAGCGGCGATCGGTCTTGCAATTCTCGTTGTCTTCTACCGCAACCGCGGCTCGATCGCGGTCGAAGACGTCAATATGATGAAGGGCTGAGTGGCTCATGTTCCTCTATAAGGCTATCGTCTTTCTTCCCTTGATCGGTGCGATCGTCGCCGGCCTCTTCGGCCGCGCCATCGGCGCCAAGGCTTCGGAATATGTCACCAGCGGCCTGATGATCATCGCCGCCATCCTGTCCTGGGTTGTCTTCTTCACGGTCGGCATGGGCCACGCCGAAGGCGGCCCGATCAAGGTCGAGGTGCTGCGCTGGATCCAGTCCGGCGGCATCGACGTCTCCTGGTCGTTGCGCGTCGATACGCTGACCTCGGTGATGCTGATCGTCGTCAACACGGTCTCGACGCTGGTGCATGTCTATTCGATCGGTTACATGCACACCGATCCGCACCGCCCGCGCTTCTTCGCCTATCTCTCGCTCTTCACCTTCGCCATGCTGATGCTGGTAACCGCCGACAACCTTGCGCAGATGTTCTTCGGCTGGGAAGGCGTCGGTCTCGCCTCCTATCTGCTGATCGGCTTCTGGTTCAAGAAGCCGTCGGCGACGGCTGCGGCGATGAAGGCCTTCATCGTCAACCGCGTCGGCGACTTCGGCTTCGTGCTCGGCATTGCCGGCGTCTTCGTGCTGTTCGGCTCGATCAATTTCGACACGATCTTCGCCAATGCCTCGAACTTCGCCCCGCATGAAGGCGGCGGCGAGGCGGGCGAGGTGATCCTGAACCTGTTCGGCATGCAGCTTGACAAGGCGCATGCGCTGACCGGCATCTGCCTGCTGCTGTTCATGGGCGCGATGGGCAAGTCGGCGCAGTTCCTGCTGCACACCTGGCTGCCTGATGCCATGGAAGGCCCGACCCCGGTCTCGGCCCTCATCCATGCCGCCACCATGGTCACCGCCGGCGTCTTCCTCGTCGCCCGCATGTCGCCGCTCTTCGAACTGTCGCACGATGCACTCGTCGTCGTCACCGTGATCGGCGCGATCACCGCCTTCTTCGCGGCCACCGTCGGCTTGGTGCAGAACGACATCAAGCGCGTCATCGCCTATTCCACCTGCTCGCAGCTCGGCTACATGTTCGTGGCGCTCGGGGTAGGGGCCTATGGCGCGGCGATCTTCCACCTCTTCACGCACGCCTTCTTCAAGGCGCTGCTTTTCCTCTGCGCCGGCTCGGTCATCCATGCCGTCGATGGCGAGCAGGACATGCGCTACATGGGCGGCCTGCGGCCGCACATTAAGTGGACGTTCCGTATGATGATCATCGGCACGTTGGCGATCACCGGCGTCGGCATTCCCTTCACGCCGTTCGGTCTTGCCGGCTTCTTCTCCAAGGACGTGATCATCGAGGCGACCTATGCATCGCATTCGCCGGTCTCGGGCTTCGCCTTCGCGCTGCTCGTCATCGCCGCTCTATTCACCAGCTTCTATTCTTGGCGCCTGATCTTCATGACCTTCTATGGAAAGCCGCGCGCCTCGCACGAGGTCATGCACCACGTCCACGAGTCGCCGCAGGTCATGCTGGTGCCGCTCTATATCCTCGCGCTCGGCGCGGTGCTTGCGGGCGTGATCTTCGAAGGCCGGTTCTATGGCGAGGAATATGCCGAGTTCTGGAAGGGCGCGCTCTTTACTGGCGCCGAGAACGAACTGGTCGAAGAGTTCCACCATGTGCCGGCGCTCGTGGCTTTGAGCCCGTTCATCGCCATGGTGCTCGGCTTCGTCACGGCCTGGTACATGTATATCCGCTCGCCGCAGACGCCGCGCATCCTGGCGCAGCAGCATCGCGTGCTCTACCAGTTCCTGTTGAACAAGTGGTATTTCGACGAGCTCTACGACTTCCTCTTCGTCCGCACCGCCAAGGCGCTCGGCCGCTTCCTGTGGAAGAAGGGTGATGTCGGCGTCATCGACACCTACGGCCCGAACGGCGTCGCCGCCCGCGTCGTCGCCGTCACCGACCGCGTCGTCCGCCTGCAGACCGGTTACCTCTATCACTACGCCTTCGCCATGCTGATCGGCATTGCGGCGCTCGTTACCTGGATGATGCTCGGGAGTTCCTTCTGATGACCGATTGGCCTATTCTTTCAACGGTCACCTTCCTGCCGCTCGTCGGCGTGGTGCTCCTGATATTGATGAACGGCGAGAGCGAAACCGGCCGGAAGAACGTGCTGTGGATCTCGCTGATCACCACGGTCTTCACCTTCGTCGTATCGCTCTTCATCTGGACTGGCTTCGACAATGCCAATCCGGGCTTCCAGATGGTCGAGAAGCATAACTGGCTCGGCACCGGCATCGGCTACCACGTCGGCGTCGACGGCATCTCGATGCTGTTCGTCATCCTGTCGACCTTCCTCATGCCCTTCTGCGTGCTGGCGAGCTGGCTCTCGATCGAGAAGCGCCTGAAGGAATATATGATCGCCTTCCTCATCCTGGAAACGATGATGGTCGGCGTCTTCGTCTCGCTCGATATCGTGCTGTTCTACGTTTTCTTCGAAGCGGGCCTCATTCCGATGTTCCTGATCATCGGCGTGTGGGGCGGCAAGGACCGCGTCTATGCGAGCTACAAGTTCTTCCTCTATACGCTGCTCGGCTCGGTGCTGATGCTGCTCGCCATCATGGCGATGTACTGGCAGGCCGGCACGACCGATATCACCGCGCTGCTCGCCTACAAGTTCCCGCCGGCGCTGCAAACCTGGTTATGGCTTGCCTTCTTCGCCTCCTTCGCGGTGAAGATGCCGATGTGGCCGGTCCATACCTGGCTTCCCGATGCCCACGTTCAGGCGCCGACGGCAGGTTCGGTGATCCTGGCCGGCGTGCTGTTGAAACTCGGCGGCTACGGTCTGATCCGCTTCTCGCTCGGCATGTTCCCGGTCGCGTCCGATTACTTCGCGCCGCTCGTCTTCGCCATGTCCGTCATCGCCATCATCTATACCTCTCTGGTGGCGATGATGCAGGACGATATCAAGAAGCTCATCGCCTATTCCTCCGTGGCGCACATGGGCTACGTGACCATGGGCATCTTTGCCGCCAACATGCAGGGGGTCCAGGGCTCGATCTTCCAGATGCTCTCGCACGGCATCGTCTCCG